>Ga0207428_10000071_pt1 | contig 144369 bp, 138 predicted proteins | sample RhiMethybrSRZTD1_FD_187600 | JGI IMG/M metagenome (GOLD analysis project Ga0207428, IMG submission 187600) | Populus rhizosphere microbial communities from Tennessee, USA - Rhizosphere MetaG P. TD hybrid SRZTD1 (SPAdes) (version 3) | ecosystem: Host-associated > Plants > Roots > Rhizosphere >... | reverse complement strand
GGTAGGCGTCCCACGCGACGTCGGTGCCCTTTTCCAGCGGCGCCCAGGAGCGCGCCTCGCCATCCACCATGACCACGATGGATTGTAACGGCTGGGGCGCCTCGCGGGCCGTCGCGGGATTGGGAATCTCGTAGGTCTGCTTGCCCTCCGGCTGGCTTGCGGGGGATTGGCTTGCTGGCGGCTGGCTGGCGGCAGCGGTTTCCTCTGCCGCGGCGGGCGGGCCGAGGAGGCAGCAAAAGATGGCGAGCAGGATCAGACGGAGCATGGGGCAAAGGCTAGGAGAACTTGGTTAATGAAACCTTCACCCCTAGCGCCGACGGGGTCTTGCATTGGGGCAAAAGCAGGCCATATGAAATTGCCATGGCCCAGGATTTGACGCCCGCCGAAGCGGACAAGCTGAAGAGGGATCGGACCCGCGTGGAACGCGACTTCTGGCAAAAGCTGAAGGCGACCTGCCGCAAGATCCCGTTCATCGACGATCTGACGTCGGTCTATTACTGCGCGCTCGACCCCACTACGCCGCTGCAGGTGAGGGCGATCCTGTTCGGCGCGCTCGCCTATTTCGTGGTGCCGTTCGACGTGCTGCCGGATTTCATGCCGCTGCTCGGCTTCGGCGACGATGCCGCGGTGCTCTACGCCGCGATCCGCACCGTCCTCCCGCACATCAAGCCGGAGCATCGCACGCGCGCCAAGGATGCGCTGGACCGCCTACTGCAAAGCTCCGTCTAACCCTCCATCAGTTCGCGGCGAAACAGTAGAACAGCCCGTTGCCACCGGACTTCGGCAGGTCGTCCTTGCCGCATCCGCGCGACGGATGCGAGGCGTTCCACGATTTCGAGGGCGCATCGTCCTTGAGGCCGATGCGATCATGATGGCCGACGAAGGCCTTGCTGGCGCTGGAATTGCTGGTCCAGTCCTCGCAGGTCATGCCCGCCGCCAAGGTCCCATCGGCGTTGGAGCCGGTCAGGATATCGTGCGTGTTCGGCGTGTCGCCGCGCCCGTTCACCAGCGCGCCGGTTTCGGTGAGGCCGGTCTGCTTGCTGATCTTGTTGGCATCGCTGTGCAACTCGTCCACGCTGCTGGCGATCAGCTCGCCCTTGGCATTGTACCAGGGTCCGCTGCCGATGCGATCGCGGGCATTGGTGCTGCCGGCGCTGAGATAGGCGCGCCAGGTCCGATCCCCCGCGCCGGCTGCCGCGGCCAGCTTCTGGCACTGCGCATCGGCGCCCGCGAGGCCGCCGAGATTGCCGCCGTCTCCGGGGCCGGCGCTGGTGACGAAGAAACTCATCTTGTTGTCTTGCGCCTGGACCGCGGTTCCGGCGCTGAGGAGAATGCCGAGGCAAGCAAGGCTGATCAGGATCGGTTTCATGGTCCCGTCTCCCTTCGGAACGTTGAGAAGAGAGGACTATAGGCCCGTCCAACCGATGGCTCGGGATCACAAGGCGGTGAGTGGGCGGCTATCTGCCCGCGACCTTCGCCTCGCGCTGCGCGATGTAGATCGTGCTGGCGACGATGAGGACGGCGCCGGCCAGGGTCCAGACATCGGGCACTTCGCCGAAGAACGCCAGGCCGAACAGGCACGAGAATAGCAGCCGCGAATAATCGAACGGCGCGATCGCCGACGCTTCGCCGATACGAAAGCCCAGGATCCACCAATATTGCGACAGCGCCCCCGTCGTGCCGATGGCGGCCAGCAGGATCCAGGTCTGGCCGCTCGGCCAGCTCCAATCGGTCAGCGCCAAAGCCAGCGCGATCGGCGATGACGCCAATCCGAAATAGAACAGCATGGCGAGCGGCCGCTCGTAAGCCGGCAGCCGCTTCAGCACCGTGATGAGGATCGCGATCGACAGTGCGTCGCCCAGGGCGAACAGCCCGTTTGGATCGAACGCATCGGTGCCCGGGCGCATCATCACCATGACGCCGAGGAACCCGACCAGGGTCGCGGCCCAACGCCGCCAGCGCACGGTCTCGTGCAGCACAATGACCGCCAGCACCACCGCGAACAGGGGCTTGGAGAAGCTGAGCGCGTTATAGGCGGCAAGCGGCATGCGGCTGAGGCCGAAATAGGCGCAGCCCATGGCGGTGGCGCCGAGGATGCCGCGCCAGCAATGCATGCCGAGATGCTTGGTCCTGAGTGCGCCGATGCCGTGCCAGCCGATGGCGGGGGCCAGCACCAGCAACCCGAAGAAGCAGCGGAAGAAGGTGATCTCGAACGGGCTGACCTCGCGCGCCGCGAACTTCACGAACGTCGCCATCACCGAAAAGCCGAGGCAGGACAGCAGCAGCCACAGTGCGCCTTGGATGTTGGGGGTGAGCTGCGACCAGCGCTCCCGCGCCAGGGCGAGTGTCATACCGCGTCCCGCTCGGTGGTGCGGGATGGATCGCCGGAGGCGGCGACGGCCTCGCGGGCGGCGCGCTGGTTCAGCATCGCCTCGCGCCGCGCGATATAGATGCCAGCCATCACGATGATGGCCGAGCCGATCAGGGTGAACGTGTCCGGCTGCTCGGCGAAGGCGAGGATTCCAATGATGATGGTGAAGATCAGCCGCACATAATCGAAGGGCACCACCACCGAGGCGTCGCAGAGCGAGATCGCGCGGGTCCAGCACACATGACCGACCGTTCCGGCCAGTCCCATGCCGACGACGAACGGCCAGTCGCTTGTCTGCGGCCAGCTCCAGAAGGGCAGCGCACAGACCAGCGACATCGGAGTCAGCAGCAGGACCATATAGGCAACGATGGCGTTGCTGGGCTCGGTCCGCGACATCTGCTTGACCACGATGATGACGACAGCCGTCAGGAACGCACCGGTCAGTGCGAGGACCTCGCCAAAGCTGATCCCGCTGACGCTCGGCCGCAGCACGATGAGGACGCCGATGAATCCGACCAGAGTTGCGGTCCAACGCCGGCGGCGCACCGTCTCGCCCAGCACCAAGGCGGCGAGGATGGTCGCGAACAAGGGCGCGGTGAAGCTGAGGGCGGTGGCGTTGGCGAGGGTCAGGTAGCTGAGCGATGTGAATCCGAACAGCATGGAGACGAGGCTCAAGGCCGAGCGCAGGGTGAACATGCGGATGCGCGGCCAGCTCAGCTCCCCCAGGCCCTGGCGGAACAACCAGGGCAGTATGAAGAACAGCCCCCAGAAATTACGCCAGAAGGTGATAACGAAGCCATGCAGGTCGCTGGACAGGAATTTGACCTGCGCGCTCAGCCCCGCGAAGCACAGGCCGGCGAAAACGGTCAATCCGGCGGCGATCAAGACATGGTTCGGCTGCCCCCGCGCTTTAGTCTTGTCAAAGAACATGGTGGGTCGGCACATTAGAGACAAAGGTGTGCCGCCGCCATTGCCGAGCCGGAATTGTGGTCATGCGGCTGGCGCAACGGGGACCAAAGGGAGGTCAAGTCTCGCATATGGATCAACCGCTGTGGCGGCCGTCGCCCGCCGCGATCGCCGATTCCAACATGGCCAGGTTCCGCGCCAGGGTGGCGCGTGACTGGTCGGTGGAGTTGCCTGATACCGACGCGCTTTGGCACTGGTCGGTCAGCGATATCGAGCGTTTCTGGCTGACGCTCTGGCGTTTCTGCGACGTGATCGGAGAGCCGGGAAACGTGGTCCTGCAGGATCCAGGCAAGATGCCGGGCGCCCGGTTCTTTCCCGAGGCGCGGCTCAATTACGCCGAGAACATGCTGCGCTTCTCGAAAGATGGCGGCGAGGGCGATGCCATCGTGTTCTGGGGCGAGGACAAGGTGAAGCGCCGCCTCAGCCACGCCGAGCTGCATGACCGGGTCAGCCGGCTGGCGCAGCATCTGCGTTCGCTGGGACTGAAACCGGGCGACCGAGTCGCCGGCTTCGTGCCGAACGCGCCGGAGGCGGTGATCGGCGCGCTGGCCGCGGCGGCAATCGGCTGCATCTGGTCCTCCTGCTCGCCCGATTTCGGCGTGCAGGGCGTGCTCGACCGGTTCGGGCAGATCGAACCCAAGGTGCTGATCACGGCCGACGGCTATTGGTACGGCGGCAAGCAGTTCGATTCGGTCGCCCGCGTCGCGGAATTCTCAGGGAAGCTGCCCAGCCTGCAGCAGATCCTGGTCTTCCCGTATCTCAGCGACAAGCCGGACCTTTCCAAGCTGCCGAAAGGCAAGCTGCTGCCGGAGGTGCTGGCCGGCTATCCCGGCGGCGCGATCCAATATGAGCGCGTGCCGTTCAACCATCCGCTGTTCATCATGTATTCCAGCGGTACGACCGGCGTGCCGAAATGCATCGTGCATGGACAGGGCGGCACGCTGCTGCAGCACCTGAAGGAACATCGCCTGCATGGCGACGTCAGGCCGCACGACCGGATGTTCTATTTCACCACCTGCGGCTGGATGATGTGGAACTGGCTGATTTCCGGCATCGGCTCCGACGCGACCCTGCTGCTCTATGACGGTTCGCCGTTCGCGGCGGGCGGCAACATCCTCTATGATTATGCGGAGGCGGAGCGCTGCACCCTGTTCGGCACCTCCGCCAAATATATCGACGCCTGCGCCAAGCAGGGACTGGACCCGATCCGCACCAACGACCTCTCGACCGTGCGCATGGTGACCTCGACCGGCTCGCCCTTGGCGCCGGAAGGGTTCGAATATGTCTACGAGCACGTGAAGAAGGACGTGTGCCTCTCCTCGATCTCCGGCGGCACCGACATCATCTCCTGCTTCATGCTGGGCAACCCGACAGGGCCGGTATGGCGCGGCGAGATCCAGATGCGCGGCCTCGGCCTGAAGGTCGAAGTGTGGAACGACGAGGGCAAGCCGGTAGTGGGCGAGAAGGGCGAGCTGGTCTGCACCGCGCCGTTCCCCTGCATGCCGGTCGGATTCTGGAACGATCCCGGCGACAAGAGATATAGAGCTGCGTATTTTGAAACATATCCGAACGTCTGGCGCCACGGCGACTATGTCGAGCTGACCGAGCATGGCGGCATCATCGTCTATGGCCGCTCCGACGCCGTGCTCAATCCCGGCGGCGTGCGCATCGGCACCGCGGAGATCTATCGACAGGTCGAGCAATTGCCCGAGGTGGTGGAGAGCATCGTCGTCGGCCAGGATTGGGAGAATGACGTGCGCGTGGTGCTGTTCGTGCGCCTGCGCGAGGGCGTGACTTTGGACGATGCGCTGAAAGACCGGATCAAGAAGCAGATCCGCCAGAACACGACGCCGCGTCACGTGCCGGCCAAGATCGTCCAGGTCGCCGACATCCCGCGCACCAAATCGGGCAAGATCGTGGAGCTGGCGGTGCGCGACGTGGTGCACGGCCGCACGGTGAAGAACAAGGAAGCGCTGGCAAATCCGGATGCGCTGAAGCTATACGAGGGGCTGAAGGAATTACAGACGTGAGTTCGCCGCCGCCGCCACCGCCACTGAGTCACTGCTACCCACTCTTCCGTCATCCCGGCCTTGAGCCGGGATCCACGGTTCCGCCGCACGTGCGACTGCTGAATGGGCCCCGGCTCAAGGCCGGGGTGACGGTGGGGGGAGCGTCGAGGGCGGTTCCCTTATGACCATCACCGCTCCCCACTACCGCTTCAACACGTTACTTGCCGGCGTTGCCGAGCCGGCGATTGCGGAGGCGCAGGGCTGGATCGCGGGGCGCACGTTCCCCAAGGACAAGCCGCTGATCGACGTCTGCCAGGCGGTGCCGGGCTATCCGCCGCCGGCCGCGCTGACCGATCATCTGGCGCGTATCGTCTCGGAGCCGGCGACATCGCGCTACACCGACATCTGTGGATTGCCGAAGCTGCGCGCTTCCCTCGCCGAAGACATGACGCATTTCTACGGTGGTGCGATCGCGGCCGAGCAGGTGATGATCACGGCAGGCTGCAACCAGGCCTTCTGCCTGGCCATGATGAGTCTTGCCCAGGCGGGCGAGGAGATCGTCATGCCTGCGCCCTACTACTTCAATTACGAAATGTGGCTGCAGATGCTCGGCATCCGCCTGGTGGCGCTCTCGTTCCGCCCCGACGCGGGCGGCGAGCCCGATCTTGAGGAAGCCAAGCGCGCCATCGGGCCGAAGACCAAGGCGATCGTCCTGGTCTCACCCAACAATCCGACCGGCGCGATCTACAAGCCGGCGACCTTGCGGGCGTTCCATCAATTGGCGCGCGAACGCGGCATCGCCCTGGTGCTGGACGAGACCTATCGCGACTTCCTCCCGTCCGACGGCGCGCCGCATGATCTGTTCCGCGATGCGGACTGGCCGCAAACGCTGATCCACCTTTACAGCTTCTCCAAGGTGTTCGCGCTGACGGGTTATCGCGTCGGCGCCATTGTCGCGGGTGGCGGCTTCATCGATCATGTGGCGAAGGCGATGGATTGCGTCGCCATCTGCGCGCCCCGCATCGGGCAGGAGGCGGCACATTTCGGCCTGGGTCACCTCGCCGACTGGCGCGGCTCCAACACCCGCATGATGCGGGACCGGCGCGCGGCGCTGCTGAAGGCGTTCGCGCGCAACGACCTCGGTTACGAGCTGATCTCTGCCGGCGCTTATTTCGCGTATCTGAAGCACCCGCATCGCGGCCGCAAGGCGGCGGAGGTCGCGCGCCGGCTGGTCGACCGGCAGAACCTGCTGGCGCTGCCTGGCAGCGTCTTCGGGCCGAGCCAAGAGGATTATCTGCGCGTCGCTTTCGCCAACGTCGATGCCGCCTTGATGCCCGAGATCGCCGGGCGCCTGGCAGCGGACGCGGCGGATCGCGGATTGTAGCGAGACATTCGGCGCTCCCAGTCTGTCATCCCGGCCAAGCCGCGTAGCGGCGCAGAGCCGGGACCCATGCAATCTATCGGCGCTGGCATGAGGTCGCATGGGCCCCGGCTCTCGCTGCGCTCGGCCGGGGTGACAGCAGGTGGTGACGTGATCGGCGTGCCACGCCTTCGCATGCCCCCCATGCGCCTGATTCGGATTGTGCAGCGGCGGTCTGCCCGATAGCTTCGCGCGCATGCCGACTTGGTCGCTCTATACCGTCACCGTCATCGTCTGGGGCTTCTCCTGGCACGCCATGCTCTATCAGGTCGGCGTGGCGCCGGAATTGTCGATCGCCTATCGCTTTCTGATGGCGGCGGCCATCATGGTGGCGTTCTGCCTCGCGACCCGCCGCAAGTTCGTGTTCCGCAGGCGCGACTATGTCTTGATGATGGTGCTCGGTCTCTTCCTGTTCTGCACCAACTACATCCTGTTCTATTACGCCGCGTCCTATCTTGCGACCGGCCTGCTGGCGGTGGTCTTTTCCATGATCACGGTCATGAACATGGTGAATGCCGCGATCCTGTTCGGACAGAAAATCGAAGGAAGGGTTGCGATCGCGGCCGGCTTCGGCCTGGTCGGCCTTGCGCTCACCTTCTGGCCCGACATCGCCGGGCATGAGATCAATCATCGCGTCCTGATCGGCGTCGGCCTGTCATTGCTGGGCACGCTCTCAGCCTCGTTCGGCAACATGGCGTCGATCGGGCTCGGGCGACGGGGCGTCGGCGTGGTCGAATCCAATACCATCGGCATGAGCGTCGGCGCGGCGGCATCCTTCGCGTTCGCGATGCTGCATGGCGCACCGCTGGCCTACAATCCGGCGCCCAGCTACACGATTTCGCTGCTGTTCCTGGCCTTGTTCGCGACCGTCATCGGGTTCGGCGCGTTCCTCACCCTCGCGCGGCGCATCGGTGCGGCCCGCGCTGCCTATTCCTCTGTCCTGTTTCCGATCCTGGCGCTGGCGTTGAGCGCGTGGTTCGAGAATTATCGCCCCCAGCCGAAAGCGATCCTCGGCGTCGCCTTGATCCTGATCGGCAACGTGTTCGCATTGCGCCGCGTCCCGCGCCCCGCGCCGGCGCCCGCAGAATGAGGTGAGAATGTCGACCCTGAATATCCGGCCTGAGATCGCGGAACTGGAAGAATCGAAGATCGTCGAAGTCTGGCGCATGGGCTTCGAGGTGCCCGATGTGATCGGCATGTGGGTCGGGCAGGGCGATCTGCCGACGCCGCGCTTCATCTGCGATGCCGCCGCGCGCGCCATGGCGGCGGGCGACACGTTCTATACGCACAAGCGCGGCATCCCGGAGCTGCGCACGGCGCTCGCTGATTATCATCGCGACCTCTACGGCGTGGAGATCGCCGATTCCCGCATCGCGATCACCAGCAGCGGCATGAACGCCATGATGCTGATCGTGCAGACTCTGGTGTCCGTCGGCGACAACATCGTCTGCGTGACGCCGGTCTGGCCGAACATCTTCGCCGCCATCCAGATCCAGGGCGGCATCGCGCGCCACGTGCCGATGACCGGCACCGACCATGGCTGGGAGCTCGACCTCCAACGGCTGTTCGATGCGTGTGATGATCGCACGCGGGCGATCTATATCGCCTCGCCCGGCAACCCGACCGGCTGGGTGATGCCGGAGCAGCAGCGCCGCGCGCTCCTCGATTTCGCACGCGGGCGATCTATATCGCCTCGCCCGGCAACCCGACCGGCTGGGTGATGCCGGAGCAGCAGCGCCGCGCGCTCCTCGATTTCGCACGCGGGCGCGGCATCGCGCTGATTGCGGACGAGGTCTATAACCGCCTCATCTATAATCGCCGGGTCGCGCCGTCCTTCCTGGAGATCGCCAAGCCGGACGATCCGCTGTTCGTGGTCAACAGCTTCTCCAAGACCTGGGCGATGACCGGCTGGCGGGTCGGCTGGATCATCCTGCCCCAGGGCCTGACCGACCAGGTGGACCGGCTGATCGAGTTCAACACCTCGGGCGGGCAAAGCTTCCTACAGGCAGGCTGCATTGCCGCCCTCCGCGAAGGCGAGCCCTGGGTCAAATGGATGGTGGAGCGGTGCAAGCACGGCCGCGACCTGGTGCTGGCGCGGCTCGGCGCCATGAACCGGGTATCGGTGGTCCCGGCCGATGCCTCCTTCTACCTGATGCTGAGGGTCGAGGAGATGGGCGATCCGGTCGAGTTCTGCAAACGGCTGGTGCGCGAAGCGCGCATCGGCCTTGCGCCGGGCACCGCCTTCGGCGCCGGCGGCGAGCACTATCTACGGTTGTGTTACGCTCAGGGCGAAGATCGCCTGAGCGAGGCGATGGACCGCCTGGCAGGCTTTCTGGGGCAAGCCTGACCGCTCCTCCGATCAATTGGCAAGACCGCCAACTGACCAGCTGGACAATTCGAGAACATCACAGGAATTTGCGGCATACCGGCCGTGAATCCCGCTACCCAGCGTCATTTTTCTTATGCTAGGGTTTTAACCGAGCTGATCGGGGCGGGCCTTCCCGATCGGCCAACAAACAAGAGTGGCCCGGGAGGCAGAGGCCGGATCGGCCATTCACATCAAGGGACTCGAGGAACATGAAGAAGCTCATCGGTGGTCTTATCGCCGGCGCGGCGCTTGCGTTCGCAGCGGCGACGGCCCAAGCACAGGACGTGGTGAAGGTGGGGGTGGCGGCGGAGCCTTACCCGCCCTTCTCCGAGAAGGACGCCGCCGGCAATTGGGTCGGCTTCGAGATGGATCTCTATAAGGCGGTCTGCGAAGACCAGAAGCTGAAATGCGAGCTGGTCGAAGTCGCCTGGGACGGCATCATCCCGGCGCTGCAGGAAAAGAAGATCGATGTGATCTGGTCATCGATGTCGATCACCGACGAGCGCAAGCAGGTCATCGACTTTACCGACATGTACTACGATTCGGCGAACGTGCTGATCGGCGCCAAGTCGGACGACGCACAGCCGGACTCGACCAATCCGGACAGCCTCAAGGGCAAGATCATCGGCGTGCAGACCTCGACCATTCATGCCAATTTTATCCAGAAGTATTTCGGCTCGGCGGCCGAGGTGAAGCTCTATGACACGCTGGACAACGCGCTTGCCGACCTGAAGGCCGGCCGGGTGGACTATGTGTCGGAATCCTCGACCTCCCTGGCGCCGTTCCTGCAGTCCAATCCGGACTTCACGACCAAGGCGACCTGGCCGCTGGATCCGATCTTCGGCAACGGCGTCGGCGGCGGCGTCCGCAAGGACGATGCCGAGCTGAAGGCGAAGCTGAATGCCGGCATCGCCGATGTGGTCAAAAACGGCAAGTATGACGAGTTCCTGGCGAAGTATCCGGGCCTTGCGGATCAGATCCAGAAGCCGCAAAGCTAAGATCAGCTAATACTTCGACAGCGCCGCCCGGCCGAAAATCCGGGCGGCGTTCTGTTTTTCATGTGCTAGAGTTCGGCGCGGGAAACGGGCGGCAGCTCAAGGATCGCCCGGCGCAAACCCCGGGAAGGGTGGGGGAAGCATGAATCCACAGCCATCCTTGTGGTCGCTGATGGCCTATGGTGACACCGGCTACGGCGATGAGTTCCTGCGCGGCATCCTTTTCACGCTCCAGATCTCAATCTGCGGCTACGCCGTGGCCTTCGTCCTCGGACTGCTGGGTGCCGGCGCGAAGCTGCATGGCAGCAAAGCGCTGTATCGCCTCGGCGATCTCTACACGACGCTGGTCCGCGCCATCCCGGAGCTGCTGCTCATCCTGATCGTGTACTATATGGGCTCGAGCGTCCTGAATTCGATCCTGATCGGGATCGGCGTTTCGGAGCGGGGTATCGACGTCTCGCCATTCGCGGCCGCCGTCGCTTCTCTCGGCTTCATCTATGGGGCCTATCTCACAGACATTCTGCGCGGCGCGATCCAGGCCATACCGAAAGGCCAGATCGAAGCGGCCCGCGCCTATGGCATGCATGCGCCGATGCGATTCCGGCGCGTCATATTCCCGCAGATGATCCGCTATGCCATTCCCGGCATGGGCAATCAGTGGCTTAACATAACCAAGGATAGTGCCTTGGTAAGCGCCATCGGCGCGTTCGAGCTCTTGTTCGCTGCAAAGAGCGCAGCATCGCAGACCAAGGAGTACATCTTCTTCTACTCGATCGGCGCCCTATGCTTCCTGACGATCACGGTCGTTTCCATGCTCGTGCTGCAGCAGATCGAGCGTCGTGCCAGTCGCGGCGTTCGTCGTGCGTAGGATGCCATGATCAATATCGCACAGTGCTACGCCTTCCTGCACGCTGAGCCTGGTCCAGGCTTCGATTGGTGCTTCATGTTCTGGACGGTGCTGCCGGCGCTGATCAAGGCGATTCCGGTGACGTTCTTTCTCCTGATCACGTCAGGGGTGATCGGCAATCTCCTCGCCATCCCGGTCGCATTGGCGCGGGTGTCCCGCAACCCAATCTTTTGGATGCCAGCCTACGCATTCATCCTCTTGATGCGCGGAACTCCGCTGCTTGTACAGATCTATCTGATCTACTACGGGCTCGGCCAGGTTTTCGGCGAGATGACGCTGTTCGGCAAGCCACTGATGCGCGCGGTCCCGCTCCTGCGAGAGGCAATATACTACGCGATCTTCGCCCTTACCTTGAACACCGCGGGCTACACGGGTGAGATCCTGCGCGGCGCGATCCTGGCCGTTCCGCATGGCGAGATCGAGGCCGGCAAGGCGTTCGGCATGTCGCGATGGCTCATCTTGCGCCGCGTTACGCTGCCGCGCGCCATCCGAATCTGCCTGCCCACCATGAGCACGGAAGCGATCCTCCTGCTGAAGGCGACAGCATTGGCGTCGACCATCACGGTCTACGAGGTGCTGGGCATGGCGCAATTCATCAGGCAGCAATCCTTCCGGACCTACGAGACGCTGATCGGCGCCGGCATCGTCTATATCGTGCTGGTCTTCATCCTGACGCGCATCCTCAACTGGCTGGAGCGCTATCTCAACAAGGACCGCGAGCGCCCGGTCTCCATCCCCCTCGCTCAAGTCGCAAAACCGTAACACGCGTCCGCACGCCTCGGGACGCGGAAACTAGTTTGAATGGGGGCCAGGGCGTGCGATAAATCCCCCCTGTTGGGGCATGGTATCCTTCACGTGTGCTCAGGATGGCTCGGCCGACATGAGGTTCAGGGTCGCCAAGCTCGGATCTTTTCCGTTTCACGCCCAGACCTTCGACGAGATCAGGCGAAGCCTTGGCTTGTCTCTTCAGGACCTGCTCGGGTTCTGCCTCTTCGAACTGGCGTTCTACATTGCCTACCGCTCGGGGATGTCTTTCAGCCAGGTCGCGGCCTCGCCGTTCTGGTTTCCTGATTCGATCCTGCTCTGCGCACTCCTGGTGAGCCGGCCGCAGCTGTGGTGGATATTCATCCTGCTGCCGCTGCCGGTCCGCGTGTTTTCGGAGGTCGCCGAAGGCATACCGGTCTGGTTCCTGCTGACGACCTTCTGGATCGATTCCGCGAAGGGCCTGATCGCGGCGATCGCGCTGCGGCACTTCGTCGGCCGCCCCTTTCGCTTGGAGACCATCCGCGAGTTCGCAGCGTTCTTCCTGTTTGCAGTTCTTCTGGTTCCCGTGGGATCCGCCTTTTTCGGCGCCACCGCCCGCAGCGCGCTCGGTCACGATTACTGGATGTCGTGGGAGCAATGGTTCTTGGGAGACGCTCTGGCCCAGATGGTCGTCACGCCCGCTATCCTGCACTGGTGCCTTGGCATTTCGTTGAAGGCAAGGATGCCCGATCGGAAGCGCGGCATCGAAATGGCGGTCCTTGTTGCCGGACTGATCGTAACGGGCTATGTGGCAACCAACACGGGGGCCAGCTCGATCGACTTTGCCGGAGCGCGCTTCTACCTCCCGGTCCCATTCCTGTTCTGGGCAGCCTTGCGGTTTGGCATGCGCGGCGCTTCCGGCGCGATCGCCATCATTGCAATTCTCGCGGTCTATGGCGCGCTCCGTGGCCGCGGGCCCTTCTCCGATCTCTCGCCACCCGACATCACGCTCGCTCTGCAGAACTTCCTGCTTTTGAGATCGGTGCCGCTCTACGTGGTCGCTGCAGTGATTGCGCAGCGGAAGGAAGTCGAGGCGCGCCTGCGCGAGAGCGAAGATCGCTTTCGCAACATGGCGAATACCGCCCCCGTTTTGCTCTGGATCTCCGGCCGCGACGCGCTCTGCGAGTTCGTCAACCAAGGTTGGCTGGAATTGACCGGCCGCTCCTTGGAGGAGGTCGCAGGCGAAGGCTGGCTGCAGGATGTGCATCCGGATGACCTGCAGCATACGCAGGACGTATATCAGGCCGCCTTCCATGCGCAGCAGCCGTTCGAGATCGAGTACCGCCTCCGCCGACACGATGGGGAATACCGCTGGATCATGCACAAGGGCGCTCTGCGCCACGCGGCGAACGGCGACTTCCTTGGTTATGTCGGTTCGGCGATCGACATGACCGACCGCAAGCAGGCGGAGGAAGGCGCGCGGCTGCTCCTGCATGCGCAACGTCTCGTCGTCATGGGAGAGTTTAGCGCGGCGATCGCACACGAAGTGCGGCAACCGCTCAGTGCCATCCTCAGCAACGCCGACGCTGCCGCGGTCCTGCTCAGATCGCCGACGCCGGCTCTGGCCGAGATCAAGGAGATCATTTCCGACATCCGCGAGGATGATCTGCGCGCGAACGAGATCGTCAGCCGCGTTCGTGAATTTCTGCGCACCCAGCCGACGCCCAATCAACCGATCGACGTCAATGCCGCGGTCTCGGACGCTCTGCGTTTCATCGTGGCCGACGCGCGCAGGCGGCGCGTTCATATCCGGGCCGACTTGCAGGATGGACTGCCGGCGGTGTTGGCGGATCGGACGCAAGTGCAGCAGGTCCTCATGAACCTGCTGGTGAATGCCATGGACGCGATGGACGATACGGCTGCCTCTTTGCGTCGACTGACGGTCGAGACGAAGGTCCGCAGCGCGGACGAGGTCGAGATTTCCGTCGCGGATCGCGGGAACGGCATCGCCGCGGACCAGCTTCGGCGTCTCTTCGAACCGTTCTTCACGACAAAGAAGGACGGTATGGGACTGGGCCTCTCCATCGCCCGGTCTATCGTCACGGCGCATCGGGGCCAGATCTGGGCTGACAACAACGCGGACGGCGGAGCGACGTTTCACTTCACCCTGCCGGTTGTCCGCGACCAAGCAAGGCAATAGTGCGTCCGGTAATGGTCTCGGCGTCCTTGTCTTACCGGACGTAGCTGGCGCCGTTGATATCGAAGGTCGCGCCGGTCAGGTGCCGGACCTGATCCGAGCACAGGAACGCGGCGAGCGCGCCGCATTCCTCAGGGCTCGCCATGCTGCCGAGCGGGATGTCGGCCAGGATCTTCCTGATGCCCTCTTGGTCGAGGCCGGTGTAGGCCATCTCCGTATCGGTGAAGCCTGGGGCAATCGCGAAGGCGAGGACATTGTCCTTCGCAAACCCGCGCGCGATGGTCTTGGTCAGCGCGACCAGCGCTCCCTTTGACGCAGCATAGGGCCACTGGTCGGGTGCATCGCCGCGATGGGCGGCACGGCTGGCGACATTGATGATCTTGCCTCCGCCGTGAGTGCGGAAATGCGGGATCGCCAGTTTGCAGAGCTCCGCCGGGGCATGAAGGTTCACGCGCAAGACCCGGTCCCACGCATGGTTCCAGGCGTCCGTGTCGGCATCGACCGAGACCGGCTCGAAGATGCCGGCATTGTTAACGATCACATCGATGCGCGGCGCCGCGGCGGTCGCGGCCCGCCACAGATCGACCGGCGCCCCGGCCTCGCCGAGATCCGCCTGGAGCAGGTGGCAGCGCTTTGGCCCGATGGCTTCTTGGATTGTCTCGGCCGCCGCGCGGCTCCGGCCATAGTGCAGAAGAACGTTTGCGCCCGCCGCCGCGACGGCTCGAACAATGGCTTCGCCGATGCCGCGCGAACCGCCGGTCACCAACACCGTCTTGCCCTTCAGATCGATCATGCCGATGTGTCCGCGGGCTTACTCGGTTTTGTCGTCCTTGGGACGGCTGGACTGGGCGAGGGTCTCGAGCTGCTTCTGCAGGGCCTGCATCTGGGCCTTGAGGTCATCCAGATCGGCGGATTTCGTCTCCGGCTTGGCGGGAGCGGCGGCGGCATTGCCGGGCTCAGCCCCCTGGCCGCCGCGGAACGGCGACCACATGCGCATCGCCTGCTCGAAGAAGGCGATGTTCTGCTTCGACATCTCCTGGAACCGGTCGAACGGGAAGATGCCGCCGAAGCTCTCCTTCATGTATTGGCGCATCTGCTCCTGGTTCCGGCCGAAGGCTTCCATGCTCTGTTCCAGGTAGCGCGGGACCAGGAACTGCAGGTTGTCGCCATAGAGGCTGATGAGCTGGCGCAGGAAGTTGATGGGCAGCATGTTCTGCCCTTTCCCTTCCTCTTCGACGATGATCTGAGTGAGGACCGAGCGGGTGATGTCCTCGCCGGTTTTGGCGTCCTCGACTGTGAAATCTTGGCCCTCGCGCACCATTTGCGACAGGTAATCGAGGGTGACGTAGGACGAGGTGGCGGTGTTGTAGAGCCGCCGATTGGCATATTTCTTAATGCGCACTGCCGGCTTGCCGTTGTCGTGCCCATTGGTCATGCGAGGCGATCCTTACTCCCTGTATGCAATGCAGCATAGCAGGACCGCCCCCCTCTTTGGCAATGCAATAGCTGCATTGCGAAAGGCTGGATCGGACCCCTATTATCGGTGGAAAGCCCCAGGAATCATGGCCGGATCATGGCTGCCGACCCGCAACATGCCGCTCGCCCGGAACAGCAGGACCAGATGCAGGAGCTCGCGCGCAAGCTGCTGGATCTCTGGCAGGATCATCTGTCGGCGCTGGCCCAGGATCCCACCCTGATGGCCCAGGCGCTGAAGCTGATGGCCGCTTATTCGCCGTTCCCCTGGCCGGGGATGAATTCAACCGGAGGACCCGGCTTTGCCCCATTCCCAGCAGGCCAATTCCCGCCAAGCCAGTTCCCGGCAGGATCGTTCCCGGCAGGACCGTTCCCGGCAGGACCGTTCCCGGGGGGATTCCCGTTCGGCGGCTTCCCATCCGCCCCGACGGCAGGGGCCGCGCCCGCTGCCGCAGCATCTGATGCTGGCGCTGGCACTGTGGGGGAACTCCGCCGCCGCCTGGCCGAGCTTGAAGGCCGCCTGGCAGAGCTCGAACGGGGCGGACAGCAAGGCAAGCCCGCTCGCAAGCGCGCTCAAAGCACTCGCGCCCGACCTCGAAAAGGCGGATGAGGCCGCCCTTGCCAACGCCCTGACCACCGAGGGGCACCGCCGGCTCGGCCACTTCCTCGATGGCGTGCTGACCTATCGCCGCCATCCGAACGCACGCCCTCTATCGGAGCGGCCGGTGCTGTGGCGCGAAGGCACGACCCTGCTGCGCGACTACCGGCGCGGCGACGATGGATCCGCGCCGCGCCTGCTGGTCGTGCCGTCCTTGATCAACCGCTTTTACATCCTGGACCTGGAGCCGGAGAGCAGCTTCCTCGGCGACCTGGCTGCCCGCGGCTATGCGCCCTTCGTGGTCGATTGGGACACGCCGGGCGCGGAAGAGCAGGGCTTCGACCTCACCCGCTACATCGCCGGCCGGCTGGAAGCGGCGCTGGATGTGGTCAAGCGCCAGCCGGGCGGCCCCATCATCGTCGTCGGCTATTGCATGGGCGGGAACCTGGCCTTGGCCCTGGCGCTGCGCCGGCAGAAGGACGTGGCGGCGCTGGCCTGCCTTGCCACGCCCTGGGACTTCCATGCGGACGGCGAAACCCAGGCGCGGCTCATCGGCGTGGTCGGCCGCCATATGGACCCGTTGTTCCAGGCGCTGGGCGAAATGCCGGTCGACCTGCTGCAGAGTTTCTTCGCTTCCCTCGATCCGCTCTCCATCCTCGCCAAGTTCCGCCGCTTCGCCGACATGGAGGGCGATCGCGCACGCAAATTCGTGGCGCTGGAGGATTGGCTGAATGACGGCGTCGGCCTGGCGGCGCCGGTGGCGCGCGAGTGCCTGACGCAATGGTATGGCGAGAACTCGACCGCGCGCGGCAATTGGCAGATCGCGGGCGAGCCGGTGAGGCCCGAAAAATTGCGCCTCCCCGCTTTGGCGATGGTGCCGAACGCCGATCGGATCGTTCCACCGAAGAGCGCCCTGGGCTTGGCGGCGCGTCTTCCGCATTGCGAAACCATCACGCCCGCCGCCGGCCATATCGGCATGATGGCGGGCAGCTCCGCGCGCGCCCAGGCGTGGGATCCGCTCGATTCCTGGCTCCGGCGAATCGCCGCAAGCTAGCGTGCTTGCGCCTGACACCTAAGCGCCCTAACGTCGTTTCAAGCGCCCAGTTGAAGCCAATTCCAGGCGGTCGCCGCCTGATTTGAATGGAGTTTTCCCCATGGCCAACACCACCGATGTCGTCATCGTTTCCGCGGCCCGCACCCCGATCGGCGCTTTCAACGGAGCGCTCTCGACGCTGCCGGCGCACGAGCTTGGCAAGATCGCCATCGTCGAAGCGCTGAAGCGCGCCAAGGTCGAGGCCAAGGAGGTGAGCGAGGTCATCCTGGGCCACGTGCTGACCGGCGGCACCGGCCAGAACCCGGCACGGCAGGCGGCGATCGCGGCGGGCATTCCGGTCGAGAGCACGGCTTATGTCGTCAACCAGGTCTGCGGGTCGGGGCTGCGCACCGTCGCGCTCGGCTATCAGGCAATCCGCAACGGCGATTCCGAGATCGTGGTGGCGGGCGGGCAGGAGAGCATGAGCCTCGCGCCCCACTGCATGCATCTGCGCAATGGCACCAAGATGGGCGACACGCAGATGATCGACACCATGATCAAGGACGGCCTGTGGGACGCCTTCAACGGCTATCACATGGGCATCACGGCGGAGAACGTGGCTGAGAAGTGGCAGATCACCCGCGAAGCGCAGGACAAGTTCGCCGCCGCCTCGCAGAACAAGGCCGAGGCCGCGCAAAAGGCCGGCAAGTTCAAGGACGAGATCGTGTCCGTGACGATCTCCACGCGCAAAGGCGACGTCACGGTCGCCGACGACGAATACATCAAGCCCGGCACCAACATCGAGATCCTGGCCAAGCTGCGCCCGGCCTTCAAGAAGGACGGCACGGTGACTGCCGGCAACGCCTCAGGCATCAATGACGGAGGGGCGGCGCTGATCCTGATGAGCGCGGAGAACGCCGCCAAGCGCGGGCTGAAGCCGCTGGCGCGCATCGCCTCCTGGGCGACCGCAGGGGTCGATCCCGCCGTGATGGGCTCCGGCCCGATCCCCGCCAGCCGCAAGGCGCTGGAGAAGGCCGGCTGGAAGGCGGAGGATCTCGACCTCATCGAGGCCAACGAGGCGTTCGCGGCCCAGGCCTGCGCAGTCAACAAGGATCTCGGCTTCGATCTTTCCAAGGTTAACGTGAATGGCGGCGCCATTGCCCTCGGCCATCCGATCGGCGCGTCGGGTGCCCGCATCTTGGTGACGCTGTTGCACGAGATGCAGAAGCGCAATGCGAAGAAAGGTTTGGCGACCTTGTGCATCGGCGGCGGCATGGGCATCGCCCTGACCGTCGAGCGCTAGTTTCGGCCAACGAAAACAAATCAAAGTAGGGAGGGTGAGATGGCACGTGTTGCGGTGGTGACGGGCGGAACCCGCGGCATCGGAGAGGCGATCTCGGTTGCCTTGAAGAAGCACGGCTACAAGGTCGCCGCGAACTATGCCGGCAATGACGTGGCGGCGGAAGCCTTCGCCCAGAAATACGGCATCCCCGTCTACAAGTTCGATGTCGGCGACTTCAAGCAATGCCAGGACGCGATCAAGAAGATCACGGCGGAGCTGGGCCCGGTCGACATCGTGGTCAACAATGCCGGCATCACGCGCGACGGCACCTTGCACAAGATGAGCGCGGAGATGTGGAGCCAGGTGATGGCGACCAATCTCGGCTCCTGCTTCAACATGAGCCGGTGCGTGATCGACAGCATGCGCGACCGCGGCTTTGGCCGCATCGTCAATATCGGCTCGATCAACGGCCAGGCCGGCCAGTACGGCCAGGTGAACTATGCCGCGGCCAAGTCCGGCATCCACGGCTTTACCAAGGCGCTGGCGCAGGAAGGCGCGGCCAAGAACATCACCGTCAACGCCATCGCGCCGGGCTATATCGACACCGACATGGTGCGTGCGGTGCCGCCGCAGGTGCTGGAGAAGATCGTCGCCAAGATCCCGGTTGGCCGCCTCGGCCGCGCCGAAGAGATCGCGCGCGGTGTCCTGTTCCTGGTGGCGGACGATGCCGGCTTCATCACCGGCTCCACGCTCTCCATCAACGGCGGCCAGCATATGTATTGAGGCCGCCCCAAGCCTGAGGTTTCAATGGCGCTCTATCCCTTCGTCGAGGAGGCGAATGCCAGTCCCGAGGTGCGCGCGGTCTACGAGGACATCAAGAAGACCCGCAACGTCGACTGGATCAACAATTTCTGGAAGGCGATCGCCAACGACCCGGCGATGCTGAAACGCACCTGGGAAAGCCTGAAGCATGTGATGGCTCCGGGTGCGTTGGATGCGCGCACCAAGGAGATGCTGTATCTCGCCGTTTCCATGACCAACAGCTGCGACTATTGCACGGTCTCGCACACCGCCGGGGCGCGCAAGGCCGGCATGACCGACGCCATGCTGCACGAGCTGATCGCCATCGTCGGCATGGCCAACGAGACCAACCGCCTCGTCAACGCCTACCGGGTCGAGCCGGACGAGAAGCTGGTCGAGGCGGCGAAGGGGCCGAAAGGCTGAAGCGCTCACCCCGGCAGCTCGCAAGACTTTCATTCCGGTAGTCTGAACGCAATCCGCAGCGAGGTGCAACTTCCTACTCTGCCGTTCCTGCTCGGGCGTTCGATGCACAAGCAGTTTCAATCGTGTCCCGTCCGCGGCGATATTGGCAACTCAGACTGACGGGTCTAGGCTTCATGGCGGTCGGGTGTCGTGAGGGCGCGATGCAAGTACGCTTCTTCGGTACGCGCGGGTCGATTGCAACGCCGGGTCCGCAGACGCTTCGCTATGGCGGCAATACCTCTTGCGTCGAAGTCACCACGAAATCCGGCACCCTGATTGTGCTGGACATGGGCACCGGAGCCGCCGTGCTCGGACGCGAGTTGGTGGCGCGTGGCGAGCCGCTGCGCGGCCATATCCTGATCAGCCACACGCATTGGGATCATATTCAGGGCATCCCCTTCTTTGCGCCGCTGTTCGTGGCAGGCAGCCAATGGGATATCTACGCACCGCGCGGCTTTGGCCAGACGTTGCGCGACACGCTCGCGGGCCAGATGCAGTACACCTATTTTCCGGTCAGCCTTGAGCAACTCGGCGCAACGATCCGGTACCACGAGCTGGTCGAGGGTTGGCTGCAAGTCGGCGACGTCGACGTTACCGCGCGCTATCTCAATCATCCCGGCTTGACGCTTGGTTACCGCCTGCAGGCGGACGGCGTCAGCCTGGTCTACGCCTGCGACCACGAACCTCATTCCCGCATTCTGGCGACGGGCAGCAACGACCTGTCGGGGGAGGACCGGCGTCACGCCGAGTTCCTGGCCGATGCCGATTTGGTGATCCACGATGCGCAGTATCTTACGAGCGAATACCCCGAGAAAGTCGGCTGGGGGCATAGCACCGTCGACTATGCATTGGCGGTCGCGCGGCTGGCCGGCGTACGGCAGCTCGCGCTCACGCACCACGATCCGAAGCGCAACGACGACAAGATCGACGACATCGTCGGTTCGCTACCGCGCACGGAGATGGATGTGTTCGCAGCAGCCGAGGGGCTGGAGCTGGCGCTCGCCCCAAGAACGTTCTGCCCAATTACCAGGCCCGCGTTCCAGCTCCAGGCGTCCACCACGCCGGCCATGGTGGACCGCTCCGCCCTGTTGGCGTCGGCGACGCCCCGGATGGCCGCGCTGTCCGACCTGCTGCGCACCGATGAGGTGCACGTGATCAAGTGCGGCATTGCCGATGCCGCGCACATGGTCGAGCAGGAAAAGCCCATGCTGGTGCTGCTCGAGGATACCGGCGACGATCAGGTGCTCGACGCTTGCCGCGCAATCCGTCGGTCGACCGGCGCCGGGGAGGGCCTGCCGGTCGTCCTTGTCACGGACAACGAGCACCGCGCGCGCGTCATCGACGATGCCTTCACGGACGTTCTCCTGGAGCCGTACTCCGCCACCTATGCGAGGACGCGGGTCAGGGCCTGGCTGATGCGGGCGGCCTGCCGATGGGTGCGGCCGCAGAACCCGAGCGATGAAGACCGCCGCCTGGCCGCGATCCGGGCGCTTGGCGTGTGGGGCACGGCGCCCGAAGAACGCTTCGACCGTATTACCCGCCTGGCCGCCGCGGTCTTCAACGTGCCGATCTCCCTGATCGCCCTCATGGAGCGGGACCACGAATGGTTCAAATCCTGCTGCGGCGTCGATATCCGCGAAGTGTCGCGCGATGCATCCTTCTGCGGCCACGCGATTTACGAGCGCCGACCGCTGGTCGTCAGTGATGCTCGGACGGACGAGCGATTTGCGGACAATCCCTACGTCACGGGGGCTCCCGGCGTGCGTTTCTACGCCGGCTATCCGCTGATCCTCGGCAACGGATCGTGTGTCGGCACCCTGTGCATTCTCGATACCAAGCCGCGCGATTTTGACGATGCCGGCATTTCACGGCTGGGCGATCTCGCGCAGTTCGCGATCCGGGAGCTCGACCTGCCAGGCGTCGCCCACCACATGTAGCGATTGCCTGGGATAAGAAAGATTCCAGACGGCACGTTCGAAAATTCTCTTTCTCCCCCGTCGGCGCCGGGCATACTCGTTCGTCCTTTGGTCAGCGAGGTTGCCCATGCTCTATGCTGTGCTCTGCTACAACTCTGAAGACTCAGTCTTTTCCTGGTCCAAGCAGGAGGAGGAAGCGGTGATGGGAAAGCTCATCGCCGCCCAGGAGAAAATGGCCAAGGCCGGCAGGCTGGGGCCGGTCGCGCGCCTGATGCCGACCACGGCGGCCACCACCCTGCGCAAGGACCGCGAGCCGGCAGTGGTGATCGACGGGCCGTTCGCCGAGACCAAGGAGCAGCTGCTCGGCTTCTACGTGGTCGATTGCGAGAACCTGGAGGAAGCGCTGGAGTTCGCGCGCGACCTCGGCCACGCCAATCCCGGCGGTTCCTATGAGATCCGGCCGCTGCTGCAGTTCCGTCCCGGAACGCTGGCGCGATGAACGACATCGCCTGGATCGACGCCGCCCTGACCTCGGCGCGTCCCCGGGCGGTCAGCGCCCTGCTGCGCTATTTCCGCAATCTCGATAACGCCGAGGAGGCGTTCCAGAATGCCTGCCTGAAAGCGCTCGCTGCCTGGCCGCGCAACGGCCCGCCGCGCGATCCCGCCGCCTGGCTCATCATGGTGGGCCGCAATGTCGGGATCGACGATGCCCGGCGCACGGCGAAGCAGCAGCCCTTGCCCGACGATGATTCGCTGTCGGACCTTGGCGATGCCGAGACTACGCTCGCCGATCGGCTGGATGAGTCGCACTATCGCGACGATATCCTGCGGCTACTTTTCATCTGCTGCCATCCGGAGCTGCCCGCGACCCAGCAGATCGCCCTCGCCCTGCGCGTCGTCTCCGGCCTGACGGTGGCGCAGATCGCGCGCGCCTTCCTGGTCAGCGAAAGCGCGATGGAGCAGCGCATCACCCGGGCGAAGGCCCGCATCGCCAAGGCCGACGTCCCGTTCGAGACGCCCGGCGCGCCCGAACGGTCGGAGCGGCTGGGGGCGGTCGCCGGGATGATCTACCTCGTTTTCAACGAAGGCTATTCCGCGACCGGCGGTGAGCTGCCGCTGCGCGCACCCCTGTGCGAAGAGGCGATCCGCCTCGGCCGGTTGCTGCTGCGGCTGTTCCAGAACGAGCCCGAGATCATGGGGCTGGTGGCGCTGATGCTGCTGCAGCATGCCCGCTCCGCGGCGCGGTTCGACACGGATGGCGCGATCATCCTGCTCGAGGATCAGGACCGCACGCGCTGGGACAGGGCGATGATCGCCGAAGGTTTGGCGCTGATCGACAAGGCGATGCGTCATCGCCGGCCTGGTCCCTATCTGGTGCAGGCCGCGATCGCGGCCCTTCATGCGCGCGCGGCCCAGCCCGAGGATACCGACTGGCCGCAGATCGATCTGCTCTACGGCACGCTGGAGCGGCTGATGCCATCGCCCGTCGTCACGCTCAACCGCGCCGTCGCGGTGTCCAAGGTGAATGGGCCGGAGGCGGCGCTGGCGATGATCGAGCCGTTGGCCGCCGACCTCTCCGGCTATTTCTATTTCTTCGGCGTCAAGGGCGCGATGCTGCAGCAACTGGGGCGGAATGAAGAGGCGCGGGTGGCGTTCGACCGCGCCATCGCCCTTGCCAACAATGCGGCGGAAGCGGCCCATATCCGCAGCCATCTCGACCGGCTGCAGAAAAAAGTTTGAGGGGCTTGTCGGAACCTCTGCCATCTGTTCGTCCTAGGGACAGAGAGCTGGACGAGAGGAGACGATTATGTGCAACGCCAACGCCGCCAAGCCTGATGCCGACCGCGAGCTGGTGCTGACCCGCCTGATCGATGCGCCGCGCGAAAAACTGTTCCGCTGCTGGACCGAGCCGGCGCTGATGAAGCAGTGGTTCGCGCCGCTGCCCTGGACCACCACGCATGCGGAAATGGACCTGCGCCCCGGCGGCTCGAGCCTGATCGTGATGCGCAGTCCGGAGGGGCAGGAATTCCCCAACCCCGGCGTCATCTTGGAAGTGGTGAAGAACGAGAAGCTGGTCTTCACCGACGCCTATACCAGGGCCTGGGAGCCGTCCGCCAAGCCGTTCATGACCGCGATCGTCACCTTCGAAGACGAGGGCGGCAAGACACGCTACACCGCCCGCGCGCTGCACTGGTCGGCGGAGGATAAGAAGACCCATGAGGATATGGGCTTCCACCAGGGCTGGGGCATTTGCGCCGACCAGCTCGCCGCCCTCGCGGCCAAGATCTAGCTTCCCAAAGCCTGCGACGTCACGGCGGCCTGCTCTGTCGGTTAGCGGAGCGGACCGCCGTGCCCCCAAGTCGCCGAGAAAGGACGCACCATGACCCGCAGCAACGCCAACGAAGCCGAGATTCGCGCCCTGATCGAAGTCCAGGTCAAAGCGCATCGCGACAAAGACGCCAAGGCGGTGCTCGCCAGCTTCGCGCCCGACAGCGTGACCTTCGACCTGGCGCCGCCGTTGCGGCACCCCGGCGCGGGACCGCGGACCGAGAAGGATCTCGCGGAATGGTTCAAGACCTGGCAGGGACCGGTCAGCGTCGAGCCGCGGGACTTCAAGATTGTGGCAGACGACTCGCTCGCTTTCTGCCACGGCCTGATCCGGATCACCGGCACCAAGACCGGCGGCGAGCGCGCGGACCTCTGGGCCCGTCAGACCGTGTGCCTTGAGAAAATCAACGGCGCGTGGAAGATCATGCACGATCACACGTCCGTACCGTTCCATATGGATGGCAGCTATAAGGCTGCGATCGATCTGGAACCGTAATCGCCCGAGCCTGCTGGAGCGGAGAGCCATGACGACGATACCGAATACGAAAGGCGTGCGCTTGACCGGCTGGGTGATCACCGGCCTCGTGGTCCTGTTCCTGCTGTTCGATGGCGGGATCAAGCTGGTGCCGCTGGAGATCGTGACGCAAACCTCGGCCCAGATCGGGTTGCCCACCGATCCATCTTTCGCGCGGTTGCTGGGCGTCATCACCATCGTCTGCACCGCGCTCTATGCCGTGCCGAAGACGTCGGTGCTCGGCGCCATCCTGCTGACCGGCTACATGGGCGGCGCGATCGCGACCCACCTGCGCATCGGCTCGCCTTTGTTCAGCCATACGCTGTTCGGGGTCTATCTCGGGCTGCTGGTCTGGGCGGGGATCTATTTGCGCTGCCCGCGCCTGCGCGCGATCGTCCCGTTCCGCTAGCTGCGCCATCGACACAGACCGGTGTATGAAAACGGCAGAATTCCGCGTTGTTTTGCATTGCTTTAAGTCAAATTTAACCTAACCCGACAACGATGGCCTACTGAGGAGATCAGGATGGCCAAAGCGCCGGAAGAACGGGAACCCGCAGCGGGCGGCGAGGCACTCGCCGTCGTGGCGAGCGACCTCGACGAGAAGACCCATGCCGAGATGCTGATGATCTACCGCGAATGCGCCGATTCCGTGCGCTTCGCCAAATCGCAGCAATGGACCACCACCGGGGGCACGCTGGCGATCTTCGTGATCCTGGGAGTCCTCGGCCAGTTCGGCCCGCATTACGGCTTCATGATCCAGGCCATCCTCATCATCAGCATGGTGGTGAGCGGCGGCACGATCTATTCGCTGGCGATCTACCAGTTCTGGCAGCAGGCGGAACGCGGCAAGCTCAACATGATCAGCGACCGCTTCTCCAACGTGGCGCGCGACGTGCGCGGCTATCTGCCGCCGCGCGAAGCCAACATCCACCGCTACATCTTGCTGTTCTTCATGATCGCGATCATCCTGCTCGCCAACTGGCTGCTGATCCTCTATCTGAAGCCCTACATCCACTTCAATCAGTAGACCCGCTCGCTTGACAAGAGATGGGGTGGCGTGCGACCCACGCCGCCGCCCATGGCCGCACCGTCCCATTCCGAAAGATTGCGCGCGACCCTGATCGGCCTCATCGCCGTTCTGTTGTGGGCGACGCTCGCCCTGTTCACGACCGCGACCGGGCAAGTGCCGCCGTTCCAGCTTCTCAGCCTCACGTTCGGCATCGCGTTCGCCGTATCGCTGCTGCGCTGGCTCTGGCTGGCGCGGCGCAGCCGCGCGGAGTTCCGGCGCATCTTTCGCCAACCGTGGCAAGTCCGGCTGCTCGGCATCGCCGGGCTCTTCGGCTATCACGCGCTCTATTTCACTGCGCTCGATCATGCACCGCCGGTGGAAGCCAGCCTCATCTGCTTTCTCTGGCCGCTGCTGATCGTGCTGATGTCGGCCCTGCTGCCCGGCGAGCGGCTGCATTGGACGCATCTGCTCGGCGGCGCGATCGGCCTTGCCGGCGCAATCATGCTGGTGCTGCAGAAGGGCGATGGCGTGGTCAGCTTCGATGCGCGATACGTTGCCGGCTACCTGGCGGCGCTGGGCTGCGCCGTCACCTGGTCGACCTATTCGGTGATGAGCCGCCGCTTCGGCCGGGCCCCGACCGATCTGGTCGGCGCGTTCTGCGGCGCGACCGCATTGCTGGGCATCGTCGCGCACGCGCTGGTTGGCGAGCCCACGATCTGGCCGGCTAACCATTGGGAATGGACCGCCATCGTGGCGCTGGGATTGGGGCCGGTGGGGCTGGCTTTCTTCGTGTGGGATTACGGCGTGAAGCACGGCGACATCAAGGCGCTCGGCGCCTGCTCCTATGCCTCGCCGCTGCTCTCCACCATCCTGCTCATCCTGGCCGGCAAGGCAGAGGCGACTGCGACCGTCGTCCTCGCCTGCCTGCTGATCATCGGGGGCGCGGTGATCGCTGCGCGCGACCTGTGGATGCGGCGCTCCGCTTGACCGCCGATTCTTTTCCGTCATTGCCGGGCCGCCGCGCAGCGGCGAGACCCGGTAATCCAAGTCTCTTGGTGGCGTTTTCTGCTGCAAACTTGGATCACCGGGTCTTCGCCCGGTGATGACGGAGAGTAAAGGGCGACAATCACGCTCAACCCGACAGTAGTGGGCCAAGCCTTGCCATGACGAGGAGAGACTGAGCGTCGTCGCTCAATCGTGCGGCAGCGTCTTCCTGAGCGAAGCGCGCTCCGAGAACGTCTTGTGCCAGGCGGCGAGCTTCGGGTGGTCCTTGCGCCAATCCTCCGCCTTGAAGCGGAAGTCGAGATAGTCGAGCAGGATCGCGACCGTCAGCGTGCCGATGTCGAGCTGCGGGCCGAGATGGTCCGCTTCCAATGCGGCGAGGCCCTGCGTCACCTTCAGCTTCTGCTTCCTGTCCGAGTCCGCCGAACGTTGAGCCTCGGGCTTGCGGCTTTCCATCATGCGCAGAACGGCGGCATCCGCCATGCCGTCGGCCAGGGCCTGCCGTCGCAGCGCGGTCCAGCGCGCGGGTCCGGCGGGCGGGAAGAACTTACCGCCCGATTGCGCATCGAGATATTCGCAGATGACGCGCGAATCATAGAGCTTCGATCCGTCATCCAGCACCAGGGCCGGCACCTTGTTCAGCGGGTTGTCCTTGCCGTGGTCGCTGTTGGGATCGGCGGTGTTGGTCTTCACCAGCTCGATCTTGTCGATCTGGCCGGTCTCGATGCTAAGGACATGCACCTTGCGCACGAACGGCGAGGTAGTGGAATAGCGCAACTTCATGATGTGGCTCCCCTGATCACGAGATTTCTAGAAGGTGTCCTTGGCGGCGCGGATCGCGCCGAACGCGGCAGCGGAATCCCGGGCCGGCCCGCCGAACTTGGCGAGCAGGCGCGGCTGATCGGCACGCAGGAATGGATTGCAGAATTTCTCGATCCCGAGATTCGACGGGATGGTCTTGTCCCCTTGCGCCCGCGCGTGCTTCACCGCCTCGGCGAACTCGACCAAGTCGCGGTTCTCCGGCTCGATCGTCAGCGCGAAGCGGCAGTTGTTCTCGGTATATTCGTGGCCGCAATAGATCCAGGTCTCGTCCGGCAGGTCGCGCAATTTGCAGAGCGAATTCCACATCTGCTGCGCGGTCCCTTCGAAAGTCCGCCCGCAGCCGATCGAGAACAAGGTGTCACCGCAGAACACCGCCTTGGTATCCGCGAAATAGAACGCGATATGCCCGCGCGTATGGCCGGGGATGAACAGCACGTCGGCGTGATGGCCGGCGAAGTCGAAGCCGCTCCCCTCATCCACTGCCTGATCGATGCCTGGGATGCGCTCGCGGTCATAGGCCGGTCCGATCACGATTGCCCCGGTCGCCTCCTTGATGCCGAGATTGCCGTCGGTGTGGTCCCAATGGTGGTGCGTATTGAGGATATGGCTGATGCGCCAGCCGCGCTCCTTGGCGGCATCCAGCATGGGCGCGGCCACGGAGGGGTCGAGGGCCGCGGTCTTGCCGGTTCCGGCATCGTGGATAAGGTAGCCGTAATTGTCTTTCAGCAGCGGAATGACGGCGATATCGAGCTCGGCCATGGTTTCTCCCGGAATTTCCAGCATCCACGATAGCAGGCGATATGTCATAATCAAACGCGGCAATCGGGTCTGAGAAAACAGCTTCATGTGGCAGGACGTCGGCGACCTCAAGCATTTCTATGACCGGGAGATCGGCCATACGGCGCGGCATCTGCTGCGCCTCAGGATCCGCGCCCTATGGCCCGATTTGACGGGACAGCGGCTGCTGGGGATCGGCTATGCCACGCCCTATCTGCGCCAGTTCCTGGACGAGGCGGAGCGGATCGGCGCCATCATGCCGGCCGCCCAGGGCGTCATGCCCTGGCCGCGCGAAGGTGTCGGGATGACAGTCCTGTCCGACGAGACCGAGCTGCCTTTCCAGGACAATTCGATCGACCGGGTGCTGCTGATCCATGCCCTGGAATCCAGCGAGCATGCCGGCGACATGCTGCGCGAGGTCTGGCGGGTGCTGGCCGGCGGCGGGCGGCTGATGGTGGTGGTGCCCAACCGGCGCAGCCTGTGGTCGCATCTCGAGCGCACGCCCTTCGGCCACGGCCAGCCTTTCACCCAGACCCAGGCGACGCGGCTGTTGCGCAGCAATGGCTTCACGCCGCTGCAGACCGAGCGCGCCTTGCTGTTCATGCCGTTCTCCTGGCGCCCCTGGCTCAAGGCCGCGCCGGGCTGGGAGCGCATCGGGCGCCGCTGGTTCAGCGCGCTCTCGGGCGTCATCGTGATCGAAGCGATGAAGCAGCTCTATGGCGGCTCCCCGGTCAAGGCCGTGAAGCGGCGCGCCCGCTTCTCCTCGCCGATCGGCATACCGGCCCCGGCGACGCGGCAGATGAAGCCGCTCTAATCCCGCTGCCGCAGCAGGAACATGCCCTGCTCGCCGACCAGGTTGGCGAGCCAGTGGTTGGGGACGCTGATCGCCTTGCCCTTGTCGTTGATGGCGAGGGCCTTTTCGATCTCGACATCCAGCTCTTCGCACAGCCCGACGAAATCGCGGATGGTGCAGAGGTGGATGTTGGGCGTGTTGTACCAGCGGTCCGGCAGGGCCGCGGTCTCCGGCATCTTGCCGGTCCAGCCCAGGTACCAGCGCACGCGCCAGTGCCCGAAATTGGGGAAGGAGACGATGGCGCGCTTGCCGATCCGCACCATGTGCTCCAGCACCTGGCGCGGCTCGCGCGTCGCCTGCAGGGTCTGCGACAGGATCACGTAGTCGAACGCATTGCCGGGATAGTCGGAGAGGTCGGTGTCGGCATCGCCCTGGATCACCGACAGGCCGGAGGCGACGCAGGCATTGACGCCCTTCTGGCTGAGCTCGATGCCGCGCCCATCCACCTGCTTGAAATGGACGAGGTAGTCGAGCAGCGAGCCGTCGCCGCAGCCGACATCGAGCACGCGCGTGCCGGGCTTCACCATGTCGGCAATCAACTGCAGATCGACGCGGATGCGGGGCGCCCGCGGCGCAATGTCGTTCACGGCCATCGGATACTCGCCCCTTATGCCGTCATGGCAAGGCTTGGCCTTGCCATCCACGAGTTTCGATGGGCGCGATCGAGCAGTTGGAGGCAAACTCGTGGATCCCAAGGCCAAGCCTTGGGATGACGAAGTGGGGCTGGTCGATCGCCGAGCCTGCTCATGCGATCCCGCGGTGTTCGGCGCAGCCGTTGAGGAAGCCGCCCAGGACCGCGAACAGCTCCGGTTCGTCGAGCAGGAAGGCATCGTGCCCTTTGTCGGATTCGATCTCGACAAAGCTGACATTGGCCGCGACCGCGTTCAACGCATGGACGATGGCGCGGCTTTCCGAGGTCGGGAACAGCCAGTCGCTGGTGAAGGAGATGAGGCAGAAGCGCGTCCTGGTATCCTTGAAGGCGCGCGGCAGATGTCCGCCGAACTGCGCTGCCAGGTCGAAATAATCCATCGCGCGCGTGATGTAGAGATAGGAATTGGCATCGAACCGGTCGACGAAGATCGAGCCTTGATGGCGCAGATAGCTCTCAACCTGGAAGTCGGCCTCGAACCCGTAGGAGAGGGCGAGCCGGTCCTGCAGGTTGCGGCCGAACTTGCGGTGCAAGGCCGCCTCCGACAGATAGGTGATGTGCGCCGCCATGCGCGCGACGGAAAGGCCGCGAGCGGGATTGGTGCCTTCCACCTGATAGGCGCCCTTGCGCCACTCCGGGTCGGCCATGATGGCCTGGCGCCCTACTTCGTGGAACGCGATGTTCTGCGCCGAATGGCGCGCGGCGCAGGCGATCGGCACCGCCGCGAACACCCGGTCCGGATAGGTCGCGGCCCATTGCAACACCTGCATGCCGCCCATCGACCCGCCGATCACCGCGAACAATTTGTCGATGCCGAGATGGTCGATCAGCCAGCTTTGCAGCCGCACCATGTCGCCGACGGTGATGACCGGGAATTCGAGGCCATAGGGCTGGTTGGTCGCCGGATTGGTGTTGCTGGGGCCGGTCGTCCCCATGCAGCCGCCCAGCACGTTGGCGCAGATCACGAAATAGCGGTCGGTGTCGACCGGCAGGCCCGGCCCCACCATCACCTGCCACCAGCCGGGCTTGCCGGTGATGGGGTGCTCGTCGGCCACGAACTGGTCGCCGGTCAGGGCATGGCAGACCAGGATGGCGTTCGACTTCCCGGCATTGAGGGTGCCGTAGGTCTGGTAGGCCAGCGTGACGTTGCTGAGTTCCGCCCCGCAATCCAGCGTCAGCCGCCGGTCGGCAAAGCTGAGGCGCTTGCCGGGCAGGTCCAGCGCGGCGCTGGCGGGATGGATGGACAGCGAGGTCATCGGGGGACGGTTACCCATGTCGGTGCGGGCCTGAAGAAAGCGATGAGGCCTTGAAGTGTCAATATTTTCTTTGGGCGAGGCCGGCCGGCGGACATTTCGCCCCTTTGCTTTCCAGCCTCCCCGGACTATCACTGAGCGCCCTTTCCCGGGGGCTTTCCCGGGTGGCGATTGAACCAGAACACCCATCCGGACCCGAACAATGACCGGCCCCGACAAGCAGCTAGCGGCCTTGCGCGCGGAAATCGACGAGGTCGATAGCCAATTACACGATCTGCTGATGCGACGAACCGACCTGGCCGTCGAGGTGGGCGAGGTGAAGGCGCGGGTCCAGCCTTTGGGCGGGACGGCGGCCGACGGGGCCAAGTTCATCCGGCCGGCCCGCGAGGCGCTGATCCTGCGCCGCCTGGTGGCGCGCCACCGGGGCAGGCTGCCCAAGGCGGTGATCGTGCGCATGTGGCGGGAGATGATCTCCGCCCTGCTGCAAATCGAAGGGCCTTTTGTGGTCGCCGTACAGGCGCCCAAGGGGGAGACTGCGCTCTGGGATCTGGCGCGCGATCATTATGGCAGCCGGGTGCTGGTGACGCCGCTGCCGGACAATGCCGACGTGCTGAACGCCGTCACGCGCGGCAAGGCGACGGTCGGCATCCTGCCCATGCCGCGCCTCGGCGAGCGCAGCTCCTGGTGGCCGCAATTGCTGGCCAACGGCGAGGGCGTGCCGCACGTGATGGGACGCCTGCCGTTCGGCGACATCGGCAACGTGCGCGACCCGAAGGCGGAGGCGATGGTGATCGGCCGCGCGCCCAACGAGCCGACTGGCGATGACCGGAGCTGGGTAATGCTGAGCCTCAAGGGGCCGCGCTCGCGCCGCGCGATCCTGGCCGCCGCCAAGGCATTGCAGCCCGATCCGGATCTCTGCCTGGAGCGCACCAGCAAGGGGCACGAATGGCTGCTGGACGTGGCCGGCTTTCCCGGTGAGATCGCGGCCGGCATTGCCGCGGCCGCCGAAGAGCTGGGGGCGGAAGCCCGCGTGCTCGGCAGCTATGCGGCGCCGCTCAGGTCGGCTGATCTCGCCGACCAGAGCGGATCATGAGGGGGATGCGAGGTTGAACGACATGTCGCTGACCGTGCGCCCCGGCATCCTGGATATCGCGGCCTATGTGCCGGGCGATCATTCGCTGCCGGGCGAGGGGCCGGTCCATCGCATGGCGTCGAACGAAGGCGCGCTGGGTCCCAGTCCCAAGGCGGTCGAAGCCTATCGCACGCTCTCGGAGAATCTGCATCGCTATCCCGATGGCGGGTCGAACGCGTTGCGCTCTGCGCTGGGCCGTGAGTTCAATATCGAGCCGAGCCAGATCGTGTGCGGCACGGGCTCCGACGACGTGCTGCAATTGCTGGTGCGCGCTTACGCCGGGCCGGGCGATGAAGTGCTCTATAGCCGGCACGGCTTCCTGGTCTATCCGATCGCGGCCAAAGCGGTGGGGGCGACGCCGGTGGCCGCGCCGGAGACCGATCTCAGGGCCGACGTCGCCGCGCTGCTGAAGGCGGTGACGCCGAAGACACGGATCTGCTTCATCGCCAATCCCAACAATCCGACCGGCAGCTATCTGACGCGCGCCGAGCTGAAGCGCCTGCGCGCCGGACTGCCCGACAATGTGCTGCTGGCGATCGACGCGGCCTATGCCGAATATGTCGATCTGCCCGACTACGAATCCGGGCTCGATATGGTGCGCAACTCTGACAATGTCGTGATGGCGCGCACCTTCTCCAAGATCTTCGGGCTCGCGGCCTTGCGCCTCGGCTGGGTCTATTGCCCGCCGGCGGTCGCCGACGTGCTGAACCGGATCCGCGGGCCCTTCAACGTGCCGGCTCCGGCGCAGGCTGCCGGCGCCGCCGCGCTTGCCGATCACGCGCATATCGCGAAGGCCAAGGCGCATAACGATCGCTGGTTGCCCTGGTTCGCGCAGCGCATGCGCGCGCTCGGCCTCCACCCCTATCCCAGCGTTGCCAATTTCGTGCTGGTGAAGTTTCCATCCGATCCCAAGCTGAATGCCGAGGCGGCGCTGAAATTCCTCAACAGCCGGCGCGTCTTGCCGCGCCGGGTCGCGGCCTATGGCCTGCCGGATTGCCTGCGCATCACCATCGCGGAGGAAAGCGCGGTCAAGGCCTGCGCCGACGCGCTCGAGGTGTTCGTGAAGGGAGCGGCAACGCAATGACCAAGCCGCTGTTCGATCAGGTCGCGATCATCGGCATCGGCCTCATCGGCTCGTCGATCGCGCGCGCCGCGCGCAAGCATGGCCTCGCCAAGCGGATCGCGATTGCCGACAATTCAGCGGAAGCGCTCAAGGTTGCGGGCGAGTTGAAGCTGGGCGATTCGTTCCATACTGGTGCCGGCGACGCGGTAAAGGACGCCGACCTCACGATCATCTGCGTGCCGATCGGCGGCTATGCCGAAGTGGGCCAGGCGATCGCGCCCAACCTGAAATCCGGCAGCATCTTGAGCGACGTCGGCTCGGTGAAGCAGGCGGTGCTGCGCGATCTCGGCCCCCTGGTGCCGGACCATGTGCATTTCATTCCCGGCCATCCGATTGCCGGCACCGAGCATTCCGGTCCCGCGGCCGGCTTCGCCGAATTGTTCGACGGGCGCTGGACCATCCTGACGCCGCTGCCCGGCTGGGACGACGCGGCGGTCGAACGGCTCCAACAATTCTGGACCCGCATGGGCGCGATGGTCGAGACCATGGAGCCGATCCACCACGACCAGGTGCTGGCCATCACCTCGCACCTGCCGCATCTCATCGCCTATACCATCGTCGGCACCGCGACCGGCCTCGAGGAGCATACCCAGCGCGAGGTCATCAAGTTCTCGGCTTCGGGCTTCCGCGATTTCACCCGCATCGCCGCCTCCAACCCGATCATGTGGCGCGACATCTTCCTCAACAACCGCGAGGCGGTGCTGGAGATGCTGGGCCGCTTCAGCGAGGATCTGACCGCCCTGCAGCGCGCCATCCGCTGGGGTGAAGGCGAAAAGCTCGAAGACTGGTTCACCCGCACCCGCGCCATCCGGCGCTCGATCATCGATGCCAAGCAAGCGTAAGCACTGCGCCGACATGGCGGAGGTGCGCGCCGAGATCGACGTGCTCGACCGCGCGATCGTGGCGCTGCTGGCCGACCGCTTGCACTATATCGACGAAGCCGCGCGACTGAAACAGAGCCGCGATCAGGTGCGGGACGAGGCGAGGATCGCGGACGTGCTGAGCAAGGTGGACGCGGAAGCGCGGCGGCTGGGCATAGATCCCGGGGTGATTGCCGCCGCCTATCGATCGCTCGTTGAAGCCTCGATCGCGCACGAGATGGACGAGTTCGATCGCCGCAAAGGGTCCGCAGCCTGAAGCACGGTTTCATCCCGCGTACATATGCAGGCCCAGCACCAACCTTCGCTCTCTATGGGCCTGTGTAGAACTTCTCACACGATATGCTCGATATGCGTTTCCCCTCACCAAACATCAGGATCAGCAGTTCAGTCTCTTTGACTAAGTTAGGCTGCCTTTCACCTTCTGCCCCCACGATCAGTTTAACGGGCTGCGCGCGTTCGTAATCAAAGGTCTCGATTTCCGATGCTTTGATCCTCTGATCATGACTGGAAAACAAATCAAATGGAATTGAGGCGTGTCGCAGATATGCGATGACATCATAGAGCTGACTATCGGCCTCTAGCTGATGCAGGACCGTTCTATTGACATCGTACGTACAGGTTGGCACTGGCGATACCGTCGCATCGGTTGCGCCTCCAATGTAAGTTAGCAAGCCTGCTATGGCAGCAATAGCGCGAAACATCGGCTCTCACTGGACCGGAAGTTCACGCGCCGATTCTCTGCCAAAGGCCTTCGACTTCGCGCCGCTCCATCGGCATTCTTTAACCCCCAAGAAATCGCAGTAGGAACAAATGGCACAACTGTGGGCCGCTCCTCAAGGCTTGTTGATAGAGCGGTGCCACTGGGTGCCACTGCGATCCACAATGCATTCACCCCGCGTACATATGCACGCCCAGCACCAGCCGGCGTCCCTTGGTCACCGGCAGCACTTCGTGCAGCAGGCTTGCCGACCACACCGCTCCGGTGCCGCGCTCGACGGCGTAGAGCTGTTTGCCATATTCGCGGAAGCGGAGCTCTCCGCTTTCGTACTCGCCGGCATTCAGGTTGACCGTCATGGTGAAGCGGCGATGGGCGTTGGCGGGGGTTGAATTGTCGCGGTGCGGGTTGAGGAAGCCGCCCGCGCGCGCTTCGTAGCCGGCGATGCGATAGCCTTCGCGCTTCAGGCCGGTCATCTGGAACGCCTTCTTGATTTCCGGCGACAGGCGCCGGCGCAGGCGTCCATCGATGAAGCGCTGCAACGCATCGCCCTGCACGATGTATTCGACCGCCTTGCCGTAGATGCCGTCATGGACAACCTTGAAATCGCCGGCCTCTTTCCTGGTGCCGGCATTGGCGAAGCCATCGGTGGCATATTCGGGGCACGTTGCGCTGCCAGATCGCCGCCAGGAAATCGCAACGGCCAGGCTTAGCATGCGCGGCAGCACCAGCACCGGTGGGTGGGATTGCAGACGCACGGCCGGACGGTCCGCGCTCAGCCGGTCCAACTCCGCCAGCGCCTCGGCGATCAACTCCGCCGGCTCCACCCGGTCCAGCACGCGCGCAACGCGATGGCCGGCATCGAGGATGAACAAAGTGAGGCCCGGCATCGCCGGAAACGGATCGACGCCATAGACCTTGAAAATGTCGGCCTTGGTGTCGGCGAGAATGGCAAAAGGCAGGGTAAGTCGCTGGCGCAGGGCGGCGTTCGCCTCGACTCCGCTGCGGCTCACCACCAACAGGCTCGCCTGCAGCGCGGCCAGCCGATCGGCTACCGCGCGAAACGACTGCAGGCCCGCCGCCAGCGCCTCATCCTCCAGCGACGGGCAGAACAGCAGCAGCACAGGCTTGCCGGTCACCAGATCGGCGTCGGACGCGGTCGGCTTGCCATCGTGATCGGGCGCGCGCACCAGCGGCGCCGCGTCGATCAGGCGCGCAGCCGGCGGCCGCAGCACAGCTGCGGCGTCAGGCGCGATGGTCATGAAGCCTTGTCCTCAATTCCGACCTTTCCCCCGATCAATCGGAATTCCCGGCGCTACGATAGGCTTTCAGCACCCACTTTCCAATCCGGCAGTTTGGCCGGCGCCGAACTGTTGGCCCATGATTTCGGCGCGGCGCCGTGACACCCTCGTCCATCGATTCAATCCGCCGCGCGAGAAACCATTGGCAGAGAATATTGCCCGGACGCCAACCCCTGCCGTGGAACTCATGCTCCTCGGCGTGCTGGCGACGTTGTGGGGCGCCTCCTACAGCTTCATCAAGGTCGGCGTAGAAACGATCCCACCGGTGACGCTGATCGCGGCCCGGACCTTGATCGCCGGCACACTCCTGCTGACCGTCATGCGCGCTCGCGGTCTGACCTTGCCTCGGGACCGCGCGACTTGGCTGCGCTTCCTCATCCAGGCCTGTCTCAACAGCGTCATCCCGTTCACGCTGATCGCCTGGGCGGAGCGGACGGTCGATGCGGGCCTCGCGACGATCCTGAATTCGACCTCGCCGATCTTCGCCTTCCTGCTGACGCTGTTCGTGGTCCGGCACGAATCCGCGACCGGGCGCAAGCTGTTCGGCGTCGTGGCGGGAATGGCGGGCATTTGCCTCATCGTCGGTGTCAAGGCGCTGGGCGGGCTTGGGCGCGAACTCATCGCGCAGTTCGCCATCGTCGCGGCCACCATCTGCTATGCGGGCGCCGCGATTTTCGGCCGCGGCTTCAAAGGGCTCGATCCGATCATGCCTGCCGCCGGGTCGATGCTGTGCGGCACCGCGATCCTGATTCCGGCCAGCCTTGTGATCGATCACCCCTGGCTGCTGGTGCCGTCGGCGGAGTCGCTGGCAGCCTTGTTGGGTCTTTCGGTGTTTTCCACCGCCCTGGCCTTTATGATCTATTTTCGGCTGATCCACACCTTGGGTTCGGTCGGAACCACGGCGCAGGCCTATCTGCGCGTGCCGATCGGTGTCGCGATCGGCGTCCTGTTCCTCGGCGAGACGCTGACATCGACGGCCTGGATCGGCCTTGGATGCGTGGTCGCCGGCGTGGCCGCCATGACGATTCCGGCGCGCAAGCTGGCCCCGCAGATTTAGGCGTAGCCGCACGCCTTCAGCGCCGCGCGCATATGTTCGGGCGGTTCGGCCGTCACGGCAATCGGCGGCTTGTTCTTGGAAATCGGCAGCACGATCCCGCGTGCATGGAGATGCAGCGGCGCCTTGCGCCGGTCGGGCGGCAGCGCTCCATACATCGGCTCGCCCAGGATCGGGCAGCTGAGTTCGGCGCAATGGACCCGCACCTGATGGGTGCGGCCGGTCTCCGGCTTCAGCTCCAGCCAGGTAAGGCCATCGCCGGAACCCAGCACGCGGTAGTTCGTGGCGGCCGCCTGGCCCTTGGGATCGACATTCATGCGCCAGCCGCCATCCTTGCGCGTGGTCTTGAGCAACGGCGCTTCGATCCGGCCTTCGTTCTGCGGCGGGTTCCCCACCACCACGGCCCAATAGGTCTTGTCGACCAGGCCCTCCTGAAACAGGCGCCCCAGCTTCGAAAGCGCCTTGCGGTGCCGCCCAAGCACCAGGCAGCCGGACGTATCACGGTCGAGCCGGTGCGCCAAAGCCGGCGGCGCCTTGAGGCCGAAGCGCAGAGCGTCGAAGCATTGCTCCAGGTTCGGCCCTCCGCCCGGTCCGGCATGGACCGGCAGCCCGGCCGGCTTGTCCAGGACCAGGATCAGGCCGTCGCGATAGAGCAGGCGCGCCTGGGTCTCTTCGGGCGAAAGGGGCGGTCTAGCCATGGTGCGCCTTCATAGCGGGCCTTTGAGGCACTTTCAAAGAATCGGACAAAGATGCGACCTAGGCTGACAAAGCCCTGCGGTTTTATGGTGAAATAGGGGTGCGATGCTGAACTATCCACGCGATCTATCCGGGTATGGCGGAAATCCGCCGCTGGCCGACTGGCCGGGCGGCGCGCGGGTCGCTGTCCAGTTCGTGCTCAATTACGAGGAGGGCGGGGAGAATTGCCTTCTCCACGGCGACCAGGCCTCTGAGACCTTCTTGAGCGAGATCATTGGCGCGCAGCCGTTCCTCAGCGCCCGCCACATGTCGATGGAATCGATCTATGAGTACGGCTCGCGCGCCGGCGCCTGGCGGCTGCTCGATCTGTTCAAGTCGCGCGGCGTGCCGCTGACAGTGTTCGCGGTGGCGATGGCGGCGGAGCGCAACCCGGGCGTGATCGAACGCGCGCTGTCCGACGGGCACGAGATCGCCAGTCACGGCTATCGCTGGATCAATTATCACGGCATGCCTGAAGCGACCGAGCGCGAGCACTTGCAAAAGGCGATGGAGATCCTGACCCGGATATGCGGCTCGCGCCCGCTCGGCTGGTATACCGGCCGCACCTCCGAGAATACGCGCAAGCTGGTCGCGGAGCATGGCGGCTTCCTCTACGACGCCGACGATTATTCCGACGATCTGCCGTTCTGGAGCAAATTGGTCGATACGCCGCACTTGATCGTGCCCTACACACTCGATGCCAACGACATGCGCTTTGCGGCCGCCCAGGGCTTCAATTCCGGCGACCAGTTCTTCGCTTACCTCAAGGACGCGTTCGACACGCTCTATGAGGAAGGGGCAAAAGCGCCCAAGATGATGTCGATCGGCCTGCATTGCCGGCTGGTCGGACGGCCCGGCCGCTTCGCCAGCCTCAAGCGCTTTCTCGATTATGTCTTGAAGCACGACAAGGCGTGGGTGTGCCGGCGCGTCGATATGGCGCGCCACTGGCACACGCGCCATCCTTATCAGTCGGAGGGCGCGCGCACGTGATGAACCGAGCCATAAGGCAGTTTCTCTTCCCCCCTTGTGGGGGAAGGATGCGGAGCCTTAGCGAACGCAGTGAGCTTAGGCGGAGCTGGATGGGGGGTGCCTCCGCACGAGCGTCTGCAGGCGTAGCACCGTCGAGACGTTGCGATTGCGCGCGAGGCCTCGCGAAGCCCTTCATCACTCTTCGTCTGCAATTGTGCGGCGTCACCCCCCATCCCAACCTTCCCCCACAAGGGGGGAAGGGGTTCGCTGTGCGACAGGAGCGGGATGTTGTTTGGAGGAGCATGCGATGATGGAACAGCCGCAACATCCGTTCGGCAGCAACCTGGTCAACCTCGCCGATGCCAGGCTCGGGGCGGAGGCGATCTTCGCCACCGACGATTTCTTCGCGCCCAAGGAGCGGATGCTGAATCCCGAGCCGGCCGTCTTTGTTCCCGGCAAATACGACGAGCACGGCAAGTGGATGGATGGCTGGGAATCGCGCCGCAAGCGCACCGAGGGCCACGATTACTGCGTGGTGAAGCTCGGCCTGCCTGGCTCTGTCGTCGGGTTCGATATCGACACCAGCCATTTCACCGGCAATTTCCCGCCGGCCGCCTCGATCGAAGCCTGCTGGCTCGACGGCGTGCCGGGCCAAGGCACGGAATGGAGCGAGATCGTGCCGGCCACCAGCCTCAAGGGCAATGCGCACCATTTCGTGGCCGTGACCGACACGCGTGCCTGGACTCACCTGCGGCTCAACATCTATCCCGATGGCGGCGTGGCGCGGTTGCGCGCCTATGGCAGGGTTGCGGTCGACTGGTCGCTGTTCGATCGCAAGCTACCGATCGATCTGGCGGCGGTGACGAATGGCGGGCGCGCCGTCGCCTGCAGCGACCAGCATTATGGCTCGCCGATGCAAGTCCTCTATCCCGGCCGCGGCGCCAACATGGGCGACGGGTGGGAGACGCGGCGGCGGCGCGAGCCGGGCAATGACTGGGCGATCTTCGCCCTCGGCCATCGCGGCCATATCCGCAAGATCGAAGTCGATACTGCACATTTCAAAGGCAACTTCCCCGACCGCTGCTCCATCCAGGCGGCCGATGTGAGCGGCGGCACGGACGAATCCCTGATCACGCAATCCATGTTCTGGCGCACGCTTTTGCCGGAGCAGAAGCTGGAAATGGACCGCCCGCACGCATTCGAGAAAGAGGTGGCGGAACTTGGGCCCATTACCCATGTGCGACTCAACATCATCCCCGACGGGGGAGTGAGCCGCCTGCGCCTGTGGGGCGAGCTGGTCTAGGAGATGGCGATGGCGCGCATCCAAGTACTAATCCATCCGCTGACCCGCGACGCGTTCCAGCCCTATGGCGATGTGCTCCAGGTGGCGGAGAGCAGGCATTACACCATCAACCAGGGCTGGGCGGAGCGGTACGCCGACATGGCGCAACTCGACCTGTTGGAAGGCGATGGGAAGCCCAATATTGGTATCGTGCGAGCGGAGCCGCGCCCGATGCCGCTGAAGGTCAAGCTGATGGAACGGCACCCGAAAAGCAGCCAGATGTTCATTCCGCTGGTGCCGCGCCCATTCCTGCTATTGGTTGCCGCGCCGAGCGACCAGCTCCGGCCGGAAAATGTGATCGGTTTCAAGACGATGGCGGGGCAGGGTGTGAATTACGGAAGGGGCGTCTGGCATCACCCGCTGATCGCCCTCGACCAAAGTACGGATTTCCTGGTCGTGGATCGCCATGCCAAGGATGAGAATTGCGACGAGGTTTCCCTCGAGCATGCCGATTTATGGGTTGGAGAATTCTGACGTGACTTTGCCTGGTGTTTCGGTTGCCGCGCTTCCAGATCCCGCATTTCAACAGATCCTCACCGCCGAGGCCTTGGGCTTCCTGGCGGAGCTTGAGCGCAAGTTCGGGCCCGAGCGGCTGCGCCTCCTGGAGTTGCGCAAGGAGCGGCAGAAGCGGCTCGATGCCGGTGAGAAGCCGGACTTCCTGAAGGAGACGGCGCAGATTCGTGCCGGCGACTGGAAGGTCGCGAAGCTGCCCACGGACCTCCTGGACCGGCGGATCGAGATCACGGGACCCGTCGATCGCAAGATGGTGATCAACGCGCTCAATTCCGGCGCCTCCTGCTACATGGCGGATTTCGAGGATTCGACCACGCCGACCTGGGAGAACCAGCTCGACGGTCAGCGCAACCTGATGGATGCGGTGCGGCGGCAGATCACCTTCGATGATCGCGGCAGCGGCAAGGCCTATCGCCTCAATCAGAAAACCGCCGTTCTGCTGGTGCGCCCGCGCGGCTGGCATCTGGCGGAGAATCACATTGTCATCGACGAGCGGCCGATGTCCGGCAGCCTGTTCGATTTCGGGCTCTATTTTTTCCACAATGCGAAGGAACTGGTCGCGCGCGGCACCGGTCCTTATTTCTATCTGCCCAAGCTGGAATCGCATCTCGAGGCGCGGCTATGGAACGACGTGTTCCTGTTCGCGCAGGACAAGCTCGGCCTGCCTAAGGGCACGATCAAAGCGACCGTGCTGATCGAGACGATCAGTGCGGCGTTCGAGATGGACGAGATCCTCTATGAGCTGCGCGATCATTCCGCTGGGCTCAATTGCGGGCGCTGGGACTACATCTTCAGCTTCATCAAGAAATTCGCCCGCGACCCCAAGGCCGTGATGCCGGATCGCGCCAGCGTGACGATGACGTCGCATTTCCTGCGCTCCTACAGCCTGCTGGTGATCAAGACCTGCCACCAGCGCGGCGCCCACGCGATGGGCGGCATGGCGGCGCAGATCCCGATCAAGAATGACCCGGCCGCCAACGAGGCCGCGCTTGCCAAGGTGCGCGCGGACAAGGAGCGTGAGGCGACCGACGGCCATGACGGCACCTGGGTCGCGCATCCGGCGCTGGTGCCGATCGCCAAGGAGATTTTCGATCGCCTGATGAAGGAGCCGAACCAGATCGCGCGCCAGCGCCAGGACGTGCACGTGACCGCCGCCGATTTGCTGGCCGTGCCGCAGGGCGACATCACCGAGGCCGGGCTCGCCACCAACATCTCGGTCGGCATTGCCTATCTGGAAGCCTGGCTGCGGGGCATCGGCTGCGTGCCCTTGCACAATCTGATGGAAGATGCCGCGACCGCGGAGATTTCCCGCGCCCAGGTCTGGCAATGGCTGAAGCATCGCGCGCGGCTGAAGGACGGACGCGTCGTCAATCACGTGATGTGTGAGAGCATCATCGACGATCTGCGTCTCAAGCAGCGCGCCGCTACCGGCGACGGCGCGTTCGCCGCAGGGACCTTCGATTCCGCTGCGAAGCTGTTCGCGGACTTGATCTTCGCGGAGGATTTTCCGGAGTTCCTGACGCTGCCGGCCTATGATCTGATCGCGGCCGATCGCTAGCCCTCAGGGAATGATCCGCGCCGCGCGCAACTGGCCGAACAGATCGAAAAAGCTGTCGTCGGTCGCCTGGTAGTCGAGGAAGCCGAGCTTGCGGCTCTTGCTCATGTCGGTGACGACCTCGATCGGACGGCCGAGATCTGCGTCAGTATGCCACGGCGATGCCACACGATCGAGGTCCGGCTCGATCAGCTTGTGCCTGGCGGCGATGTCCGCCCAGATCGGTGCCGCATTGGCAAGCTGGCGTTCCAGCGGCACGGTTTCCGCCGGAAGCGGTGCTGCCTCGATCCCGAACCAGCCCGCGAGCCGCGGCCACATCCAGCTCCAGCGGAAGACATCGCCATTCACGACATTGAAGGCCTGGTTGCGCGCCGGCTCGGTCGTGGCGGCCCATTCCAGATGGCGGCTGAGCAGACGCGCATCCGTCATGTCGACCAGGCCGTTCCATTGCGCGGCCGAGCCGGGAAACAGGAACGGGCGCCCGGCCTCGCGGCAGATCGTCGCGTAGGCGGCCAGCGTCGTTCCCATGTTCATCGCATTGCCGATCGCATAGCCGATGATGGTATGCGGCCGATGCACGCTCCATCCGAACCCGTCACGCCTGGCGGCGGCGAAAACCTCGTCTTCCTGTGCGTAGTAGAAATTGTCGATTTCCAGGCGCGGCTGCTCCTCGCGAAACGGCGTTGCCGGCAGCGTGCCTTTTCCGTAGGCCTCGAACGGGCCGAGATAGTGTTTGAGGCCGGTCACCAGCGCGACATGCCGCACCGAGCCGGCCGGGGAAACGGCATCGAGCAGATTGCGCACCAGCGCCGAATTGACCTTGATGTTCTCCGCCTCGGTCGGCTGCCGCAGCCAGGTCGCCAGGAAGACATGGCTCGGGCGCAGGCCTTTGAGCGCATCACGCAGGCTGCGTGGATCGAGCAGATCCGCCGCCACTGGCTGGAGGCCCGCGATCTCCGTTGGTGGCCGGCGCGCCAGCCCCTGCACCTGCCATCCCTTGGCGAGAAGATGCCGCGCAAGGTTGTTGCCGACGATACCGCTGGCACCGGCAATGAGGGCTGTTCCGGACATGTGGCTCTCCTCTCGATGACCTGGAAGCTAGATAGGCAGCGGGATGGGGCCTGACCAGGGGCGCCAAGCAGGGGCATTGCCGGAGCAAGACCTTGCCATCCACGTGGTTGTCTGCGACAGACTAGGCATCCGGGATGTGGAGGAATGTCGATGTCGCTGACCAAGGAATTCCTGCATGGCGCCATCGGCTCCGGTTTCGATGCCGATGCCATGCAGGCAGCGCTCGCAACGCTGGATCGAGAGCCCGTCGATTCGCTGACCAAAGGCTTTCCGGCCAGCCAAGCGGCATTGCCCTTGGGCGAGATCGGCGCGCAGGGCTGGAACCTGCTGGCGGGCGATCTGCCGGCACCGGTGGCCGTCATGCGGCGGTCCGCGCTGGAACACAATGCGCGCTGGATGCGGCATCTGCTGGAAAAGTTCGGGCTCCAACTCGCGCCCCACGCCAAGACCACCATGACGCCGCATCTCTGGGCGCAACAGGCGGCGCACGGATGCTGGGGTCTCACGGTCGCGACGGTGCAGCAAGCCGAGGTCGCGGTCGCTTTCGGTTGCCGCAATCTGCTGATCGCCAATCAGGTGACGGGCCGGGCGCAGGTGCGCGGTATCGTCGAGCTGACGCGCGCGCAGGGTGACCTGCAACTCCATGCTCTCATCGATTCGGAGGCCGGACTAAAGGCGCTGTCCGACGATATCGCCGCCGCCAAGACCGAGCGGCCGATCAATGTGCTGCTGGAGCTGGGCTTCAAGGGCGGCCGCACCGGCTGCCGCACCTTGGAAGAGGTCGAGAAGCTATTGGATGAGCTTCCGAGCCATCAGGGGCGGCTGCGCCTTGCCGGCATGGCCGGCTACGAGGGGCAGATTGCAAGGCCCGACGGCGCGGAAGACGGCGCCGGCGTCGAGGCCTATTTCGACCGCTTCGCCGAAGCCGTGCAATTGGCCGACCGGCGCAACGCCTTCATGACGGACCAGGTCATCCTGACGGCAGGCGGCAGCTCCTACTACGACATCGTCGGCCGGCGGTTGAAGCAGATCGAATTGCGCCAGCCGACGGTGAAAATCCTGCGCAGCGGCTGCTACGTGACGCACGATTGCGGCACCTATGTCGAGCATCTTGCCGAGATGAAGCGCCGCGACCCGGCGGTCGCCAAAGACCTCGGCCTGCTGGAGCCGGCCCTGTTCGTCTGCTGCCTGGTGCAATCGATCCCGGAGCCTGGCCTTGCGCTGCTCACCATGGGCAAGCGCGACGTCGGGTTCGATCTCCATCTGCCGCAGCCGGTCTGGCGCTATCGCGCGCGCTCAACGCCACAGCCGGAGCCGACGCCCGCCGATTGGAAGATCACAAAGCTCAATGATCAGCACGGCTATCTCAGCGTGCCCGCGAACGCCGACCTCGCCATCGGCGATCTGATCTGCTGTGGGATTTCCCATCCCTGCACCACCTTCGACCGCTGGCGCCTGATTCACGTGGTGGATGACGGCTGGACCTCCTTGGGTGCCATTCCGACCTTCTTCTGAGCGAACGGCCGCTCCGCCCACCAATCCTGAAGCTGCAGCTTCCAATAGACCAGCTGCGCCGCAACCGGTCCGACCGGCCCGCCGTTCCAGGTGAGGCCGAAGGGCGCGAACAGGCGATAGCGGTCATCGCCATCCGCGATCGCCGCCGCGACTAGGCAGCCGGCCGCTGCCGTGGTGTTGAGCCCATGCCCGCCGAAGGCAGTGCAATACCACAGGCCTTCGTCCAACCGTCCGACCTGCGGCATGTAGTGGCGGGCATAGGCCATCAGGCCCGACCAGGCGCTCTCGATCTTCAAGCCCGCGAGCTGCGGATAGACTTCGATCATGTCCCGCTGCAGCAGCGCGGCGAGATCGCCGGGATCGCGCGTGCGCGCGGTGATGCGCCCGCCCCAGATCAAACGCCCGTCCTTCGTGCGCCGGTAATAGTCGCCGGCACGGCGGTCGTCGCTGACGCACATGGGAGTCGCGATCGCGCGATCCAGCAGATCGGCGTTCGGCTCGCTCGCCATCGCATAGGTCGCAATCGGCAGCATGGCGCGGCGCAATTCCGGCACCAGGCGCCCGGTGTAGCCGCCGGTGCAGAGGACGAGGTGATGCGCGCTGACCTTGCCACGCGGCGTTGCGACCAGATGCGAGGTGCCGAAGCGGCCGGTCGAGAGCGCGGGCGTGTTCTCGAACACCTTGCCGCCGAGCCGCTCGATCTCGCGCGCCATCGCCAGCGCGTAGTCGAGCGGCTGGATGGCAAAGCTCGAAGGCTCGATCAGCGATTCGAAATAAAGCGGACTCTTCAGCAGATCGCGGGTCTCGTCGATCCCCAGCACGCGCAGATCGAATCCCAATGCCGCCATCTTGTCGCGGTATTGCTCCAGCTCCGGCCGCGCCGGGATGCGGCGTGCCGATATATGTCCCCGACGGGCAGGATCGACCGGCGCGCCGAAGGCGGCCAGATTGTCGGCGACATAATCGACGCCATCGCGGGACACCTCCAACAGCGCGCGCGCCGTTTCGGCGCCGGCCTGCCGCGCGATCGCGTCATAGCCGATGGCATAGCCCGGCGCGCAGAACCCGCCATTGCGGCCTGAGGCGCCCCAGCCGATGCGCCTGCCTTCGATCAGCGCGACCGAATGCCCGCGCCGCGCCAGCTCCAGCGCGATAGTGAGTCCGGCGAGGCCGCCGCCGACCACGGCGGTTCCGACCGCGATGGTGCCGTCGAGATAGGGATGCTGAGTCCGATCCACGCGCGTGTGCGCGTAGTGGCAATCGATGTAATCGCTCATTGCTCGGTCTTGGCGGCCCTGAGGCGCAGCGCCATCGCGGCCTTGGAGCCGGAGGTGCGGTCGAGCGCCGAGGAGATGAAGGCGCCTGCTTCCACCAGCTTGTCGAGATCGATGCCGGTCTCGATGCCGAGCCCGTGCAGCATATAGACCACGTCCTCGGTTGCCACATTGCCGGAAGCACCGGGTGCATAAGGGCAGCCGCCAAGGCCGGAGACCGAGGCATCCACCACTGCGACGCCCATCTGCAGCACCGCCAGCAGATTGGCAAGAGCCTGGCCGTAGGTATCATGGAAATGCACGGCGAGATGGCGGATGTCGACCTGGGCCGCCACGACTTCGATCATGCGCTGCGCCTTGGCCGGCGTGCCCACGCCGATCGTGTCGCCCAGGCTCACCTCGTAGCAGCCCATGCCGATCAAGGCTTCGGCGACCCGCGCGACGGCTTCGAGCGCGATCTCGCCCTCGTAGGGACAGCCCAGCACACAGGAGACATAGCCGCGCACCTTGAGCCCCGCCGACTGCGCCGCGTCACTGACACGGGCGAAGCGTTCCAGACTCTCTTGGACCGAGCAATTGATGTTGCGCTGGGAAAAGCTTTCCGACGCCGCGCCGAATACCGCGATCTCCTGCGCGCCCGCCGCCAGTGCCAGCTCCAGCCCCTTCACGTTGGGCACCAGCATCGGATAGGAGACATTCGGCTTCTGCTTGATGCGCCGGAACACTTCCGCGGAATCCGCCATCTGCGGCACCCATTTGGGCGAGACGAAGGCGCCGGCCTCGATCGCGGAGAGACCGGTCTCCGACAGGCGGTCGATCAGCTCGACCTTGATGTCGAGCGGGACCGGCGCGGCTTCGTTCTGCAGCCCGTCGCGCGGACCGACCTCGACGATGCGCACATGGGTGGGTAGGCTCATGATGCCGCCTCGAACGCGATCAGTTCCACGCCCTCCGCGACGGAATCGCCGGCGCGGAACTTGATCTGCTTCACCACGCCGTCGGACTGCGCCGCGATGGTATGCTCCATTTTCATCGCTTCGACCACCATCAACGCTTGGCCGCGCGTTACATTCGCGCCGGCCTCGACCATCACCCGCACGACGGTCCCCGGCATCGGCGAGGTCAGTTGGCCGACGCCGACGGATGCCGCTTCCGCCTCAGCCAACACATCGATCCGCGCCACGCGGGTCGCCCGGCCGCGCTCGATCACGGTCACCTGGTTGCCGTCCTGGACGATGGTCACGCGCAGGCGGCCATGGTCTGCGCCGGCGACCAGGGCGCCATTGTCGATCCGCGGGCTGGTCAAGCGCAAGGGCGCGCCGTCATCGATAGCGATGCTCCAGCGTTCTCCGGAAAAGGTCAGGCGCGCATCGCACTGCTTGCCGGCGCCGTCGCGCAGCAGGATCGAAGACCCACCCTCGCCGTTGAGGCGCCAGCCATTGGTGTTGGCCCAGGGCGAATATGGATCGCCACGCCGCGCCGCCTCTGCTGCACGCTGCCCATTGCTGAGGACCAGGAAGGCGGCTGCCAGCGCCAGAACGCGGTCCGGCGTGCCGTCCGCTTCAGGCAGCAGATCGGCGCGGTGGCGCTCGATGAAGCCGGTGTCGACCTCTTCCTTGAGGAACGCCGGATGTCCCAGCACGTCGATCAGGAAGCCGGCATTGGTGGCAAGCCCGGCGATCTCCGTCTCCATCAACGCGCGGCGCAGACGCTGGGCGGCGACGGTGCGATCTTCGCCCCAGGCGATCACCTTGGCGATCATCGGATCATAATAGGTGGAAATGGCATCGCCCGCCCGCACGCCGGAATCGATGCGCAGATTGTTGGCGGCGCTCGGCCATACCAGATGTGCGATGCGCCCGGTGGCGGGCAGGAAGCCCTTGGCCGGGTCTTCGGCATAGAGCCGCACTTCCATCGCATGGCCATAACGCGACAGTTCCGCCTGGCCCTCCGGTAGCGTCTCGCCGCTCGCCACGCGCAACTGCCATTCCACCAGATCGAGGCCGGCGATCATCTCCGTCACCGGATGCTCGACCTGCAGGCGGGTGTTCATCTCGATGAAATAGAACTGCCCGTTGGCATAGAGGAACTCTACCGTCCCGGCGCCGACATAGCCGACCGCCTTGGCCGCTGCGACGGCCGCTTCGCCCATGCGTTTGCGGGTCTCGTCGCTGAGTCCCGGCGCCGGCGCTTCCTCGATCACCTTCTGGTGCCGGCGCTGGATCGAGCAATCGCGGTCGTGGATATAGACCGCATTGCCGTGGCTGTCGGCGAAGACCTGGACTTCGACATGGCGCGGCCGATCGAGATATTTCTCGATCAGCAGCCTTTCATCGCCGAACGCGGATTTGGCTTCGCGCCGCGCGCCTTCGATCGCGGGCGGCAGTTCGTGCTCATGTCGCACGATCCGCATGCCCTTGCCGCCGCCACCGGCCGAGGCCTTGATGAGGACCGGGAATCCGATGCGCAACGCTTCGCCGATCAGGTGCGAATCGGCCTGCTCCACGCCGTGATAGCCGGGCACCAGCGGCACCCGCGCTTTTTCCATCAGCAGCTTGGATTCCGACTTGGAGCCCATGGCGTGGATCGCGGCGGCCGGCGGGCCGATGAAGGTAACGCCGACCTTGGCGCAGGCTTCGGCAAAGCGCGCATTCTCGGACAGGAACCCATAGCCGGGATGGATCGCCTCGGCGCCGGTCGCCACCGCGGCAGCGATCACCTTGTCGATGGCGAGGTAGCTTTGCGCCGCCGGGGCGGGGCCGAGCAGGATCGCCTCATCCGCCATCTCGACATGCAGCGCGTTCGCGTCCGCTTCGGAATAGACCGCAACCGTGCCGATTCCCAGGCGCTTGGCCGTGCGCATGATGCGGCAGGCGATCTCGCCGCGATTGGCGATCAGAATTTTGCGGAACATCCCCTCAGCGATTCCCTTCAATTCCAAGAAGACTCTTCTTCCCCCCTTGTGGGGGAAGGATGCGGAGGCTTAGCGAACGAAGTGACCCCCGGGTCGATAGAGCCCGGGGGTGGATGGGGGGTGACGCCGCACGAACGTTGGAAGCCAAGCACCTGCAAAACGCGCCGACGGTGTGTTTGCTGTTAGCAGTCGCTTCATACCTCTTTGCCTGGCGTAGTGCGGCGGCACCCCCCATCCCAACCTTCCCCCACAAGGGGGGAAGGGGCTGGCCCAGCATGTCGGCTCTTTCGTGTCTCAAAATCCCCTCAGCTCCAATTCGGCTTGCGCTTCTCAAGGAAGGCGGCGATGCCTTCCTTGCCTTCGGCCGACGCGCGCGTGTAGGCAATGCGCGAGGCGGTGTCGCGCCGCAAGGTGTCGTCGATCCTGGCATACGAGACACGCTGGATCAGGTCCTTGGCGGCAGCCAGGGCGGCAGGGCCGCTTTTCAGCAGATACCCGATGATCTCGTCCCGCGCATCGGCGATCGCGTCCGGCGCGACCACGCGATGAACCAGGCCCAGCCGCTCCGCCGTCGCCGCATCGAACTTCTCCGCCGTCAGGAAATAGCGCCGGCAGGCACGCGGCCCCATCGCCGCCGCGACATAGGGCGAGATGACAGCTGGAATGAGTCCCAATCGCGCTTCGGACAGGCAGAAGCTGGCCTTGGTGGTGGCGATGGCAATGTCGCAGCAGGCAACCAGCCCCACGCCGCCACCGAAGGCCGGCCCCTCGATCAGGCCGACGACCGGTTTCGGGCAGCGATCGATCGCCGCCATCAGGTCGGCGAGCAGCAGCGAATCGCGCTCGTTCTCCTCGCGGCCGAGCACCGACATCCGCTTCATCCAGTCGAGGTCGGCGCCGGCGGAAAAGCTCGGACCATTGGCGGCCAGCACCACCGCCCGCGCCGCCGCATCGCCCGCCAGATGCTGGAACGCCTGGGTCAGATCGGCGATCAGGGTCTCGTCGAATGCATTGTGCTTCTCAGGACGGTTCAGCCGCACCGTCACGACCTTGTCCGCTCGCTCGATCTGGAGATACGAAGCCATGGCTACATCCGGAAAATGCCGAAGCGGGTCTGCTCGATCGGCGCGTTCAGCGAAGCGGACAGGCCCAGCGCCAAAGTCATCCGCGCATCGGCGGGATCGACCAGGCCATCGTCCCACAGCCGTGCGCCCGCAAAATACGGATGCCCCTGTGCCTCGTACTGCGAGCGGATCGGCGCCTTGAATTGCTCTTCCTCCGAATCCGGCCAGTCCTGGCCGCGCGCCGCCATGGCATCGCGCTTCACCTGCGCCAGCACGTTCGCTGCCTGCTCGCCGCCCATGACCGAGATCCGCGCATTCGGCCACATCCACAGGAAACGCGGCGAGAAGGCACGGCCGCACATGCCGTAATTGCCGGCACCGAACGAGCCGCCGATCAGCATAGTCAGCTTCGGAACCTGGGCGCAGGAGACGGCGGTCACCATCTTGGCGCCGTCCTTGGCAATGCCGCCGGCCTCGTATTTCCGGCCCACCATGAAGCCGGTGATGTTCTGCAGGAAGAGCAGCGGGATGCCGCGCTGCGCGCAGAGCTCGACGAAGTGCGCGCCCTTCAAAGCGGATTCGGAGAACAAGATGCCGTTATTGCCGATGATGCCGACCGGATAGCCCCAGATGCGCGCGAAGCCGCACACCAGAGTCGTGCCATAGAGCTTCTTGAACTCGTCGAACCGGCTGCCATCGACCAGCCGCGCGATCACCTCGCGCACGTCATAAGGCTGGCGCGGATCGGCCGGGATGATGCCGTAGATCTCCTTCGGGTCGTAGAGCGGCTCTTCCGGCGCGGTGACGTCCAGCGAGACCGATTTGCTGCGGTTGAGATGCGCGACGATGGCGCGCGCGATCTCCAGCGCATGCCGGTCATTCTCGGCATAATGATCGGTGACACCCGATTGACGCGAATGCACGTCGGCGCCGCCCAGATCCTCGGCACTCACGACTTCGCCGGTCGCGGCCTTCACCAGCGGCGGGCCGCCCAGGAAGATGGTGCCCTGGTTCTTGACGATGATGCTCTCATCCGACATCGCCGGCACATAGGCGCCGCCCGCGGTGCAGGAACCCATCACCACCGCGATCTGCGGAATCCTAGCCGCCGACATGGTGGCCTGGTTATAGAAAATGCGGCCGAAATGGTCGCGGTCGGGAAACACCTCGTCCTGGTTCGGCAGGTTGGCGCCGCCGCTGTCGACCAGATAGATGCAAGGCAGGTTGTTCGCCTTGGCGATCTCCTGCGCCCGCAGGTGCTTCTTGACCGTGATCGGGTAATAGGTGCCGCCCTTGACCGTCGCGTCATTGGCAACGATCACGCATTCGCGCCCCGCGACGCGGCCGATGCCGGTGATGATGCCGGCGGCCGGCACGTCGTCGTCATAGACGTCATAGGCAGCGAGCTGGGAGAACTCCAGGAACGGCGCGCCGGCATCGATCAGGCACCGGATGCGGTCGCGCGGCAGCAGCTTGCCGCGGCTGAGATGCCTGGTCCGCGCTGCTTCGCCGCCGCCCAGCTTGATGCCCTCGACCAGTTTCTTGAGGTCGTCGACCTGGGCCTGCATGGCGGCCTGGTTGCGTTGGAAATTCTCGGAGCGGGTGTCGATCTCGCTTTTGAGGATGGACATGCTTTCACGCTGTCTCGTTGAAGATTTCGCGGCCGATCAGCATGCGCCGGATCTCGCTGGTGCCCGCGCCGATCTCGTACAGCTTGGCGTCGCGCAGCAGGCGCCCCGTTGGGTAGTCGTTGATATAGCCGTTGCCGCCCAGGCACTGGATCGCTTCCAGCGCCATCCAGGTCGCCTTCTCCGCGCAATAGAGGATGACGCCCGCGGCATCCTTGCGGGTGATCCGGCCCTTGTCGCACGCCTTGGCGACGGCATAGCAGTACGCGCGGCAGGCGGACAAAGTCGAATACATGTCCGCGATCTTGCCTTGCATGAGCTGGAAAGTGCCGATCGGCTGGCCGAACTGCTTGCGATCGTGCACGTAGGGTATCACCGCATCCATCGCCGCCTGCATGATGCCGAGCGGGCCGGCAGCCAGGATCGCACGCTCGTAATCGAGGCCGCTCATCAGGACATTGACGCCCTTGCCTTCGGCCTGAAGGATGTTTTCCACCGGCACTTCACACTCGTTGAAGACGAGCTCGCCGGTGTTGGAGCCGCGCATGCCGAGCTTGTCCAGCTTCTGTGCGACCTGGAAGCCCTTGGCCTTGGTCTCGACGATGAAGGCGGTGATGCCCTTGGGTCCTGCTTCGGCGTCGGTCTTGGCATAGACCACGATGATGTCGGCATTAGGCCCGTTGGTGATCCACATCTTGGTGCCGTTGAGGACATAGCGGTCGCCGCGCCGCTCGGCCTTGAGGCGCATGGACACCACGTCCGATCCGGCGCCCGGCTCGCTCATGGCGAGCGCCCCGACATGCTCGCCGGAGATCAGCCTGGGCAGGTATGTGCGCTTCTGCGCCTCGGTCCCGTTGCGCCGGATCTGGTTGACGCACAGGTTGGAATGCGCGCCGTAGGAGAGGCCGACCGAGGCGGACGCCCTGGAAATCTCCTCCAGCGCGATCACGTGCTCCAGATAGCCCATGCCGGAGCCGCCGAATTCCTCTTCCACCGTGATGCCCAGCAGGCCGAGATTGCCAAACTTGCGCCACAGATCGGCGGGGAAATCGTCGTTCCGGTCGATCTCGGCGGCGCGCGGTGCGATCTCATCGTCGGCGAAGGACCGCACGCTCTCGCGCAACGCCTCGGCCGTCTCGCCCAGGTCGAAGTCGAGCAATCGCAATTCCATCAATATTCCTCCCGATGGCGCCCTTGGGATTCCGCGCCGGCTTTGGCGGCCATTCTAGACCCCCAAGGCGCGGCGGCAAGGGCAGGCGGCCGGGCGCAAGGAATCGCCTTTCGCGGTGCGGCGGGGCGCAAGCCTGTTGCGCGGAGGGCGGGCTCAAGCGACGTTTTGCTTTTTCGCCTGGATTCGCTGGCGAATCTGGTTTGTAGGAATGCGCCCGCTTCGCCTAGATTCGCGGGCCAACCTCGGGAGAAGGTGCCGCGCCTCATGGCCGATCCGTTGCTGCAGCCGTTCCAGCTCAAGCATCTGACGCTGAAAAACCGCGTCATCAGCACCTCGCACGAGCCGGCCTATTCCGAGGAGGCGCTGCCCAAGACGCGGTACCGGCTCTATCACGAGGAAAAGGCCAAGGGCGGGATCGGCATGACCATGATCGGCGGCTCGTCGATCGTCGCCCCGGATTCGCCGCAGGCCTTCGGCAACCTCTATGTCGGCAGCGACGCCATCATTCCCTGGTTCAAGGAGCTGACGGCGGGGGTGCACAAATACGGTGCGGCGGTGATGTGCCAGATCACGCACCTCGGCCGCCGCACTTCCTGGGCCAAGGAGCATTGGCTGCCGGTGATCTCGCCGTCCCCGGTGCGCGAGCCGGCCCACCGCGCCTTCCCCAAGGAGATGGAGGATTTCGATTTCGCGCGCGTGGTCTCGGCCTATGGCGCCGCCGCCCGGCGCTGCCGCGACGGCGGGATGGACGGCATCGAGATCGAGGCCTACGGCCATCTGTTCGACGCCTTCTGGTCGCCCAACACCAACGAGCGCACCGACGAATACGGCACCCAGAGCCTGGAAAACCGCCTGCGCTTTTCCTTCGACGTGCTGCGCGAGATCCGCCGCCAGGCCGGCAACGACTACATCGTCGGCCTGCGCATGGTGATCGACGAGACGATCGAGAACGGCCTCTCCAAGAGCGACGGGCTGCAGATCGCCCAGCGAATGGCCGAGAGCGGCCTGATCGACTTCATCAACGTGATCCAGGGCTATATCGGCACCGACGAGGCGCTGTCCCACGTCATCCCCGGCATGGGCACCCCGGCCGGCCCACATCTCGACCTGGCGCGCGAGGTGAAGCGCATCGTCAAGCTGCCGGTGATGCAGGCCGCCCGCGTCAACGACGTCGCGACCGCGCGGCACGCGATCTCCTCCGGCGCCGTCGACCTCATCGGCATGACGCGCGCCCACATGGCGGACCCGCACATCGTCGCCAAGATCATGCGCGGGGAGGAGCAGCGGATCCGGCCGTGCGTCGGCGCCGGCTATTGCATCGACCGCATCTATCAGGGCGGCGAGGCTCTATGCCTGCACAATCCGGCGACCGGGCGCGAAGAAACCATGCCCCAGGTGATCGCCAAGTCAGCCGGTCCGAAGAAGAAAGTGGTGGTGGTCGGTGCCGGTCCCGCCGGGCTCGAAGCGGCGCGGGTATCGGCCGCGCGCGGCCACAAGGTGGTTTTGTTCGAGGCCGCGGACAAGCCGGGAGGGCAGATCCTGCTGGCGGCCAAGCTGCAGCGAAGGCGCGAGATCGTCGGCATCGCCGACTGGCTGGCGGCGGAGGTCGAGCAACTCGGCGTCGATTGCCGGTTCAACAACTACGCCGAAGCCTCCGACGTGTTGGCGGAAGATCCGGATATCGTTGTGATCGCGACCGGCGGCCTGCCCAATGCCGGACGGCTGAAATTCGGCGCCGAGCTGGCGACCAGTTCATGGGATGTCCTCGCCGGTCAGACCCCGGTCGCGCCGGAAGTGCTGCTGTTCGACGATCACGGCGGCCACGAAGGCCTGACCCTGGCCGAATACGCCATCAACCAGGGGGCCAAGGTCGAATACGTGACGCCAGAGCGGATGATCGGCGTCGATGTCGGGGGGCTCAATTACCCCGCCTACTACAACTCGCTCTATGGCGCGAAGTCGGTCGTCACCGTGAATCACAGGCTGAAGGGCATCCGGCGCGACGGCAACAAGCTGGTGGCCGTCCTCTCCAACGACTACGACAAGTCGGAATCGGAGCGCCGGACCGACCAGGTGATCGCCGAGCACGGCACCCTGCCGGCGGCGGAGGTCTATTTCGAGCTCAAGGACCGTTCCAGCAATCGCGGCGAGATCGACCTCGACGCCCTGATCGCCAACCGGCCCCAGGCCCTGGCCCGCAACCAGGCCGGCCGGTTCCAGCTGTTCCGGGTCGGCGACGCGGTCAGCAGCCGCAACATCCACGCCGCGCTCTACGAATCACTGCGGCTTTGCCTCCAATTTTGACCACAACTATATGAGGGTCTTGACGCCGCGACCTCTCGCACCGCAGCATCCGGCCATGGACCAGCCATTTCCCAGCAATCCGATCACTGCTGACGATCAAGCCTTGATCGACGCGGCCAAGCACCTTATCGAGCAGCGCTATCTCGAGAACCGCCATCACATCGCCAGTGCGGTTCGCGGCGCCTCGGGCCGGGTCTATACCGGCCTGCATCTCGACACCTACGTCGGCCGGGCCTCGGTCTGTGCCGAGGCAGTGGCGCTGGGTCAGGCCATGGCGGGCGGCGAGACCGGGATCGAGGCCATCGTCTCGATCCGCCACCCCAGGCCGCGGGAGCAGCACCAGGATTGCAAGGTGGTCTCGCCCTGCGGCATCTGCCGGGAAATGCTGACCGATTTTGCGGCCGGCGGGGTCGTCATCCTGCTCCAGAACGGCGTTCATATCCGGGTTCCGGTCGAAGAGTTGCTGCCCGCCAAATATCGCCGGCATCCCTGACCCTTTGTCCGGTCTGTGACATAAGGCACCAGTTTTCCCCCTGCCAATCCGGGCTGCCTCGGGCTATGGTCCGCGGCTAATTCCGAGGTCAGAGGCCGCTTTTCCGTGTCGTACGTCCAGACCGCCCCCATAGGCGCTACCGCTGCACGGCCAGCCTTGGCCGAGCGCGCCGTCGGCGCTTGGCTGCTGGCGCTGGCCGGCATCGTGCTGGTGCAGGTCATGCTGGGGGCGATCACGCGCCTGACCGGCTCGGGCCTTTCCATCATGGAATGGCGGCCGATCATGGGTGCCATCCCGCCCTTGAACGAAACCGAATGGCAGCGGGTTTTCGGTCTTTACCAGCAGATCGCCGAATACAAGCTGGTCAATGCCGGCATGGCTCTAGACGAGTTCAAGTCGATCTTCTGGTGGGAATATCTCCACCGGTTGTGGGGCCGGCTGATCGGCGTTGCGTTCCTGGTGCCGTTCGTCTGGTTCTGGTTCCGGGGCCATCTGCGCCACGGCTGGGCGGGGCGGTTGATCGCGATCTTCGCGCTCGGCGGGCTGCAGGGACTGATGGGCTGGATCATGGTGGCGAGTGGCTTCGCCGACCGCACCGATGTCAGCCAGTATCGCCTGGTGCTGCATCTGCTGCTGGCGCTGGCGATCTATGCGGCCTTGCTGTGGAGCGCGCTCGATGCGCTCTATCCGGCGCGCGCTCTGATCGAACCCCGGACCCATCAGGTGCTCAGCCGCCATGGCTGGATCATGATGGCAATCATCACGTTCGAGATCGCACTCGGCGGCTTTGTCGCCGGCCTGCATGGCGGCCTCGTCTACAACAATTTCCCGATGATGGGCGATCACCTGATCGCGCCCGACGTGTTCTCTCATTCGCCGTGGTGGATGAACTTCTTCGAGAATCCGGTGACGGCGCAATTCATGCACCGGCTGGTGGCGGGCTTTGTCGCGATCGCCCTCATCTCGCTGGTAGTGAGGGCGCGCCGCGCCGATCTGGCGCGCGACGTGAAGCGGCGGTTCTATTACCTGCCCTTCGGCCTGCTGGGGCAGGCGATGCTCGGCATCGCGACGCTGATGCTGGTGGTGCCGCTGCCGCTGGCAGTCGCGCACCAGGCTGGCGCCTTCATCCTCTTCACGCTCGGCCTCTACGCTCTGCATGGCCTGCGCCGCGCCCCAGCGTGAGCAGCGCGATGAGCGGGACCGAGGCACCTGAGATCGAGCGGCTACCGGTTTCGGTCATCACCGGCTTTCTCGGCTCGGGCAAGACCACCCTGCTGAAGCATCTGCTGCAGCAGCCGGACATGGCGTTGACCGCCGTGGTGATCAACGAGTTCGGCGAGATCGGCCTCGACCATCTGCTGGTGGAAGAGGCCAAGGAAGACACCATCCTGATGTCGTCGGGATGCCTGTGCTGTTCGATCCGCGGCGACCTCATCGACACGCTCCGCCGGCTCTATAAGCGGCGCGACCGGGGCGAGGTGCCGCGCTTCAAGCGGCTGGTGATCGAGACCACGGGTCTGGCCGACCCTGCGCCGATCCTGCAGACCCTGATCGGCGATCCGCTGCTCAGCGCCTTCTACCGCCTGGACGGCGTCGTCACCACGGTCGACGCGGTCAACGGCATGGACCAGCTCGATCGCCAGTTCGAATCCGTGAAGCAGGCGGCGGTCGCCGACCGGCTGATCCTGACCAAGACCGATCTTGTCGGTGCAGAGCAGCGCACGGCGTTGGAAGCGCGCTTGCGGAGTCTGAACCCAGCGGCGCCTTTATTGCCAATCGCACACGGGGCTGTAGCGGCGGAGCAATTGTTCGATGCCGGCCTCTACAATCCGGCCGAAAAGAGTCCCGACGTCAGCCGCTGGCTGAAGGAAGAGGCCTATGCGCAAGCGGCCGACTCCCATCACCATGACGATCACGAGCATCACCATGGTCACGATCATGAACATGGGCACGTTCTGGACGTGAACCGCCACGACGATCACATCCGCGCTTTTTGCCTGACCTATGAAAAGCCGATCGCGTGGGAAAAGTTCGTCGACTGGATCGAGATGCTGATCACGATGCGCGGCGCCGATCTGCTGCGGATCAAAGGCATTCTAAACGTCGCCGGATCGGACGCGCCGGTCGCCATCCATGGCATCCAGCATCTGTTCCATCCGCCGGCCATGCTGCCGGGCTGGAGCGGGGATGATCGACGCTCGCGCATCGTCTTCATCACGCGCGATCTGGAACGTGCCTGGCTCGAGCAATCGATGCATGAATTCTTGGCTGATTCCGCGCACTGAGACGTGAACTCGATTCCTTAAATTCCATCCTTTTCCGGGTTTTACATTTAACTTGGGGCAGGCTACCGTTGACCGGTCGGCCAGGCTCCGGCGCGGCCTCAAGCGCCTCGCTGCCGGCCTTGCCGACCAAGGATCCGCTGGCGTCATTGCGGGTCCCTCGAGTTTCGAACGGGGAAAAACTCTAGGAGGCAACATGTCCCAACGCAGCAAGCTGACGGCAGCTGTCACGGCCGCGGCGTTTGTTCTGGCCAGCCAGGCGGCAAGCGCCGATATGATGACGGCCATCGGTCAGGGCGAGGGCGAAGTCTCGATCGTCGCCTGGCCCGGCTATATCGAGCGCGGCGAATCCGATCCGGCCTACGATTGGGTGACGGGTTTCGAGAAGGAGACCGGCTGCAAGGTCACAGTGAAAACCGCCGGCAGCTCCGATGAAATGGTCTCGCTGATGAATGCGGGTGGTTTCGATCTGGTGACGGCTTCCGGCGACGCCACCTTGCGCCTGATCGCGGGCAACACCGTGCAGGAGATCAACACCGCGCTGATCACCGATTGGAACAAGGTCGATCCCAATCTGCAGAGCGCGGTCTGGCACACCGTCAACGGCAAGCATTACGGCGTGCCGTGGCAATGGGGCGCCAACGTCCTGATGTACAACGCCGGCGTGTTCGAGAACGCGCCGCAAAGCTGGTCGATCGTCTTCGAGGAGCAGAAGCTGCCGGACGGCAAATCGAACAAGGGCCGGGTCGAGGCTTATTACGGCCCGATCTACATCGCCGATGCCGCGCTCTATCTCATGGCCAACAAGCCGGAGCTCGGCATCCAGGATCCCTACGCGCTGACCAAGCCGCAGTTCGATGCGGCGATCGATCTGCTGCGCCAGCAGCGCCAGATCGTGAACAAATACTGGGGCGATGCGGCGGCCCAGGTCGACGACTTCACCTCCGAAGGCGTGGTCGCTTCAACCTCCTGGCCCTACCAGGTCAACACGTTGCGCGCGGGCGGCAAGGTGAAGATCGGCTCGACCATCCCGAAGGAGGGCGCCACCGGGTGGGCCGACACGACCATGATGCATGCCGCGGCGCCACATCCGAACTGCGCCTATATGTGGCTCAACCACTCGCTGTCGGCGAATGCCCAGGCGGGCACCGCGGCCTGGTTCGGCAGCGTCCCGGCAGTGCCGACGACCTGCAGCGATCCCATCCTGACCGAGGCGGGCTGCAAGACCAACGGCATCCAGAACTTCAAGCGCGTCCACTTCTGGCGCACGCCGGTCCGCGATTGCGGCGGCGGCCGCGAATGCGTGCCGTATCGCGACTGGGTCGCCGCCTACCAGGCGGTCCAAAGCGGGAGCTGAGATGGTTTTGCTCTCGGCACACTTGATCTGACCGGGGCGGATCGGCGACGATCCGCCCCAGCTCTATTGACCTCCCGCCAAAACCCAAGCCGCGCCATGCCAAAGGATTCGATCGCCGTCTCATTCCACGCCGTGTCGCGCCATTACGGCGCGGTCAGGGCGGTCGATGATGTCAGCTTCGACATCCTCGACGGCGAATTCTTCGCCATGCTGGGCCCATCCGGCTCGGGCAAGACCACGTGCCTGCGCCTGATCGCCGGCTTCGAGCAGCCGACCGGCGGCACGGTCGCGATTCACGGGCGCGACATGAGCGGCGTCCCGCCCTATGACCGCGACGTCAATACCGTATTCCAGGATTACGCGCTGTTCCCGCACATGACGGTGCTGGACAACGTCGCCTATGGACTGATGATCAAGAACGTGGCGGCGGTGGAGCGCGCGAAGCGTGCCGAAGAGATGCTGGCGATGGTGAAGCTCGGCGGCTTCGGCGGCCGCAAGCCATCGCAGCTTTCCGGCGGGCAGCGGCAGCGCGTGGCGCTGGCCCGCGCTTTGGTCAACCGGCCGAGCGTGCTGCTGTTGGACGAGCCCTTGGGCGCGCTCGATCTCAAGCTGCGCGAGCAGATGCAGGTGGAACTCAAGACGCTTCAGCGTCAGGTCGGCATCACGTTCATCTATGTGACCCACGACCAGGGCGAGGCGCTATCGATGAGCGACCGGGTCGCCGTTTTCAACCAGGGCAAGGTCGAGCAGATGGCTTCGCCCGGCGAGCTCTACGAGCATCCGAAGACCGAGTTCGTCGCCGGCTTCGTCGGAATCAGCAACCTGCTGCAGGGCGAGGCCGCCGCTTCGGTGACCGGCTCGGGTCGCGCCTGCTCGATCCGGCCGGAAAAGATCCACCTCGCGCCTGCCGGCAGTGCCGCGCCCGCCAACGCCATGAAGATCGAGGGCGAGGTCGAAAGCCTGCTTTATCTCGGCGCCAACACCCGCTTCGACATCCGTGTCCCGGGTGGCGGGCATCTCGCCGTGATGCAACAGAACCGCGACCCTCACTTCGCGCCGGAGCAGGGCAGCACGGTGACGCTGTGGTGGGACCGCCGCCATCTGATGACGTTCGGCGGGTGAGGGCGAGTATGTCCGCTAGCGCCACCCACATCTGTCACCCCGGACAGTCGGCGCGCGGGAACGCGCGGCGACGTGATCCGGGGCCCATGCGGACTCGCCGCGACGCCGATGGATCGCATAGGTCCCGGCTCGCGCTTCGCTTGGCCGGGATGACAGAATGGGATGTGTCGTGGTGGGGCCGGCCATGACTGCCGCAGCCATCTCACCGTCGTTTAGCTCGCGCGTTTCCACCTTCTTCTATCTGCGGCCGCGCATGCTGCTGGCCTTGTTCCTGCTGCCGCCGCTGCTATGGCTGGGAGTCGTCTATCTCGGTTCGCTGTTCGCGCTGCTGGCGCAGAGCTTTTTCCAGCTCGACGATTTCACCGGCCAGGTGGTCTACAAGCCGACCCTCGGCAACTACCTGCGTCTCTTCAACGAGGTCAATCTTTCGATCATCGGCCGCACGCTGGGCATGGCGAGCATCGTCACTATCATCAGCGGCATCATCGCCTTCCCGATCGCCTACTACATGGCGCGCTATGCGACCGGCAAGACCAAGGCCCTGTTCTATGTCGCGGTCATGCTGCCGCTGTGGTCGAACTATCTGGTGCGGGTCTATTCCTGGCGCCTGATCCTCGCCAAGGAAGGCGTGATCCACTGGGCTTTCAACGAGGTCGGCCTCGGCTGGCTGCTCGATGGCATCCTGTCGCTGCCGGTGGTGCAGGGGTCCTCGCTCTCCACCTCGCATCTCGGCACCTGCATCACCTTCGTCTATATCTGGCTGCCCTACATGATCCTGCCGCTGCAGGCGGCGTTGGAGCGGGTGCCGCGCTCCTTCATCGAGGCGTCCAGCGATCTCGGCGCCAAGCCGGCCCAGACCTTCCGCAAGGTGATTTTCCCGCTCGCGATTCCCGGCATCGCGGCGGGCTCGATCTTCACCTTCTCGCTGACTCTCGGCGACTACATCATCCCGCAGCTGATCGGCTCGTCGCGGCCCTTCATCGGCCAGGCGGTCTATCAGTTCCAGGGGACAGCCGGCGACATTCCGATGGCCGCCGCCTTCGCCATGGCGCCGATCGTGATCATGGCGGTGTATCTGTCGCTCGCCAAACGGTTCGGAGCCTTCGATGCCCTCTAAGGCCGCCATCGCTCACGACCGTGCAACGCCCAGGGCCGGCTTCGGTTTGACCGCGGGGGCGTGGTTCGCGGTCCTGTTCCTGAACCTGCCGATCCTGTTTATCGTGCTCTACGGTTTCACCACCGACGAGCAGAGCTACTCCTTCCCGCCGCCCGGCCTCACCACCAAGTGGTTCGGCGTCACCTTCGGCCGCGCCGACTTCTGGCACGCCTTGTGGCTGTCGGTATCGATCGCCTTCATCGCGATGATCGCGGCCCTGATTCTCGGCACGCTGGCGGCGGCGGCGATGTACCGCTTCAGGTTCTTCGGCAAGGAGGTCGTGACCCTGCTGATCCTGCTCCCGATCGCGCTGCCCGGCATCGTGACCGGCATCTCGCTGCGCGCAGCCTTCGACCTCGCCGACATCCCGTTCAGCTATTGGACCATCGTCGCCGGCCACGCCACCTTCTGCGTGGTGGTGGTCTACAACAACGCGATCGCGCGCCTCCGGCGTTCATCGCCGGCGCTGATCGAGGCCTCGATGGATCTCGGCGCCAATTCGCTGCAGACCTTCCGGCACGTGATCCTGCCCAACCTCGCCACCGCCTTGCTGGCGGGCGGCATGCTGGCCTTCGCTCTATCGTTCGACGAGATCATCGTGACGACCTTCACGGCCGGCCAGCAGGAGACCCTGCCGATCTGGATGTTCAAGGAGCTGATCCGGCCCCACCAGCGCCCGGTCACCAACGTCGCCGCCATCATCGTGATGGTGATCACGTTCGGGCCGATCCTGTTTGCGTATTACCTGACGCGCGACACCCAGGACGTGGCCGGCAGCGGGAAATAGCGCATCACTGCACGACCACGTGCACCCTGTGAATCGCATTGCGCGCCCCTTCGCGCGGCTGTCCGATGCCGCCGGCTTCGAAGGCGCGCGCGCTGAGCGCGACCGCCCCGGCGACACTTGGCTTCCAGGTCAGCGAGAAACGCTGCCAGGCCCAGCCGCGTTGCGGTTCGAGCGCGGCGGCGGCGTAGCTGGCGCCGCCATCGACGCTGACCTAGACGCGGGCAATTCCGCGAAACGACCAGGCCCAACCCCAGATTTCGGCCGGTCGGCCCAGTCCGACAGCCGAGTCAGGTGCTGGCGCCACGATGACTGACTCCGGCGCGATGGCCCAGACCGGTCGTCGCGCGGGCAGGCCCGCTGCAACATCCGCCGGGTCCAGAGCGTCGTTATACAGAACGGAAGCAAAATGCCCCTCGGCCCTGCATTCGGCGAGCGATAGCCGCCACAGCCACTTGACGCTGTTCGTCCCATAATAGCCCGGCACCGCCAGCCGGAGCGGAAAGCCGTGCTCGGCCGGAAGCGGCGCTCCATTAAGCTCGTAGGCGAGGAGGACGTCGCCGGCCTTCAAGCGATCCAACGGCAAGTCCTTGAGATACCAGTTGCAGTGTGTCCCCGCGAAGTCACCGCCATCGAGCCCGTACGACCAGAGGAACCTTGCTCTCGAATCCGTACCGATGTCATCGAGCAGCGCGGCCAGATCGGCTCCGCCCCAGCGAACATTGGCGACGCGGCGGGTCGGCACCGTCGGCTCGAGTGGACTGCCGCAACATTGGTGCACCGCCTCCACGATCTTCTTGGGCCGTGCCTTCAGGTCAGCGAGGCTGAAAGCGCGAGTCCGGTCTACCAGGCCGTCGATGGCCAGTGACCATTGCTCGGGATCGACACGCGGAACGCCGAGATGGGCCAGAACGAAAAGATCTTCCGTCGCTGTCACGCTCTCTCTCATCTCGTGCGGCTGCAGTTTTATTCGACGGACGCCGCTGGCCGGGTCCATCGGCGGCCGTGGCGGGATGCGGTGACTGACCGGTTGGGACGGTGGCTGCGGTATTGCCATCACGATCTCCTCGAATCGCCTGTTCATCGAACCAGATCGACGGAGATGAGTTCCTGCGCAAACTGTTGGCGGCTGCGACGGCCATCCCGGGCAAGCCGGCGATCGGTCAGCCCGCGGCCTTGGTGCGCTCCGCCTCATAGGTCTGCAGATGCGCGTTGGCGATGCGAAGCAGCGGCGTCTCGAGCCCGAAGCCTTGCGCACGGCGCAGCATGTCGCCGACGATGTGTTCGCCTTCGATGGGCCCACCTTTCTGGATATCGCGCAGCATCGAGGCGGTCGCGGCCGATCCGGCGGCGGTGAGGATGCCGCGCGAGGCGGTGAGATGCTGGTCGCTGGGCGGATAGCCGGCGGCGCGCGCCACCGAAGCGGTCTCCCCCACCAGCTCTTCCATGATGGCGGCGCCTTCATTGCCGGCGACGATCGCGCCGATGCTGCCGCGCATCAGGCAGGTGCCGGCCGCCAATGCTGCCAGCACGACCCACTTGTCCCACAGGCCCTGTTCGATCGGCTCGATGCGCTTGCTGGTGAAATTGGCGGCTTCGAACATCCGCTCGGCGTCGCGCGCCGGCTCTTCCAGCACCTTGCGGTCGAGCTGGTCCTTGAAGCGGCCGAAGGAAAGGCGCGGAGCCTGGCCCTCCATCTGCATCACCTCTCCCGCGGGCGAGAGGGTGGCGAAAATCCCGCACAACCCGCCCAGCACGCGATCCGGGCCGAAGCGCCCGCGCAGCACGTCGATATGCGCCATGCCGTTCAGCAGCGGTAGCGCGAGGCCGGCACCGGCCGCCATGTGCGGCTCGGCCGCATCGATCGCCGAGGGCAGGTCGTATGCCTTGCAGGTGATGATGACGAGGTCGAAAGGCTGGCCCGGATCAGCCTTAGTCAGGGTGCGAACCGGGAAAGCGGCATCGCCCAGCGGGCTCTTGATGACAAGGCCGCGTTCGGCGAGCTGCCTGGCGCGGCCTTCGCGCACCAGGAACATCACGTCGGCGCCGGATTCCGCCAGCCGCCCGCCGAAATAACCGCCGACCCCGCCGGCACCCACTACCAGGACTTTCACGCCAATCTCCGCTCGATTATGGTCGCCGGCGATGACCGGCGATCTGTTGCAGCTTAAGAATATCGGCCCGGCGAGCGTCCGCCAATTGCGCGATGTCGGGATCGAGGATGCGGCCGCCTTGCGCAAGCTCGGCGCGATCTCGGCCTATCGCCGCCTGAAGCACGCCTTCCCGCGGGAGGTCTCGCTGGTCATGCTCTATGCGCTCGAAGGCGCGCTCACCGGCTGCCACTGGAACCACCTGCCGCCGGGCGTGAAGGAAAAGGTCAAGGCGGCGGCGCAAAAGGATCAGCGCGCAAAACGATAGCGACCCTCCAGAATCGCAAGCATTTCTTTACAACTCCTTGGGATCATTGTCCGTCTTAAATGGGGAGAGGGCCTCATGCGTCTCGTTGCCGGTTTCTGGCTTGCCGTGGCATGCGTATTCACGGCGGCGCCTGCCGCTGCCGATCAGGGTCCGTACCCCAAGACGGAGGCGGAGGTCCGGGCCGCCTACGACGCGCTGCACTGGCAGAACGCACCGGGCAGCTACAAGCTGCCGGCGTCGCATGCCGTCATTCAATTGCCGTCGGGTGAGGCCGTGCTGCTGGGCGCGGAGGCGGAACGCTATAGCTGGCTCTCCAGCGGCACCGAGTTTCCCGGTACCGAGGCGGTGCTGAGCGACAGTTCCGGCAACGCCGAAGTCTATTACGAGTGGCGCGACGAAGGTTATGTCAGCGATTCCGACTGGGAAGATGTCGATGGCGATGAGCTGCTGGCGCAGTATCGCGAGGGGGCCAAAGCCTCGAACGATGAGCGCATCGCCAACGGCTTCGAGCCGCTGGAAGTGGTCGGCTGGCTGGAGCCGCCACGCTATGACAAAGTGAGCCAGACCGTGACCTATGCCTTGGAGCTGAAGAACAAGAACGGCAACTGGACCAACGCGGTGGCGCTCCGGCTCGGCCGCGCCGGCTATACCGAATTCACCTGGGTCGGTCCGATCGACCTGTTCAAGAGCGCGAGCGGCCGGCCGGCGCTGCTGGACAAGGCCCTGGCCACCCACAGTTTCGAGGACGGCTACCGTTACCAGGACTTCAAGGAAGGGGACAAAGTCGCCGCCTACGGCATCGCCGGGCTGGTGGCGACGGCGCTCGGCGTCAAGTTCGGCAAGGGCTTGATTGCGGCTCTGATCGCCTTCGCGATCGCCGGCAAGAAGATCATCATTCCCGCCGTGATCATCGCAGGTGCAGGGCTCCTCAAGTTCAGTCGCCGCCTGTTCAGCCGCGGTCAGTCCGGCTCATAACCGGTCGCGCATCGCGTACCACAGCATCGCCAGCACCAGCAGCGGGTGACGCAGCGCGGTGCCGCCGGGGAACGAGCGGTGCGGCAGGGTGGCGAACACGTCGAAGCGCTCGGCCGTTCCGCTCAAGGCTTCGGCGATCAGCTTGCCGGCGATGCCGGTGATGGCGACGCCCTGGCCGGAATAGCCCTGGGCATAGAAGATGTTGCCGATGCGGCCCAGATTCGGCAGGCGGCTCATGGTGATTCCGACCATGCCGGACCAGCCATACTCGATCTTCTTCTCCGCCAGCTGCGGGAACACGTGCACCATGTGCGGCCGCACGAAGTCCGGGATGCTGGGCGGCGGGGTCGGGGTGTATTTCTCGCCGCCGCCCCAGATCATGCGCCGGTCGCCCGACAGCCGGAAGTAGTTCACCACGAAGCGGCTGTCGCACACGCAGGCATCGTTGGGGATGAGCGCGTTGGCCTCGGCCTCGCTCAACGGCTCGGTCGCGATCAGGAAATTGGCGACCGGCATGATCTTCGGCGCGATGCGCGGCTCCAGTCCGCCGAGATAGGCATCGCACGCGATCACCGCATAGGCCGCCTTGATGCGGCCCTTGTCGGTCGAGACGCTGACACCGCCCTCCGCCTCGTCGATGGCGAAGGCGTGGGTGCGCTCGAACAGCCTGGCGCCTGCGTCGATCGCCGCCTGCGCGAGGCCCAGCGCGTAGTTGAGCGGGTGCAGATGGCCGCCGCCCCAATCGGCGATACCGGCATAGAAGGCATCGCTGCCGATATGCTCGTCCAGTTCGCTCCTGGGGACGAACAGCGCCTTGGTGTAGCCGAACTCGCGCTCCAGCGCCGCCACTTCGGCGCGCATCCAGCCCTCTTCGGACGGCCGGTGCGCCACGAACAGGGTGTTGGCCTTGAGGTCGCAGCGGATGCCATGACGCGCGACCCGCTCGCGGATGATGGTGCGCCCTTCCTCTGCCAGGTCGAACAGAGCCTTGGCACGATCGCGGCCGTAGCGCGCGATCAGCTCGACCGGCCCCTTGCGCAGGCCGGTGTTGATCTGTCCGCCATTGCGGCCCGATGCGCCCCAACCGATGCGCGCCTGGTCGATCAGCACCACCTGATAGCCGCGCTCCGCTAGATTGAGCGCGGCGGAGAGGCCGCTATACCCGCCGCCGATGATCGCGACATCCGCCGCGGTCTCGCCCTGCAGCTCCGGCAGGCGCGGGAATGGCCGCGCGGTCGCGGCGTAGTAGGATTGCGGATGCTCGAGCGTGTCCATGATACCAGCCAAGATAGGCGAGCGGCGGGGCCGTTGCCACCCCGATGATGACGGAACAGCAACCCTATGCCTGCTGCTCCACCAGCTTCAGAATCCGATGCAGGCTGCAATCGGCGATGCGCATCTCCTCGAGATGCTGCACCGTGTTGCGCAGGTAGTCGTGGTTGCTGCCCATCGCGCCGGTCGCATGGCGGATGGTGTCGGCGATCCTGCGCTCGTCGAGCTTGCCGGCATATTGATAGTGCGTGCGATCTGCGACATAGGTCAGCCCGCGCGCCTTGCTTCCATCCTGCAGTCGCAGCGTCACATCCTTCGGCACATAGCAACCGGTGATCAGCTCGCGTTGATGCAGGTATTCCGCGACATCGGGCGCGTCGGTCGGCCCGATGCGATAGAGCCGCCCGACGCATTGCCCGCCGCGGTCGAGGCCGAGCACCAGGCCCGGCCGCTCCGCGGTTCCGCGATAATGCGTGGAGGTGATGCAGAAGGCCCGGTGATAGCCATAGAGCGTCGCCGGCACGATCGCCACGAACGGAAAATCCGGCCGCCACATCAGCGAGCCGTAGGCGAACACGAAGAAGTCCTTGCCCGGCTCCGGTTTGTGGCGCCGGCTTTCGATCAAGGCCTTCTCTGCGTCGCTGACGCTCATGAAGGCCGCGTCCGGTTGAGCAGGTAGAGGCCGAAGACGATGACTACCATTCCGGCGAGGGCCATGGCCGACAAGGTCTCGCCGAACCAGAAGTAACTGCCGATGGCCGCGATCGGCGGGGTCAGGTAGAACAGGCTCGCGACCTTGGACGCCGCGCCGCGCGAGATCATCCAGGTCAGCAACGCGATCGAGACACCGCTCAGCACGATCACCAGCCAGGCCAGGGCGAAGATGAAAGTGGGCGCCCAATCCACCGTGCCTACGCCGAGGATCAAGGTCGTCGGTACCATGATCACGGAGGCCGCGAGATATTGGATCGCAGTGCCGGTGCGCAGATCGAAGCTGGGGCAGAATCTTTTCTGATAGATCGTCGCCGAGGTGATGCCGAGCAGCGACAGGATCGCGAACAGCAAGGCAGCCGGATGGCTGAGGTCGATCACGATCGGCTCCCACAGCACCATCATCAGGCCGACGAAGCCGATGGCGATGCCGATCCACTGCGCCGGCCGGGTGCGCTCGCCGAGGATCGGCCCCGCGATCGCAGCAGTCAGGATCGGCTGGAAGCCGACGATCAGCGCCGCCATGCCGGCCGGCATGCCGGCATAGATTGCGACATAGCAGCCGCCGAGATAGACGGCGTGCAGGAGGATCCCGATCACCGCAATATGGCCGATCCGGCGCCAGGAGCGCGGCCAGGGCGCGCGCGTCACGGCCGCCACCGTCGCCATCATGATGGCGGCGAGGACAAATCGCATGGCGAGGATGGTCATCGGCTGTGCGTACGGCACGCCGAGCTTGGCGATCAGGAACCCGGTCGCCCACAGCAGCACGAAGATGCCCGGCGCCACCCGCGCCAGCGCGCTTGTGAAAGGCGTTTCGGGCGGTGTCGCGACCGCTGCGGCCGTGTCTGCCGGCCGGCTGGATCGGGTCGCGGTGTCGATGCTCATGGCAGGAAATTTCGCTGGACTTGGCAGGGCTTATGGCCGATGCAGTGCGCCGCACCATAACAACCGCGGACCGCATGCACAATCATCCGACCGCATACCAGCCCCGCTCAAAACTCAAGCAAGTTTTTCTGCTGGTCGGCGCGGTGGTGTTATTGGCGGCGCTGGTCGGCGGCTACTATGCCTATTGGCGCTTTGTCGCCCAGCAATTGCAGGCGGGCGTTGAGGCCTGGGCCGGGCAGCAGCGCGCGCTCGGCAACGAGGTCGCGTTCGAATGGGACGGAATCTCGGGCTTTCCCTTCCGTTTCGTCGCAACCTTCCGCGACCCGGCCATCCGCTGGCACGCTCCGCGCGAGGACGTCGCCTGGAAGGGCGCAGCAGTTCGGGCCGAAATGGCGCCATGGAATCTGCGCCGGATCGAGATCAAGTCGAATGGCCAGCACGATGCCGCGCTGCGCCTGCTCGACGATGGATCGGAATGGCGCCTCGCGACCACCGGCCTCACCGGCGCGATCGACCTCCATGGCAGCGGCGCTTTGAAGGGCTTCACCGTGGCGCTGCAACAGCCCGACCTCACGCTGCCCAACGGCACGCCGTTGTCGAGCGCGGCCGCGACGATCGCGCTCGATCAGCCCGAAACCCCGCCCACCGATTTCAACATGCCGCTGGGACGCGTGGCGCTGGACGTCCGCAACATGGCGCTGCCTCCCAGCACGCGGCTCCTGACGGAAGATCCGGTGGACGCTCTTTCAGTCGATGCCACGATCAAGGGGCCCATGCCGCTCGCGCCGCTCAAGGCTGCGCTGGTGGCCTGGCGCGATGCCGGCGGCGTAGTGGACTTGCGGCATTTCGCATTCGCGCAAGGGCCGCTGGGACTGACCGGCAACGCCACCCTGGCGCTCGATCCCGATCTGCAGCCGGAAGGCGCTGGAACGGTCACCAGCACGGGCCTCGGCGACGCGATTGAGATTCTGATCCGCGACGGCCTCATCCCGCCGGACCGCGCGCTGGCGGCACGCGCCACCGTCAAGGCGCTGGAGAAGCCGGGTCCGGATGGCAAGCTGCAGGCGACCATCGGATTGTCGCTGCAGAATCGGACCGTGAGCTTCGGCCCCGTGGCGCTGTTTGCATTACAGCCGATCGCTTGGCCGTAGCGCGAAGCGACCTCTACCGTCTTACCCGGAAATTCTCGAACTGCCAGGGGTCGCTGGCGTCGATGTTCGGCTCGGGGAACAGCACGTTGCGATGCTGCAACGGGCTCCAGCCCGAGCGCACGCCGACCACGGGCCCGAGATGCGGCCGGCAGATGTCCAGGATGTAGTCGTGGTCGAGATCTTCCGGCTCCACCACGCCGCGGTCGGGATGCTGGATCAGCCACATCGCGCCGGCCAGCACGGGCGCGGCGATCTGGATCGAGGTCGCATTGTAGTCGGGGCCGAGCATTTCCCGCGCTTCCTGGATCGAGAGCTGCGAGCCGTACCAATAGGCGCCGAAATCGCCCATCAGCAGCGCGCCCAGCTCGTCGATGCCGTCGACGATCTCTTCGTTCAGCGGCCGAAGGTTGCTCTGCATCTCGAAGTTCTTCATCTGGAATTCGCGCACTGACAGCACCGCATCGTCGCACGGGTGGTAGGCGTAGTGGCAGGTCGGCCGGTACACGGCTTTGCCGGCGCTGTCGAACACCGTGAAATAATCCGCGGTGGTGATGGCTTCGCCGTGCGTGATCAGGAACCCGATCATCGGCCCGCCGATCGGGGTCCAGGACCGCACCTCGGTGATGCATCCCGGCTGGCGCAGATAGATCGCGGCCTTGCAGCCGACCTTATGCTCGACGCCGTTGTCCGGCAGGCTTTCTTCATGGGTGCCCCAGCCCAGCTCCGCAGGCTGGCAGCCTTCGCCGACGAAACCCGGGATCGACCAGGTATTGCAGAATTCGTCCGCACGCTTCGGTACGTTCGTCACCTGCAGATCGTGTTCGGCGACGTGGATCACCTTGGTGCCGGTCGCCTGCATCAGCTTGGCCCAACCCTCGCGGGTCGTCGGCTTGGTGGCGTCGAGGCCGCTGAACTTCGCGATGTCGAGCACCGCCTGCTTGATGAAATGCGTGATCAGGCCGGGGTTGGCGCCATGGGTGACGAGCGCCGATGGCCCGTTCTTCGGGAACTTTTTCGCGGCTTCGAGCACGGAATGGCGCAGGAAGTAATTGGTGCGCTCCTCCTCCGCGATCTCGCCATTGTCGTAGTAGTTGGCCCACGGCTCGATGCAGGTATCGAGATAGAGCACGCCGTTCTTCTGGCACCATTCGATGATGGCGAGCGAGGAGACGTCGACCGACAGGTTGAGGATGAGATCGCCCTTCTTGCAGTATTTGCCGAGCGTCGCGCTGAGGTTCTTGCGCACGATCGGACTCACGACGAATTTCATCCCCTTGTCGACGAAGCGTTTGGCATCCTTGAGGTGGTCGTGGGCGGCCACCACGGTCACGCGCGACAGCGGCATGTCGAAGTGCTTTTCGATCAGCGGCATTGTGCAGCGGCCGACCGAGCCGTAGCCGATCATGAGGATATTGCCGCTAAAGGGGAACTTCTGGGTCATGCGTCACCTCCGGACCTGCACCTTGCTGCGATGATTGGCGAGGGTGGAACCCGGCCGGCGATCGCACTGGGGGGCGACTTGTTCGCGGCCAGCGCGGTCTGGCGGGTTGTCTCTGAGGGGAATTCGGCGCACCGCGAGGGTGATCCGCGGGTCGTTCGGCCGGCGCGCCAGCCGCCGCAGTTACGGGAATCGGACCTCTCAATCAAGCGAAATTTTGGCGACGCAGGGTCGCAGTGCGATCTATCCTGGCGCGGGGGGATATAACCATGACCCAGCACGCTCAGCTTGCCGCGCCGGAATTCGCCGCCTGGAACGCGGCGGCGTTGTGCGTGGTCGAGGCCGCCACGCCGTCCGCGATCGGTGATGCGCTGACGGCCGCCCTGAAGATCGTCCTGGATTTCGACGGCGTTTTCATGGCCGTTCTGCATCGCGATGCGCCGCCCTCGGTCCCTTACTACAACGATCCGCACGAGCCGGAGCTGAAATATCACGACGGGCCGTACCTGCTCGACCCGTTCTATAACCGGTTCCTGGCTGGCGGCGCCGACGGCTGCTACCGTCTGGCGGAGCTGGCGCCTGAAGGCTTTCTGCGCAGCGAATATTTCGCCAGCTACTACCATCTGCTGGATTTCAGCGACGAGCTCGGCCTGCTGGCGAAACTGGGCTCCGATGCCTGCGCCCACCTCTCCATCACGCGGCGGCGCGGCCGGCCGCGCTTCATTCGCCGCGACCGCGACTGGCTGGCGGCGGCAGCGCCTTTGGTGCGCGAAGCCGTGCGCCGGATGAACCAGACCCAAAATCCCGCGCCGCGCGACCGGTCGGCGCTGCATGACAGCCTGCGCCAGGCCCATCGCCATTTCGGCGCCTCCATCCTGACCGAGCGCGAGCGGGAGGTGGTGCATCTGCTGCTACGCGGCAACTCGGCCAAGGCAATCGCGCGGCTGCTCGCAATTTCGCCGGAGACCGCGCGCAACCATCTGAAGCGGGTCTATCCGAAGCTGGGTGTTGCTTCCCAGGCGGAATTGTTCGCCTTGTTCTTCAAGGCACTGGAGCAGGTGGAGCCTGGCTTCGAAGGCGATCCGCTGACGCGCCTCGCCGCGGCACGCTGACCCATCTAGGCTATTTCGCGGCGACCATCCGGGCGTCACACTCGCGCCATTGATACGGAAGGGAGTCCGATCATGCGCGAGGGGACCGCTTTAGGCGCGAGCGTAGCGCCGGCTTCGAACTACGACGCCGATCGCATCTGGCGCGACGACCGGGCGCACTTCGTCCATCCCTTCACCCATTTCGACAGTTTCAAGACGGATGGCTCGCTGGTCATCACCGGCGCCAAGGGCGCCCATATCACCGATTCGCGCGGCAAGCGCTATCTGGACGGGATCGGCGGCCTGTGGTGCATGTCGATCGGCTTCGGCGAGGAAGAGATGGCGGAGGCCGTCGCCGACCAGATCCGGCGCCTCAGCTTCTACTCGGCGTTCGTTGATACCACCAATCCGCCGGCGGTGGAGCTGGCGACCAAGCTGGCGAGCCTTGCGCCCGGCGATCTCAACCGCGTGTTCTATACCTGCTCCGGCTCGGCCGCGAACGACACGGCGGTGCGCCTGATCCACTTTTACAACGCGCGGCGCGGCAAACCGGAAAAGCGCCACCTGATCTCGCGCCTCGGCTCCTATCATGGTAGCACCTATCTCGCCATGTCGCTCACGGGCCGTGAAAGCGACCGCTCGCCGCATTTCCACTATGCGACGGATTTCATCCATCACGTCTCGTGTCCGTACGTCTATCGCCGGCCCGAGGGGATGAGCGTCGCGCAATTCTGCGATCATCTGGTGGAGGAGCTGGAAAGCAAGATCCTCGAGATCGGCCCCGATCAGGTCGCGGCCTTTTTCGCCGAGCCGATCCTGGGCGCGGGCGGCGTTATCGTGCCGCCGCCGAGCTATCATCAGCGCACCTGGGAAATCTGCAGGAAATACGACGTGCTCTATGTTTCGGACGAGGTCGTCACGGCTTTCGGCCGGCTCGGGCAATGGTTTGCCTCGAAGGATGTCTTCGGCATCGAGCCCGACATCATCGTATCGGCCAAGGGGATTTCGTCCGGCTACGTGCCGCTCGGCGCCGTCATTTTCAGCGACCGGATCTACGAGGTGATCTCAGCGCCCGATCCCGATGCCTGGTTCACGCACGGCTTCACCTATTCGGGCCACCCGGTGGCCTGCGTCGCCGGCCTCAAGACTATCGAGATCATGGAACGGCGCGACATTTGCGGCCATGTCCGCAAGGTCGGGCCCTATCTCGAGCAGCGGCTGAACCCGCTCCGAGAGCTGCCGCTGGTGGGCGATGTGCGCGGCAGCCATTTCATGATGTGCACGGAATATGTCGCGAACAAGCAGACCCGCGAGGTCCTGCCCGATGGCGTCAATATCGGCAAGCGCATCTCCAATCACTGCGAGGCGCGCGGCCTGATCGTGCGGCCGCTGGCGCATCTCAACATCATGTCGCCGCCTTTGGTGATGATCGAAGCGGAGGTGGACGAGCTGATCGCCGGCCTTTCCGCCGGCATCAAGGCCGCCGCCGACGATCTGGTGCGCGAAGGCCACCGGATCGACTGACGGGCCAGCCTGGTTTCCGCGGGCTGACGAGGTGCGGTCAGTTCTTGGCGGCCCGCGGCGCGGCGCGCAGAAAGGCTGACCAGGTGTCGTTCGCCGCCTCGGGAGGGGCGGCACGATGGTCCCCGCAATCCAGCCGCAGGTCGAACTCGCTCAGCGGCGCATCCACGAAGTTGCAGTGATGCGCCCCGGCTGGATTTTGCGGATGGGCGTTGGGGTCGAAATGCACGCAGGTCACACACAGGCGCTGCGGCACGATCTGGCCGTCAATCTGCAGCCGCCGGATCAACTTGATCAGGATGCGCAGGAACAGCTTCCGCTCCGCTTGATCCAGTTCCTGGACGGCGGTCAGCAGGAAATCCGGCCATTGCGCCGCGACCCGGGCCGCCACGTCGCCCTGGCGCGTCAGCTTGAGCGAGGACGCGCGCCGGTCGCTGGCATCCGGCAACTTGGAGACCAGGCCCTTGGCGACCAAGGCGGCGATTGCTACGCTCGCGGTCTGCGGAGTGATGCCCAAAGCGTCGGCCGCATCGCCCGATCGGGGGTTCTGCGCCGAACGCGCCGCGATGAAAGCCAGGATCTGGCTTTGCGTCGGAGTGAGGCCGGATTCGGTGGCATCCCCCCACGCGGCGCTGCGCATCGCCAGGCCGATGCGGTTGAGCCCGCTCAGCAACTTGTTGGAAACTTCGTCGGCCATTTGATTCTCGTCCCCGAGCCAGTAGTTCGTTCTACTGACAACCCATGAACATTCGTTCATCCTTCATAGCCGAACCATTAGCCTGTAAAAAGGTGAACCATTCTTGTTTGCACACCCAAATGCAAATAAGGGTAAAAAAGCTCATGAAAAAATCTTTACCACGGTTGAAAAGGCCTGAGACTGACAGGTCTGGATTGCGCCGCGCGATCACTGAGCGCACGGCGCGGATCGGAATCATCGGCCTCGGCTACGTCGGCCTGCCGCTGGCCTGCCTGTTCGCGGAGAAGGGTTTCCCGACCACCGGCTTCGATATCGATAGGCCGAAGGTGACGGCGCTCAACGCCGGCCGCAGCTACATCAAGCACATCCCGAACAAGCGCATCGCGGCGGCCCGTGCCGGCGGCAAGTTCGATGCTACCGACGATTTCGATCGCCTGAAGCAGATGGACGCCATCGTCATCTGCGTGCCGACGCCGCTGACCAAATATCGCGAGCCCGATCTGCAATTCATCGTCAAGACGGGTGAAGAGATCGCACCGCGTTTACGGAAGGGGCAGTTGATCGTGCTGGAATCGAGCACCTATCCCGGCACCACGCGCGAGAATCTGAAGCCGATCCTGGAGGCGACCGGCCTCAGGTCGGGTACGGATTTCTGGCTCGCGTACTCGCCGGAACGCGAGGATCCCGGCAATGCCAATTTCGGCACCAACGACATTCCAAAGGTGGTGGGCGGCGACGGCAAGGTGGCGCTCGATCTCACCGTCGCGCTCTATGACCAGGTCGTGGTCAAGACCGTGCCCGTCAGCTCGCCCGAGACCGCGGAAACCGTGAAGCTGACCGAAAACATATTCCGGGCCGTCAACATCGCCTTGGTGAATGAGCTGAAGGTCATCTGCGCCGCCATGGGGATCGACGTCTGGGAAGTGATCGAGGCGGCAAAGACCAAGCCGTTCGGCTTCATGCCGTTCTATCCAGGGCCGGGCCTCGGTGGGCACTGCATCCCGATCGATCCCTTCTATCTGACCTGGAAGGCACGCGAATTCGGCATCAATACCCGCTTCATCGAGCTGGCGGGCGAGATCAACACCGCCATGCCGCGCTATGTCGTCGCGCGCCTGGGCGAGGAGCTGAGCCGGCAGCGCACCAGGGCGCTGAACGGCGCGCGCATCCTGATGATCGGGCTCGCCTACAAGAAGAACGTCGATGACATGCGCGAAAGTCCGGCCTTGATCCTGATCGAGCTGCTGGAAAAGGCCGGTGCCAAGGTTTCGTATCACGATCCCTTCATCCCGGCGGTGAAGCCGAGCCGCGAGCACGCCAACCTGACAGGACGCAAGTCGGTTCCGCTCACAGCTAAGTCACTGTCCGGCGCCGATGCGGTGCTGATCGTGACCGATCATGACGATGTTGATTATTCGATGGTTGCGAAGCATGGGCGGCTTGTGCTGGATACGCGCAACGCCATGACGCGCGCCGGACTTTCCGGTCCGCACATCCGCAAGGCCTGATCCAGGAATGCCAGAAATCATCGTCACCGGGGCCGCCGGTTTCATCGGATCCTACGTCGCCGCCGCCCTGCTGGATCGCGGCGAGCAGGTTCTTGGGATCGACAGCCTCAACAGCTACTACGATCCCGCGCTGAAGCAGGCGCGGCTGCAGCGCTTGCAGGGTCGCAATGGCTTTCGCTTCCGCCAGGTCGACATCGCCGACGAGGCCGCCCTGAAGGACGCGCTGGCCGACGTGCTGCCGCAGACGCAGCACATCGTCCATCTCGCCGCCCAGGCCGGCGTGCGCTATTCGATCGAGCATCCCGAGGAGTACGTGCGCGCCAATCTCAACGGCCATTTCAACATGCTGCAGATGGCGCGACAGGCGCCGAACCTCGCGCACCTGGTCTATGCCAGCTCCAGTTCGGTCTATGGCGCATCGAAGAAGGTGCCGTTCGCGCTCGACGATGCCGCCGATCATCCGGTCTCGCTTTACGCCGCGACCAAGCGCGCGGACGAATTGCTCAGCATCTCCTACGCGCGCATCTTCAAGCTGCGCCAGACCGGCCTGCGCTTCTTCACTGTCTATGGACCGTGGGGTCGGCCCGACATGGCTTACTTCAGTTTCACCAAGGCAGTGCTCGCAGGCACGCCGATCGATGTCTATGGTGGCGGCGTGCTGGAGCGCGACTTCACCTACATTGATGACATCGTCGCCGGCGTGCTGGCCGCCATCGACCGCCCGCCGCCGGCTGATGCTGAGGAACCGCACCGCACCTACAATCTCGGCAACGACAGTCCGGAATCGGTGAATGCGCTGGTGGCCGCGGTCGAAGACGCCTGCGGCCGCAAGGCCCGGCGCATCGAAAAGCCGATGCCGCTCGGCGACGTGCCCAAGACCTGGGCGGACATCTCGGCCTCGCGCGCCGAGCTCGGCTACGCGCCGACCATCAAGCTCGACGAAGGCATCCGCCGCTTCGTGAAATGGTACCGCGACTACGCGAAGATTTAGTGACGGGTTTCGGTAGTTTGGTTTCGGTAGTTTCTCTTCCCCCCTTGTGGGGGAAGGATGCGAAGCCTTGGCGAACGAAGTGAGCTTAGGCGAAGCTGGATGGGGGGTGACACCGCACGATCGGCGCAAAGTTGAGCGCCACGGAATGCATCCTGTGCGCGTCAGTGTTCGATCGCTACCCGTCTACTGCCGTGCGGCGGCACCCCCCATCCCAACCTTCCCCCACAAGGGGGGAAGGGGCGCCGCGCAGGTGCTCGATCTGCCTGTTCTCTATCTCGCCTTCTTGTGCACCGCCGGCACCCAGCAATAGCCGTCCGGGTCCAGGATATAGGATTCACGCAAACCGTGCGGCTTGTCCGCCGCCTCCGCCAGTACGTGATGACCGTGCGCCTTGGCGCGCGCCGCGGCGGCATCGGGATCGCAATGATAGAGCCGGATTTCCGCCCCGATCCCACGCACCTGCGCATCGCCGATCAGGCCCAGCAGCGGGTTGCTGTGATAGGTGCCGTCGGCGTGCAGCATCCATTCCGCGCGGGTCGGGCCATTGGCATAGCGCAGGACCGCGAAATCCTTGTCGGCAAAGGCCACGCTGGCGCCGAGGACATCACGCGCGAACGCGACCGAGCGCGCCATGTCCCGCACCAGCAAATTGACCCCGAGTCCCTGCAGCGACCGGCCATATTCCTCGGCCGGCATGAACTCCTTGTCGGCGGCGCCCATGATCGCTTCCCCTCCGGTTTTCCGACATACTAGCGACTCGGATTATCGCTCGAAAAGCTGCTAGACTTTGTCACCATGACAATCCGCCTCCTGCCGCCCAATCTCGTCAACCAGATCGCCGCCGGCGAGGTGGTGGAGCGGCCTGCCTCGGTGGTGAAGGAACTTGTAGAGAATGCGCTCGACGCCGGCGCGCGCCGAATCGACATCCATCTGCGCGAAGGCGGCCGGTCGCTCATCGTGGTGGAGGATGACGGGAACGGCATGACGCGGGAGGAGCTGGCGCTTTCGGTCGAGCGCCATGCCACCTCCAAGCTCCCGGACGACGACCTGGTCCACATCCATTCCTTCGGCTTTCGCGGCGAGGCTTTGCCTTCGATCGGCGCGGTCGGGCGCCTTGCCATCGCCAGCCGCGCGCGGGGCGCCGACGGTGCCTGGCAGGTCGCGGTCGATGGCGGCGTCAAATCGGCGCCCGAGCCGGCGGCGCGCGGCGAAGGAACGCGGGTCGAACTGCGCGATCTGTTCTATGCCGTGCCGGCGCGGCTCAAGTTCCTGAAAACGCCGCGCTCGGAATCCAATGCTGCGCAGGAGATCGTAGAACGCCTGGCGATGGGCCATCCCGACGTCGCCTTCACCCTCAGGGACGAAGAGCGGCTGGCATTGCGTCTGCCCGCGATCGGCGCCGATCTTTTGCAGGACCCGGCCGCTGCGACTTTGGAGCGGCTCGGCGCCATCATGGGCCGCGACTTTGCCGACAATGCGGCGCGGCTGGACGCGATGCGCGAAAGCGTGCGCCTCACCGGGTTCGCCGGCCTGCCGACTCTCAATCGCGCCACTTCGACCCAGCAATTCCTGTTCGTGAACGGCCGCCCGGTGAAGGACCGCCTGATCATCGGGGCGATCCGCGGCGCCTATCAGGATTTCCTGGCGCGCGACCGGCATCCGATGGTGGCTTTGTTCGTCGACTTGCCAGCCGAGGAGGTCGACGTCAACGTGCATCCGGCCAAGGCCGAAGTGCGGTTCCGCGACGCGGCTTTGGTGCGTGGCCTCATCGTCAGCGCCATTCGCGCGGCCCTGGCGGAGGCCGGCCACCGCGCTTCCAGCACCGTCGCGGCAAGCACGCTGGGTTCCTTCACCGCGCCGCCCCAGTTCCCGACGCAGCTTTCGACGCCGGCGTGGCGCGGCTACACACCTGGTCCAGCCCGCTCCAGCCCGGGCCTGGCCGCGCAGGCGATGGCCGCCTTCGCGCCGCTCTCGGCGGAAATCGACCGGCCCAGCGCGCGCGTGGAGATGGATGCCGCACCCGACGGTGCGGCGGCGGCGCATCCGCTGGGTGTCGCGCGCGCGCAGTTGCATGAAACCTACGTGGTGGCACAGACGGCCGACGGCATCGTGATCGTCGACCAGCATGCCGCGCATGAGCGTCTGGTCTATGAGCGCATGAAGGCCGCGCTCGAATCAGGCGCGGTCGCGCGCCAGGCGCTGCTGATCCCCGAAGTGGTGGAGCTGGACGGCCCCAATGCCGAACGTCTCTCCGCACGCGCGCATGAGCTGGCGGAACTCGGCCTGGTCATCGAACCGTTCGGCGCCGGCGCCATCGTGGTGCGCGAGGTGCCGGCGCTGCTCGGGCAGTCCGACGTGCGCGGCCTGATCCAGGACCTCGCCGACGAATTGGCGGAGCTGGGCGACGCGCTGTCGTTGAAGGAGCGGCTGCAGGAAGTCTGCTCCACCATGGCCTGCCACGGCTCGGTGCGCGCCGGCCGCCGGCTCACGCAGCCTGAGATGGATGCCCTGTTGCGCCAGATGGAGGCGACGCCCCATTCCGGCCAATGCAATCACGGTCGCCCGACCTATGTCGAACTGAAGCTCGCCGACATCGAGCGGTTGTTCGGGCGGCGGTAGGCATGGATGCACGCCGGTTCGGCATCATCGCTCTCACCTTGACCTTCGTTGCCTGCGCGCAAGGGTCCGGGCCCAGCCGGGCACTTGCCGAGGATCCATATCCGGTGGCGCAGGAACAGGCCTTTGCGCTCGGCCGCGTCCTGGGTGGCATCCGCAGATGCGAGGGCAATGCCTGGCAACAGCCGTTTCAGGAATTCATGGCCGCCAAACGCAAACGGGGCCTCGATGGCGCGCAGACCGCTGTGATTGCAGCTCTGGTGGGCGGAGCCGAATCGGAGACGCCGCCGGAAATGCTCGAATGCTCTGCGCAGGGCCTGTCGAAGCGCGCCGCCGCGATCCAGGCCATGCGCGCTGATTGGTGATCGTCCCGATGGTCCAGCATCTCGCCGCAATCGCCTTGGTCGTCCGCGACTACGACGAAGCGATCGATTTCTATGTCGGCAAGCTCGGCTTCGATCTGGTCGAAGATGCCAAGCTCAGCGATTCCAAACGCTGGGTGCTGGTCGCCCCGCCGGGCTCGCAGGAAACGCGCCTGCTGCTGGCACGGGCCGACAATGCAGAACAGAAGACCCGCATCGGCAATCAGACCGGCGGTCGCGTGTTCCTGTTCCTCCACACCGACGATTTCCAGCGCGATTATGACGCGATGCGCTCGCGTGGTGTCCGGTTCCTCGAACCGCCGCGCTCGGAAAGCTACGGAATGGTCGCAGTCTTCGTCGACCCCTATGGCAACAAGTGGGACCTGATCCAGCCGACCGCAGGCACCGGAACCAGGCGATAGCTCGCGTGTTTGTTGTAGATGACTGCAGGAGATCAGCCATGTCGACCGAGAACGACCTGTATAAGCTGGAAGAAAAGCTTTGGACTGGAAATGCGGACGATTACCGGCGTCACGTCGATGATGAGTGCCTGACCGTCTTTGCCGAGATGGCCGGCGTCCTGGACCGCGAGAAGATCGCGCAGTCGGCAGGCGGCGGCCGGCGATGGTCGGGCCTCAAGATCGCGCGCAAGGGCTTCCTCGAGCCCGCCGACGGCTTTGCCATGGTAAGCTATGAAGCTACGGCGGGACGCGCCGACGGCACGCCATACAAGGCCCTGGTCAGCAGCGGCTATGCCCGCCATGGCCAAGAGTGGAAACTGGCCTTCCACCAACAGACGCCGCTGGGCCAGGATTAGCGCAGACATCCGCACATTCGCCTGGCACATCTGTCCGCGAGGCAGCTGACGGCTTGCCTCGCTTCAGCCCCCATGACACCATCGCAATGGTTGTTCCAACCTGATTCGGAGCGCCATGCCGTCGCGGTTTGCCTGGGCCTCGTTGCCGGACGAGGAACTCCTCGAACTACGCATCAAGGACCTCAAAGTCAGCGTCGAAGGGACGTGGCTGGAGCTGTGCCTGCGCGCCCTGCATGGCGAGCTGGAGCAGAAGGGGCTGCGCGTCCGCCCCCATGCCTGGATCTCCAACGAATGGTTCAGCCCGGACACCACGCCGGGCATCGCCATCCCGTTCTATCTCGCCCATCCCCGCCTGATGCGGCTGGAGCGCAAGATGATCATCGATGTCGAGGGCGGAACGGTCCCGGAATGCATGCGCATCCTGAGGCACGAGGCCGGGCATGTGATCCAGCATTCCTACCAGCTCAACCGCCGCCGCCGCTGGCAGCAATTGTTCGGCCGCTCCTCCACCCGCTATCCCGATTTCTACCGCCCCAACCCCGCCAGCAAGAACTACGTCCAGCATTTGCGTTTGTGGTACGCCCAGAGCCATCCGGACGAGGATTTCGCCGAGACCTTCGCGGTCTGGCTGCGCCCGCGCTCCGACTGGCGCAAGCGCTATGAAGGTTGGCCGGTCTTCAAGAAGCTGGAATATGTCGATGAGCTGATGGCGGAGATCGCGGGCGAGAGGCCGGTTCTGACCCATCGCCACCGCATCGATCCCTTGACCAAGCTCACGCAGACTCTCGCGGAGCACTATGCCGAGAAGCAGGCGCTCTACGCGATGCCGACCACCACGATCTACGATCGCGACCTGCGCCGCATCTTTTCCGACGAGCCGCGCCATCACCGCGCACCCGCTGCTTCCACCTTTCTCAGGCATCATCGCGCGCGCATCCGCCGCATGGTCGCCAAATGGACCGGCGAATATCAGCTCACCCTGGATTCGGTGCTCGACGAGATGATCGCGCGCTGCCGCGAGCTGAAGCTGCGCGCCCCCGGCAATCAGCGTCAGTTGGTCGTCAACTTCACCGTTCTATTGACAGCGAAGACGGTGCACTCTTTGTACAGCCCGTCGCGGCGGGAGTGGTTCGCGCTATGAAGAAAAAGCTGCGCATCCTGGTGCTGCTGCATCCCGACCTGCTGCCGCCCGATTCGCTGAAGGGCCACAGCGACAAGGACATCAACGTCTGGAAGACCGAATACGATGTGGTGAGCACGCTGCGCGCCGCCGGGCACGAGGTGATGCCGCTTGGCGTCCAGTACGAATTGAAGCCGATCCGCGACGTGATCGAGGAATGGAAGCCCGACGTCGCCTTCAACCTGCTCGAACAGTTCCATGGCGAAACGGCGTACGACCAGAACGTCGCCTCCTATCTGGAGCTGCTGCGGATTCCCTATACCGGATGCAATCCGCGCGGCCTGATGCTGGCGCGCGGCAAGGCGCTGTCGAAGAAGCTGGTCGCCTATCACCGTATCCCGGTGCCGGCGTTCGCGGTCTTTGCGATGCGGCGTAAGATCAAGCGGCCGGCGCGCCTCGGCTTCCCGCTGATCGTCAAGAGCGTCAGCGAGGATGCCTCGGTCGGCATCGCGCAGGCTTCGGTGGTGGAGAACGACGAGAAGCTGGAGGAACGCATCGTCTTCATCCACGAAAAAGTCGGCACCGACGCGCTGGTCGAGCAATTTATCGAGGGACGCGAGCTCTATGTCGGCGTGCTCGGCAACGACCGCTTGCGCGTGCTGCCGGTCTGGGAGTTCGAGTTCGGCGACATGGGCGAGGGCGGCCGCAACATCGCCACCGCCAAGGCCAAGCACGACCTCGAATATCAGGAGAAGCTCGGCATCAAGAGCGGCCCGGCCAAGGATCTCACGCCGGAGATGCGCACCCGCATCGCCAACATCGCCAAACGCGTTTGCCGCACCCTGGAGATGGACGGTTATAGCCGCGTCGATTTCCGGCTCTCTGCCGACGGCATTCCTTATTTCCTCGAAGCCAACCCCAATCCCGAGATCGCCAAGGTCGAGGATTTCGCCGAGGCCGCCGCCAAGGACGGCATCAAGTACCGCGACCTCTTGAACCGCATCGTCACCCTCGCTATCCAGCGCGCCAACGCGGCGGAGGTATAGCCTTCAGCCGCAGCGGGTGTATGGTTGTGGGCGTTCGCGTCATTCTTGGGGGTGGGAAATGACGTCCTCACATTATGTGCACGGCACCGACGCGGCTGAGCAACAGCGTCTCAGCACGATGAACCGGCTATTGAATGATCGCTGCCTCGCGGCAGCACAGCTTGGCAAGGGCGAGAGAATTGTGGATTTCGGCGCCGGCCTTGGTCAGTTCTCGCGTGACATGGCGCGCGCAGCCGGTGTGAAGGTTATAGGGATCGAGCGCAGCGCGGAGCAGATCCGGAATGCGATGGCAGTGGCTGCGCAGGAGGGAGAGGGGCATCTGCTCGAAATGCGGCAGGGCGAGGCGGAAACGCCGCCGCTGGCCGAAAGCGAATGGGGCACGTTCGATGTTGCCCATACCCGCTTCCTGCTGGAGCATCTGCGCAATCCTGTGGCGACGGTCAGGAACATGGTGCGCGCGGTGAAGCCCGGTGGCCGCATCATCCTGGCCGACGACGACTGCGAGACATTGCGTTTGTGGCCGGAGCCGGCGGGCCTTGCGCCGGTCTGGCGGGCCTATCAGCGCACGTACGACCGCCATGGCAACGACCCCAGCATCGGGCGACGGCTGGTGCAGTTGCTGCATCAGGCGGGTGCAGCGCCGCGCCGCAACACCTTCGTGTTCTTCGGCGCTTGCTCGGGTGATCCGGATTTCGAGAACTTCGCACGCAACATTGCCAGCGTGATCTCCGAATCGACCGACGACATCGTGGAAACCGGCGTGGCGCGCGAGGCGGTCGAGCGTGCGATCGCGGAACTCGCCACGTGGCGCACCGCGCCCGATGCGGCGATCTGGTACGGCATGAACTGGGCCGAGGGCGTGCGGCCGGGCTGAATCAGCGTCCCGGCAGCTCCGCGGGCAGGCTCACTTCGAGCAGCTCTGCTCCTGCCGGCAGGTCGATCGCATAGGCCGCATCACTCGGAATGACGACGCTGTCGTCGCTCTTCAGGCGATGCGTGCCGTGTCCGGGCACGTCCAACCCGGCCTCGCCAGCCAGCACGAAGAAAAACAGGAACTCCCCGCCATGCGCGCCGAATTTCGCCTTGGCGCCGCCGCGCGCCCGCACCACCTGGGCACCGGCCAGTCCATCGGTCGCCGCGGCGATGCCGATGTCGCGCATCTCGAACCCGTTCGGACGCCACGGCCGCCATGTCGCGTCGGCCGCGATGTGGCGCACGAAGCGCTGGCCGCCGAAATCGCGCTCGGGCAACAGATGCGGCGTCGGCAGGGTCATCGCATGGTCGGCGAAGGTTTCGTGCAGCGCGGGGCAGCCGATCTCGATCACCTCGAGACCGTCGGAGGCTTCCAGCACGCGGTGGCGGATTTCCGGCGGCTGCAGCACGCAATCGCCGGCATGGAACAGGAACGGCTCGCCCTGGTCCTCATAGACCAGGCGCGCCCACCCGGTCTTGCAATAGATCATCTGGAATCGGATGCGATGGAAGTGCACGTAATCCGGCACCGGCCCGCCTTCGGGAATGCGGATGTGCGATGCGATGAACCGCCCGCCCAGGCGGCTCGGAATCAGGTCGCGATATTGCATGCCGGCGCGCCCAACGCCCCAGGTGTCAGCCATGCGGCTCAGCACGAATTCCTGCGTGCCTTCGGGAACTTCGACCGCCTGCCGCGCTTCAATGAGCTCAATGCGCGTGCCGCCCGGCGCGACCAGCACATGCGGCGCCCCTTTGGGCAGCGACGAGAGGTCGCATAGCAGGCGCAGCGTGATCGGCGTTGCTATGGCGTCCATCATTTCCAGCCGCAAGGTCAGTCCATGGCCGGAAATGACCGCGACCTGCGGTGAATCTGCCGGAAAGATCAGGTTGACCTTGAAGCCCAACCGGTCGGTAAAAAAGGCGAGCGTGGTGGCCAGGTCGCGGCACGGCAATAGCACCTGCGCCAGACGGATATGCTCCGCCAGGGCTGCGCCGCGATTGCTGTCCGTGCTATGGGCATCCATGGCTGGAGATTGCCTCGGCTACCCGCGCGAGGCAAGTCAGCGAGTCCGTAGGAGACGGCGAGCGAGGATGAAGGCATGACGGAGATTGTGGCGCCTGCGCCAATGCCGCGGCCTCGTCGCGCCGGTGGAGCGCTATCGCTTCTGCTCTGGGGGCTCGCCATCATCCTGCTGTTCTGCCAGGCAACGATCTGGTATCGGCCGGAGACGCCCCGGCTGGCTGTCCTGGATGAGTTGGCGGTGCAGCTGGCGGGTCTCGGCCTCTTCGCTGCCCTGTTGGCGCTGGTATTGCGGCGGTGGATTCGCCTGGCCCTGCTTGTCGTGCTGACGGCGACTTTAGCCTGGCCGATTTTCGCGCATCGTGGAGAGGCGGCTGTCGTCACCGATCCAGCCCGCCTCAAGATCCTGTCCGCCAATCTCTGGCACCGGGCAGCGGGCCACGATCGGACCATCGAGACACTGATGGCGAGCGACGCGGATATCATCGGTCTGGTCGAGGCGACGCCCAGATGGCGGCCCGCGCTCGCGCCGCTCATCGCCAAGTATCCCTATCACATCGACTGCTTCGACCGTGATCCCGAATGCCAGACCCTGGTGCTGTCCAAGCTGCCGATCGTGAAGCCTACCATGGGGCGAATCTGGGGCGTGACGCCGATCGTCGCCGGTGCCGAGCTGACATGGAACGGGCGGCCGATCACGGTGCTCGCCGTCCACTTGTTTCGTCCGCTGCGGCGCAGCGATGAAAGTGCTTGGGGCGCCAACGATTCTGCGCGCTCATCGTACCTCGCCGACCGTTTGCCGCTGAGCCGGCAGGCCGGGCAGGCGGGCCTGTTCGCCAAATACCTGAACCGGTTGCCGCCCGACCTCATCCTGATGGGCGACTTCAACAGCGTGCCGTGGGGCCGTGTGCAGAGCGCCTTCCGCGACAAGACCGGCCTCGACAACCAGGCCGGCTGGGACTTCTCCTGGCCGTCCTTTCTGCCCTGGTTCCTGCGCCTGCCGATCGATCACATTGTGGCGCGCGGTCATCTCGTCGTGACGCGCTTCGCAGCCGGGCCGGAGACTGATTCCGACCATCTCCCCGTCATTGCCGAAATCGGCTGGCGCGATTAGCTAATCTCCGCTGCCCGCGAACAGCAGCAGATTGCCGTCAGGGTCCGTCACGATGAAGGTCCGCGCGCCCCACGGCTCGGTCCGCAGCGCCTGGTGAAAGGTCGCGCCGGCCGATTGGAATTCCAGATACAACGCCTTGACGTCGTCCACCGCGATGCTCGCCGCCAGCATGTCGATGTCGGCTCGCATTGCCGCAAGGACGCCGCTCAGAACCGGACGGTCGATCCGCCTCAGTGCAACTTGTGCGCCGTCGCGCGACACCTGCGCATAAAAGGGCGGCTCGCCATACGTGAAGTCGATTGCGAAACCGAGCTTGCCGCTGAAGAAATCGCACGAAACCTGCAGATCGGCGACGAACAATTGCGGCGTCGCCCCGACCAGGATTGGCTTCGAAACGCTCTCGGTATCCGGCATGGCTTCGATCTCCCACTGCCGCAAACTATCCCAAGAAGCGTGAGCGTGTCACCCGGCTGCGTCCGGCACCATCTTTCCTCTGGCGATCTCCTCCTTGCGCTTCGCCACATAGGCGCCCAGCGCCTCGCGCCGGCCTTCGTCCATCGGCGGCGCTTCGTAGCTGCGCAGCAATTCCTTCCAGATGATGTTGGCGCGCTCGGTGCCGGTCTTGGCGCCGGCATTCTCCCAGCTTTGGTAGTTGCGCCAGTCCGACAGCATCGGTTCGTAGAATGCAGTGGAAAAACGCTCCAGCGTGTGGCCGACGCCGAAGAAATGGCCGCCCGGCCCGACCTCGTTGATCGCCGCGACACCCATCTCGGCCTCGTCGACCGCGATCGGCTTCAGGAACTCGCGCATGTTCTGCAGCAATTCGGCATCGAGGATCAGCTTCTCGAACGAGGCGGTGAGGCCGCCTTCCATCCAGCCCGCCGCATGCTCGATCAAATTGACGCCGCCCATGATCGCGCCCCAGAGCGACATCATGGATTCATACGACGCCTGGATGTCGACGCAGTTGGAGGCGGTGACGTTGCTGGAGCGATAGGGCACGCCGAGCCGGCGCGCGAGCTGCCCGCCGGCCAACGCCGCCTTGGTATATTCCGGCGTGCCGAAGGCGGGCGCTCCGGAGCGCATGTCGACGTTGGAGGTGAACCCGCCATAGAGCACCGGCGCGCCGGGCGAGGCGATCTGCGACAGGGCCAGCATGGCCAGCGCTTCGGCATGCTGCTGCACCAGCGCGCCGGCCAGCGTCACCGGGCTCATCGCGCCGGAAAGCGTGAAGGGCGTCATGGCAACCGGCTGGCCCGCGCGGCCCATCGCCAGCAGCGCCTCGCACATCGGAATATCGAGCCGCAGCGGCGAGTTGGAGTTGATGATGGTGAGCGTGACGGGCGTTGCCTTCATCTCCGCGCGGCCAAGGCCGTAGGCGATGCCCGCCATGTTGATCGCATCCTCGACGCGGTATTCCCCCAAAGCCCAGCATTGCCAGGTCTTGTCGGTCAGGGTGAGGGCGGCCTGGTAGAAATCGAGATGCCGGTCGTTCGCCGGCAGGTCGGTCGGCTCGATCGGGCAGCCGCCTTCCTGGTGGATGATACCAAGCTGATGCACCAGCTTCAGGTAATCGCACATGTCGGCGAAATTGCCCGGCCGCTTGCCGCGGTCGCAATCATGGGCGAAGGCCGGCCCGCCGGTGGCGGCGAAAATGATCTCGCCCTCGCCGCAGCCGACGTCATAGGCGCGGTTGCGCGCCTGCATCCGGAAACTGCCCGGCGCCTTGGCGACGTTGCTTTCGATCAGCTCAGGATCGAACCGCACGCGCTGGTTCGCCTCGTCGACCTCCGCCCCCGCCGCTTTCAGGATTGCGCGCGCCGGGTCCTGCATCACCTCGATGCCGGTGTCGCGCAGCAGCTTCAGGGCGGTGCGATGGATGGTCTCGACCTGATCGGCGCTCAGCACCTCGATCGGGTGATAGCGGTTGAAGGCGCGCGCGAACGGCAGTTGCCGGACAGCAGCCTGGGGCGCGCGACGCTCGCGGCGCCGGGCGGGGCCCGTGGCAGGGCTGGTGCTGATGGTGGGGGCGGCTTCGGTCATGACGCGCCTCCTTCAGGCAACGAGAACCGGCAACGGGCTGCGATCGCCCTCGGCGCCGAACCGCTCAAGCTGTATACAGCTTCCGCAACCTTGTCAATTCATTGAGATTTCTTGAGGTAGGGCGACCGGAAAAAGCTGGCTGACCAGGTCCGCGTCGAGATAGGGCGCGAAGGCCTTGGCCGAGACCACGATGCCGATCGACTCCCCGGTCTTCGGCTGGTGGGCAAAACCGACGATGAGGCCGATTAGCTTCGGCTGGCCGCCCGCGATCAGGACCACTGGGCCGCCGCTGTCGCCGAGGCGGATGATGCAATCGGTGGCGAAGAACAGCTCGCCCTCCGTCACACCGTTGGGGTCGGGCGGCAGCGGGCCGCATCGCTGGTGGGCGCGCAGTTCGTCCTTGGCGCCCTGGCCGTAGCCGGCGGAATAGAAGCGCGCGCCCTTGGCGATCTCCGCCCGCACCATCGCGGCGGATATCGGGGCGACCGTGATCGGGCCGACCTTGGTGATGGCCGGGGCGATCCGCACCAGTGCCCAATCGGTCTGCGCCTGATCGGGCTTGATGCTGCCGGGGGCGACGCTGCCGCCCTCGGCCACCACCGCGACGCCGTGCGCCTGCGTGCCCGGCAGCGCGCTGGAGGTGAAGACCAGTTGCCCGGGGGCAGCGAAACGGCCCTTTGGCCGCAGGCAATGGGAGGTGGTGGCAATCATGTCCGGCCGCACCAGGACGGCAGTGCAGATTTCCGGCGACCCGGTGACATCCAGGCTGCCGATCGCGGCCTGCCAGCCGGGAGGCACCCCGGGCGGTGGCGGCGCTTCCGGCGGACGGGCGGCGCAGGCGCCCAGCAGCGCGCAGCCGAGTGCCAGGACCAAAGGTCGCAACCGCGCGTGGCGCCATGGCCGAGCCGGCATCATCGCGGGTAAGCTTGGACAATCAGGTCCTATGGAGTTCGACATCCGTGTTCCCCGTCACGCGACGTTCAGCCCTGCTCTCCGGCCTATCGCTTGTTGCCTGGTCGAGTGCCGCCATTTTGGTCCCCAAGGTCGCGTCGGCCCATGAAATCACCGCCGGTGCCCTCACCATCCAGCATCCCTGGGCCCGCGCGACGGCCACCAGCGCCAAGACCGGCGCGCTCTATCTTACGGTGCGCAACACCGGCACGAAAGCCGATCGTCTGCTCGGCGTTTCCACCGACGCCGCCGAACGATGCGAGCTTCATCTGTCCGAGACCAGCGGCGATGTCATGACCATGCGGATGGTAGAAAAGGTGGACGTGCCGGCCGGCGGCAGCGCGGCCTTCGCGCCGCAAGGAACTCATGTCATGCTCATGGGCCTGAAGGCGCCGCTGAAAAAGGGCTCGCATTTCGCTGCCACGCTGCATTTCGAGAAAGCCGGCGACGTGGTGGTCGAAGTCAAGGTCCAGGGCATCGCCGACCTGCAGCCGGTGGAATGACCCGCGCACCTGCTGCCGTCACTGGACTCATTACTGAAGTTTTTGGGCAAAGGCGCTGGCGCCGACCGCCAGGCTGACCGTCCCCAGCGGCTCCGGCCGTCGCCAGAAGCCGGAGACGACGGCGATCAGCCGGCGGTTTTCGGCCTTGTCGGTGAGCAGGATGGGCCCTCCGCTATCGCCCTTGATGACCGGGCAGGTGGTGATGACCAGGCGATCGCCGCTGCCCTCGGTGAATTCGCGCCACTCGGGAAGGAGGTTGCAGCCCTCGCTCCGGTGCAGCCGGCGGCTGATGGTGATGCCGTAGGTGCCATAGCCCAGATTGGACAGAACATCCCCGGCCTTGATTCGGCTTTCGATGTCCACCAGGGTCACCGGCTCGACCGGAATCGGCGGGACATCGGTGATCGGAGCCGCCAGGCGCAGGATCGCCCAATCGACCTCGGTCGGCGTGGCATCGGGCTTCTCCGGGTCCATCTTGTCGACCCCGACGCCGATGATCTGGGTCACGCGGATGGTCGGCAAGCGCTGCGCCCCGACATTCGGCGTGAAGGTCAGTTCGTTGGGCGACAGCTTCCGCCCCTTCGGGAACAGGCAATGCGCCGCGGTCACGATCACGTCCTGCTCGACCAGGGTGGCGGTGCAGGAGGTCGAGTCGCCCATGGCGTCCAGCCGGCCGATGGCGGCGGTCCAGGGAATGGGCCCGCTGGGCTCCGGTGGCGGCTTGGCCGGCGTCTCGCACCCGACAAGGGCGGCGGCAACGACGATGAGCCCGGCAATGGCGGCGGGAAAAGTGGCTGGGCAACCTGACCCGGATTTGAACATTGGCACCTGACGGCGAACTCCCGCCGGATTGTGGCCCGGTCCAGGGTCCGCCTGTCAAGCCGCCCCAATCGACAGGGGAAGCAAAGCCGGTTAGACAGGCGCGGAACGGCGAACCGGCGGAAAGGATAGGCGGATGGCGCGCGGCGGCATTCTGGTTGCGCTTGATACGACGGACGTAACGGTGGCGAAGGGCTGGGCGCGCGCGACCCGGGGCGCGGTCGCCGGAATCAAGCTCGGGCTGGAATTCTTCAATGCCCGTGGGCCGGCCGGCGTGGCGGAAATCAACGAACTGGGCGCGCCTCTGTTCCTCGACCTCAAGTTCCATGACATTCCCAACACCGTCGCCGGCGCAGTCCGCGCGGTGGCGCCGCTGAAGCCGATGATCCTCAATCTGCATGCGTCCGGCGGCGCGGCGATGATGCGCGCCGCCTTGGATGCCGCGCACGACTCCGCCGCCAGGCTTGGCGTCGCGCCGCCGAAGCTGATCGGCGTCACGGTTCTGACCAGCCTCAGCGACGCGGACCTGACGGAGGTGGGCCAGCCCGCCGGCGCGTCGGACCAGGTGCGCCGCCTGGCAGCCCTGACCAAAGCGTGCGGCCTCGATGGCGTGGTGTGCTCTCCGCACGAGATCGCCATGCTCCGTCGCGATCTGGGACCGGACTTCCTGCTGGTGATACCGGGCGTTCGTCCGTCCTGGGCGGCGGCCGGCGACCAGAAGCGGGTGATGGAGCCGCGCCAGGCGATGGATGCCGGTGCGGACTACCTGGTCATCGGGCGTCCGATCACCGGTGCGGCCGATCCGGCCGAGGCCGCGCGGCGGATTGCGGGAGAGATCGCGGGGGTCGCCGCCTGATGGCTTTGCCGCGCCCGCAATCAATCCCGGTCCTGCTGCTGGTGAAGACCGCCTTCCAGATCCTGTGGCAGCAGCGGGACGATGCGTTGCGCCTTGGCTTGATCCCGACCTTGATCTGCTTCGGCGGTTTTCTCTATGGCGCAAGTTCGCTGAAGCAGGCTGGCGCCTTGTTCCAGTCGGGCATGATGACTCCGATGCCTCCCGACGTTTCGCTCGGTATTTTCTCGACCCTGCTGGTTGTCCTGCTGGCGACGGGACTCGTCATGGCGAACTGGCTTCGCTTTATGTTGCTGGGCCCGATGGGGGCCGTCGGATTGGGGCTCTCGATCGGCCGTCCGCATGTCAGCTTCCTGGTATGGTGCGTCGTGCTCGGCTTTGCGGGAGGCATCGCCCTGTCGGTCCTGTCCATGCCGATGCTGCTGTTGCCGGGTATGCTGGCCTGGGTCGGCATGGTCGTTGCGCTGGTTGTCGTCTTGGTGCTGGTCGCGCGTTTGACGCCCTTCCTGATCGGACAAGTGATCGTGCAACCGATGTCGCTGCAGCAGGCGTGGAGTGCCTCGCGCGGCAATGGGATCTCTTTGACCAGCGCTCTGATCCTGGTGCAGGTCCCGCTCTGGATCGCCGCGTCGGTGCTGCGCGAGATCTTGCTCGCGATCGGATTCGCCGACATGGCGCCCCTTGCCATGCTCTTCATAGCGGCGGTATTCCAGATGGTGACGGCCATCCTGCAGGCCAGCATCCTCGCCGCCGCCTTCCGCCAGATGGTCGGCATCCGGGCCTGATGCCATGGCCATCGCCGCCAAGATCTGCGGATTGAAGACGCCGGAGGCGGTCGCCGCCGCCGTGGCGGGCGGCGCGTCCCTGGTGGGGTTCGTGTTCTATGGCCGCAGCCCGCGTTGCGTCGACCCGGCAATCGTCAAGCAGCTGGCGGCGCAGGTGCCGCCTTCGGTTCAGAAGGTTGGCTTGCTGGTCGACGAGAGCGACGAGCGGATCGCGGAAATCCTTGCCGGCTGCGATCTCGACCTGCTGCAGCTCCATGGCCACGAAACGTCCGAGCGCGTCGCCGCCATCCGCGCGCGCTTCGGCAGGAAAGTCATCAAGGCGATCCCGGTCAGCGGAGCGGCCGATCTCGATCGCGCCCCATCCTACGAGGCCGTCGCCGATTACCTGATGTTCGATGCCAAGCCGCCGAAATCCATGGCGGACGCCTTGCCCGGCGGCAATGCGCTCAACTTTGACTGGACCTTGCTGGCCGGACGGCGCTTCAAGCTGCCCTGGTTCCTGGCGGGCGGATTGACGCCTGACAATCTCGCCGAAGCGGTGCGGATTTCCGGCGCGCCGCTGGTCGATGTCTCGTCCGGGGTGGAAGACCGGCCGGGCGAAAAGAACGTCGGCAAGATCGGCGCTTTCCTGGATGTGGTCCGTCAGATCAGCTTGGCTGCGCCGCTGTTGCATCGGTAGCGCATTTCAGCGCGCGCGCAATGACGCCGTAGCACCGGAGCATTCAGATCATCTTTGCATCTATGCTATTGAAATTATTGGCATAGTGCCGGATCGAGCCGCCTTTGACCTTTGGTCGCGCCTATGGTTGATTGCAGCCCGCCCTAGAAAGCCAGGAATGTTCCTTTGACCGCCCCCGCCAAAGCTTCCCGCAACACCTACCGCAACGGACCCGACGAGTTCGGCCGCTTCGGCATGTTCGGCGGCCGCTTCGTCGCCGAGACCCTGATGCCGCTGATCCTGGAGGTGGAGAAGGCCTATAGCGCCGCCAAGGCCGACCCGAAGTTCGCGGACGAGATGGAGTATTACCGCAAGCACTATATCGGCCGGCCAAGCCCGCTCTATTTCGCGCCGCGCCTGACCGAGCATTTCGGCGGCGCGAAGATCTATCTGAAGCGCGACGAGCTCAACCATACCGGCTCGCACAAGATCAACAATTGCATCGGCCAGATTCTGCTGGCCAAGCGCATGGGCAAGAAACGCATCATCGCCGAGACCGGCGCCGGCCAGCATGGCGTGGCGACGGCGACGGTGTGTGCGCTCTTCAACCTGCCCTGCACCGTCTACATGGGCGAGGTCGACATCGCCCGCCAGCAGCCCAACGTGTTCCGCATGAAGCTGCTGGGCGCCGAGGTGGTGCCGGTGAAGTCCGGCACCCGCACGCTGAAAGACGCAATGAACGAAGCGCTGCGCGACTGGGTCGCCAATGTGGAATCGACCTTCTACATCATCGGCACCGTCGCCGGCCCGCACCCCTATCCGACCCTGGTGCGCGATTTCCAATCCATCATCGGCGAGGAAGTGCGCTGGCAGATGGCGGAGGCGGAAGGCCGCCTGCCCGATACCTTGGTCGCCTGCATCGGCGGCGGCTCCAATGCCATGGGCCTGTTCCATCCCTTCCTCGACGATGCAAGCGTGCAGATCTACGGCGTCGAAGCCGGCGGCGACGGGATCGAGACCGGTCGCCATGCGGCATCGCTGACCGGCGGGCGGCCCGGCGTGCTGCATGGCAACCGCACCTATCTGCTGCAGAACGAGGACGGCCAGATCAACGACGCGCATTCCATCTCGGCTGGCCTCGACTATCCCGGCATCGGCCCGGAACATGCCTGGCTGCATGACATGAAGCGCGTGAACTACGTCTCCGCCACCGACAAGGAAGCGCTGGAGTCCTTCCAGTTGCTGTCGAAGCTGGAGGGCATCATTCCCGCACTCGAGCCGGCGCACGCGCTGGCCTATGTGACGAAGATCGCGCCCAAGCTGCCGAAGGACCATCTCTTGGTCATGAATCTGTGCGGCCGCGGCGACAAGGATATCTTCGCTGTCGCCCAGCATCTCGGGGTGAAGCTGTGAGCGCGGACGGGCAGATGACGGCGACGCGGATCGAGCGGCGCTTCGCTGCGCTGAAGGCCGCCAATCGCGGTGGGCTTGTCACGTTCATCACGGCTGGCGACCCCGATTACGAGCTGTCGCTGGGCCTGCTGCGGCAATTGCCTGCCGCCGGTGCGGACGTGATCGAGCTTGGCATGCCCTTCACCGACCCGATGGCGGACGGACCTGCGATCCAGGCCTCGTCGCTGCGCGCCTTGCGCACCGGCATGACTCTGAAAAAGACTCTGAAGCTGGTGGCGGAGTTCCGCAAGGCTGACGGCGACACGCCCATCATCCTTATGGGCTATTACAACCCGATCTATTCCCACGGCGTGCCGGCATTCCTGAAGGACGCAAAGGCGGCCGGTGTCGATGGCCTGATCGTGGTCGATCTGCCGCCGGAAGAGGATGAGGAATTGTGCCTGCCGGCGCTGAAGGCCGGGCTCAATTTCATCCGCCTCGCGACGCCGACCACCGATGACCAGCGCCTGCCGACGGTCCTGCGCAACACCTCGGGGTTCGTCTACTACGTCTCGATCGCCGGCATCACCGGCACGCGCTCGGCCGCCAACGCCGATGTCTCCGCGGCCGTCGCGCGGCTGAAGCGGCATACCAACCTGCCGGTCGCGGTCGGCTTCGGCATCAAGAGCGCCGATCAGGCGGAGGCCATCGCCAAGGTCGCCGACGCTGCGGTCGTGGGTTCCGCCCTCGTCAGCCGGATCGGCGCGCATGTCGGCGAGGATGGCGTCGCATCGCCCAAAGGTGTTACGGAGACTCTGGCGCTGGTGCGCGACCTCGCGGCCGGTGTCCGCCGCGCGCGGCAATAGGGATTGGAGGGACCATGAGCTGGCTGACCAATTTCGTCCGACCCAAGATCCGCGCCCTGGTGCGCAAGACCGACGTTCCCGAGAATCTGTGGGACAAGTGCCCCGGCTGCGGGCAGATGATTTTCCATCGCGACCTCGAAGCCAATCTGCGCGTCTGCCCGCAATGCGGCTGTCACATGCGCATCGAGGTGAAGAAGCGGCTGGATCTGCTGTTCGATGGCGGCGCCTTCGAGCGCGCGGAATTGCCCAAGGTCGAGTTCGATCCGCTGAAGTTCCGCGACCGCAAGCGCTATTCCGACCGCCTGAAGGAAGCGCAGAGCAAGACCGAGGAGCAGGACGCCATCATCGTGGCCCACGGCCTGGTCGGCGGGTTGAGGGTCGTGGTCGCCGCCTTCAATTTCGAGTTCATGGGCGGATCGATGGGCGCCGCCGTGGGTGAGGGACTGGTGGCCGCCTCCGCCCTCGCGGTCAAGGAACGCGCTGCCCTGATCGCGATTCCGGCGTCCGGCGGCGCGCGCATGCAGGAGGGCATCCTCTCCCTCATGCAGATGCCGCGCACCGTCATTGCGGTCGACCGCGTGAAAGAAGCGGGTCTTCCCTTCATCGTGCTGTTGACCGATCCCACCACCGGCGGCGTCAGCGCGTCCTTCGCGATGCTGGGCGACATCCATGTGTCGGAGCCCGGCGCGCAGATCGGCTTCGCCGGCGCGCGCGTGATCGAGGAGACGATTCGAGAGAAGCTGCCGGAAGGGTTCCAGCGCGCCGAATATCTGCTGGATCACGGCATCGTCGATATCGTGGTCGCCCGCAAGGACCTGCCGCGCGAATTGTCCAAGATCATCGGGTTGCTGACGAAGCAGCCGAAGCAGGCGGCGGCGTGAGAGTATTGACTCTTGGCATTCCTTTTTCCCGTCATTGCCGGGCTTGACCCGGCAATCCAAGTTCGCCTCAGAGCTGTGCAACGAAACTTGGATCACCGGGTCCCGCAGCTTCGCTGCGGCCCGGTGATGACGGGGGTGGGCGGGGAAGCATCGCCATGACCGCCACCAGCGACATCGTGCTGGAGCGCGTCATGCGGCTCCATCCCAAGATCATCGACCTCGAGCTCACGCGCGTGGAGCGGTTGCTGAAGCTGGTCGGCAATCCGGAACAGCGGTTGCCGCCGGTCGTGCATGTGGCGGGCACCAACGGCAAGGGTTCGGTCATCGCCTATCTGCGCGCCATGCTGGAAGCGGCGGGCAGCAAAGTTCACGTCTATACCTCGCCCCACCTAGTGCGCTTTCACGAACGGATCCGCCTCGCCGGCGCGTTGATAGAAGAGCAGGCGCTGGTCGATCTGATCGAGGAATGCGAGCGCGCCAATGGCGGCGACCAGATCACCTTTTTCGAGATCACCACGGTCGCGGCCTTTCTGGCCTTCTCGCGCGCGCCGGCGGATATCCTGCTGCTGGAAACCGGCCTCGGCGGCGAGTTCGATGCCACCAACGTGATCGCCGCGCCGCGCGCCGCGATCATCATGCCGATCTCGTTCGATCACATGCAGTTTCTCGGCAATTCGCTCGGACAGATCGCGGTCGCCAAGGCCGGCATCCTCAAATCGGGCCGGCCGGCGATCGTCACGCAACAGCCGCCGGAGGCCGCGCAAGTCATCGAGAAACGCGCGGCGGAGCTGAAGGCGCCGCTCTGGCGTTGCGGAACCGAATGGAATTTCGCGATCGGCAACAGCGGCTTCACCTATCGCGATGCGCGCGGGGAGATCGCCTTGCCCAAGCCGGTGCTGCCAGGGCGCCATCAGTTCGGCAATGCGGCCGCCGCGGTGGCAGCCACGCGCTGGCTGCAGGAGTTCGGACTGTCGGAGCGCGCCATCGCCACCGGACTCACGAGCGCAATCTGGCCGGCACGCATGCAGCATCTGACGCGCGGCCCGCTGGTCGATCTGCTGCCGGCCGGCTGGGAGCTGTGGCTGGATGGCGGCCACAATGAAGATGCCGGCCAGGTGATCGCCGGCATGATCGAGGAGTGGCAGCAGGACGCGCGCAAGCCCGTCAGCCTTATTTTCGGCATGCTGACCAGCAAGGATCCGCTGGCCTTCCTGCGGCATCTCGCGCCGGTGGCCGAGGACCTGTCCGCTGTCGGGATCCCCGGCGATCACGCTTCCTTTGCGGTCGCGGATGCGGTCGGCTTCGCGCGCCAGGCCGGCCTGCCGGCCGAAGGCTATGGCTCGACCCATGCCGCCGTCGCCGCGATCATCGCGCGGCACGGCCCCGCGCCGCGCCGAATCCTCATCTGCGGCTCGCTCTACCTCGCCGGTACGGTGCTGGCTGAGAATGGTTGAGGCCTCCATAGGACTTACAGCCGATGCTTGCGATGATGCCAGCGCGAAGCTAAGCTGTCCTACCTATCGGGAGGGAGGGCCGTTACAATGTTCGCATGGGGAAAAGTCGCATTCGGCCTTGCCGTCTGCGGGTTGTTTCTGTCGGCTTGCGCCAGCGGGGGCACGGGCAGCGGCAAGCCGCTCATCATTTCGCGCGAGACCGACGCGCATTTCCAGAGATACATGCACGACGTTCAGCAAGGCAGAGCCGGCGCTTTCGCGGTCAACGAAGCCGGCAACGCAGCGTTCTATTCATATTGCGAATCGGGAAGCTGCAACGGCCAGTACAATTTCAGCAGCAAGGCCATCCAGGGATGCGAGAAGTTCGGCCGCGGCCGCTGCGTCATCCTGGCCGCCAACGGCGTGGTCAAGCGGCCATACACGGTCGGCGATCCAAGCGTCGCCTTGCCACCACCATCGGGCAGCAATCCCGACTTCGTGTCAGCCGATCGCATTCGCGAGGAGCTGATCGGCAACTCTATCGTCGAGGCCAACTACGACGGCAGGATCTGGGCGGAGTACTACGACCCCAACGGCACGCTGCGCGGCCGCACCGAAGATGGCCGCCTGTTCGACGGCACGTGGAAAATCGAAGGCAACACCTTGTGCGTCGACTATCACAGCATCGCGCGCGACTGGTGCGGCCAGTTCGCCGACGCGTCCGACGGATCGATCGACTATTACAGGGATGGCAGGTTCCGGAAAAACTATTCCCGCACGGTCCTGCAAGACGGCAACCCTCAAAAACTTTAATCGCGTCCGAGGTTTGCTCGGGGCCGGCGTGTGACGGCGCTCACACTCCGGCCCGCAATCGCCCGGCGTTAGGAACTTATTAAGCAACCGGGTGTTGCATCGCCATCCTGGCTTGCCCACCCGAATCACACTCGCTAGGTTCCCGCCGTCACGTCCTTGAGAGTTTTCATGGCCCGAGTCGTACTTGTCCTGGCTGCCTGCGCGGCGTTCCTCTCTGGTTGCGCCAGCTACTCCACCCCAGTGTCCCAGCTCCCCCAGCCTGCGGGCGACCCGGTGCTGATCACGCTGCAGGTGGAGCAGCACCTGAACAAATATTACCGCACCATCGGCGGTGGGCGCAGCGGCGCCTTCGCGGTCTCGCAAAAGGGCACGGTCGGCTTCTACTCTTATTGCCAAGCGGTGACCTGCCGCGACGAAGTCAGCTTCACCCGCTCCGCTCTGCAAGGTTGCCAGGCGCGCGCCCACGCGGCGTGCGTTCTGCTGGCGGTCGGCCGCTCGGTGAAACATCCCTACATGACCTACAAGGAAGCCGAGGCCAAAGGCCTGATCTAACCGGCTCGCAAAGAAAAACCCCGCGCCGATGGCGCGGGGTCTTTGTTGATCGCGATTTGAGATCGAGTCAGATGACCGAATCGACCCAGTCGGCGAGCTGGCGCTTCGGCATGTTGCCGATCTTGGTCGCTGCGACCTGACCGTCCTTGAACAGCATCAGGGTCGGGATGCCGCGCACGCCGTAGCGCTTCGGCGTCTGCTGATTGTGGTCGATGTTGATCTTGGCAATCGTCAGCTTGCCGTTGAGGTCGCGCGCGATTTCATCGAGCGCGGGCGCGATCATCTTGCACGGCCCGCACCACTCCGCCCAGAAATCGACCAGCACGGGGCCGGCGGCTTTCAGCACGTCGCTCTCGAACGAAGCGTCGCTGACATGGATGGTGTGGGAGTGGGTCGTGGTGGTGGCAGTAGCAGCTTGGCTGTTGCTCATCCCAATGTTCCTATGTGTGGCTCGTCCGATCCGGAGGTGAACCGGGTGCGATCCAGTTTGGTTGCCGCATTCCGCTGTGGCGTCGGGTCCAAGCGGAACGCAAGGGGCGAACCCTCGGAGATGAATCTAGGGAGCCGCCTCCATCGCCGTCAAGGCGAGGGTTTCAGCCATGTGCAGTTAACATATCCGGCGGAATCTCCATCAACCGGGGCCCTTCGGTCCATAGCAGGAAGCAACGGATTGTCTTTGTTTCATAAAGGCTTGCAAGGGCGCCGCGATAGGCGCTGAGTTGCCGCAAATATTGCTGTGAAACATGCAAGACCTGCATGGGGGCAGGGCGATTGCTCTTGAAATCGACCACCCAGACCTCGTCCTCTAGCACCACCAGCCGGTCGATCTGGCCGCTCACCACCTCGGTCTTGCCGTCCGGCCCGCGCCGGGTGGCGACCACCGGCACCTCCGCGCGGCTTCCTGGTCCGAAGATCGCCGTAAAATCGGGTCCCTGCAGCAAGGCCGTAACGTCCCTGGCCAGCGCGTCGCGCTCTGCCGGCGGCACGGCGCTCGACCGCCGCGCGAGATAGGCTTCGGCGGCGGAGAGGCGCGCCTCGGCCGGCAATTGCGGCAGCATCTCCAGGAGATGATGGATCACCCGGCCGCGCTGATAGCGCCAGCCCTGATCCTGGCCGAGGGGCGACAAGGTCGCCGGCTCTGCTTCCGCGGGCCGCGACGGCGTCAAAGGTCGCGGCGGATCCGGCAGATCGGGAATCGGCGCATCCAGCCAGGAGGGCAGCGCGATCTCACTCGGAATCGTGGCCGGCACTTCCGCCGCGCCGATGACTTCACCCGCCGTCACGCGCGCGAACTCGCCCTCCCATCCTTCATCCGGTCCGCTCAGCCAGCTCGGCCGCTGTTCCGTCTTGGCGTGCGCTGCCTTGGCGGCGGCTTCGCGCACATGATCGTGCCAGCTCGGTCCCTTGATCGATTGCACTCCGCTCCAACCGCAGAGATAAAGCCGCTCCTCCGCCCGTGTCAGCGCGACATAGAGCAGGCGGTTCTCCTCCTCCTGCTGGCGCTGCATGGCGTCGGCGCGGGCGGCGGCGGCAACCGGATCGTCGCTGCCCATGTTGGGCGACCAGATCGGGATCTGCGCGTCGCCGATCTCGATCCAGAACAGGCCGCTCATCGGCTGCGGCCGACGACGCTGATCGGCCAGGAACACGATCGGCGCTTCCAGGCCCTTTGCGCCATGTACCGTCATGATGCGCACGCGGCCCGCGCCTTCATCGAGGTCGCGCTTCACCTGCAACTCGCCTTGCTCCATCCAGGCCAGCATGTCCTGCAGATTGGGTGCGTGGCGCGATTCGTAAGCGAGGGCGAGATTGAGGAATTCATCGATCGCCTCGCCGCATTCATCGCCGAGCCGCGCATAGAGCCGCCGCCGCCCACCCGCCGCCTCCAGCAGCTCGGACAACTGCTCATAGGGCGTCGCGAAACCCGCGCGATTCAAGAACGGCGACAACAGATCGCGCGCCCGCGCCGCCGCCGGCATGTCCGGTGCGAGTTCCTGCACCCGCGACCAAACGCTCTTCCAACTGCGATCGACACAAACCTCGAACAACTCCTCTTCCGTGACGCCGACCAGCGGCGATTTCAGCAGTGCCGCCAGGTTGAGATCATCCTCCGGCAGCAGCAGGAAGCGGCAGAAGGCCATCAGGTCCTGCACTGCGATCTGGTCCAGCAGCGTCATGCGATCGACGCCCACCACCGGGATGGCGCGCCGCTTCAAGGCGCGGACCATCAGGTCCATGAAGCGCGTGCGGTTGCGGACCAGGATCATGATGTCGCCGGGGCCGACGCGGCGCGGCGTGCCGTTCTGCCGCGTGCCGCCGGTCTTCAGCAGGTGCGCGATCTCCGCCGCGATGCTCTCCGCCAGCCGTGCCTCGGGCGCCGCTGCCAGCTCCCGGATGGTCGGCGGCGACCAGGGCGCCGGGCTCTCCGATGCAATCGGCCGCGCGATGGGCCACACCACGATCTCGCCGAACTCGCCGATCCGGCTGACGCGATGGGTGATGTCTTCCTCGGCCACCGCCACGCCCGCGCGGGCGACGCCGCCGAACACGGTGTCCACGATCTCCAGCACGGCTTGCGTCGATCGGAAGGAGGTGCGGAGGGGCACCGATTGGAAGCGCTCCGCGCGCTCCTCGTAGTGCCGCTCATAGCGCAGGAATTCCTCGGGCGCCGCGCCCTGGAAGGAAAAGATCGATTGCTTGCGGTCGCCAACGGCGAAGATGGAGCGTGGATTTTCCGATACGCCCTGCCCGGCGAAGAATTCTTCGGTCAACGCCGCGATCACGCGCCATTGCTCGGGGTTGGTATCCTGCGCCTCGTCGATCAGCACATGATCGATTCCGCCGTCGAGCTTGTAGAGCACCCAGGGCGCGATCCCCGGCCGCTGCAGCAGATCGACGGCTTTCAGGATCAGGTCTTCGTAATCGAGCTGCGCCGCCACCGCCTTGCGACGCGTGTAGCGCCGCAGCACGTCGGCGCTGACATGGATCAGCGCTTCCGTGCCTACTGCGACTTCGGCCGCGCGCAGCCTTTCCCGCACCCTGGCGAGGCGATCTGCTTCTGCAGCCAGACAGGTCGCCAGCTCGGACCAGGCCGCGACCGCGCCCTTGGTGGCCAGCCGCTTGAGGACCGTTCCATCCTGGGTGAAGAAAAGACTGCAATACTCCTCGAAAGTCTCCGCGCGTTCGGCCTGGTCGGCATTGAGCCAGGTGCGCAGAGTTTCCGCGCGCTCTTGATCCTTGTCCGTGCCCTGCGACAGCGCGTCTGCTGCACGGCGCAGAACGACAGGGTTGCAGGCCACATCCGCCACGGCTTCGGCCAGAATCGTTTCGCGCGTTTCCCCCGGCCCGACCTTCAGCAACCGCCGCACCGCGGCGCGGATGGCGGGCATGCCGGCGCTTTCGATCAGCCGCTCGAACCGCGCGCGGCGGGTGAACAGCTCTTTCATCAGATCGTTGAGCCGGCCCTCCAGCATCCGCGCGACGACGTTGTCCAGCGCCTGGCGCAGCGGCGTATCCCCGGCGGAGCGTGCGGCATTCAGCATTTCGTCGCGGGCTTCGCCCATCAGCGCGGCGGCATCGCGCTCCTCGATCAGGCTGAAATGCGGCGCGACTTCCGCCTCCAGCGGAAACCGCCGCAGCAGCGATTGGCAGAAGGCATGAATGGTCAGGATTTTCATGCCGCCCGGCGTATCCAGCACCCGGGCGAACAGCCGGCGCGCCACCGGCATGAGCGCCGCGATATCGCCGCCGCCGGTCAGCGTGCGCAGCTCCTCGCGCAGCTTGTCGTCCGAGGCTGCCGCCCACGACGCCAGCCGCTCCGCCACGCGGTTCGCCATTTCCGCCGCCGCCGCCTTGGTGAAGGTGAGGCAGAGGACCTTCGCCGGCGCCACGTTGCCGAGCAGCAGCCGTAGCACCCGGTCGCCCAGAACCTTGGTCTTGCCCGATCCAGCCGAGGCCGACACCCAGGCCGAATAGCTCGGGTCCGATCCTTGGCGCTGCGCCTCGGTGGCTTGCCGGAGGATGTCGCGCTTGAGCGCCGTCACTTCCACAGCTCCCGTTCGCTCAGCCACTCGCTGTTGCGCGCCAGATGCGCGTAGTCGTCGTATTTCGGCGCGTATTGCGGATCGGGCGTTGCGGCATAGGCGGCGTCATCGGCGCTGAATTCCGTCATCAGCGCGATCAGCCCGTCGCGCGCTTGCGTGGCCAGCGCCATCGGATCGCCGGCCACCGGCTTGTCCGCGCCGCCGTTGCGGTTGCCGCTCAATTGCCAATGCGCCAGCTCGGCGATCTGCGACGCTGCGATGCCGGGGAAGCCGCCCGCCAGCGCCATGGCTGCTTCGAGCGCCAGCTGCGGCGCGAAGCCGAGCGCGATGTTGTTCTGCTCCGGCGGCTGGCCGGTCTTGTAATCGATGATCGCCAGCGCGCCATCCCGCCGCGTGTCGATACGGTCGGCCCGCGCGGTCAGCATGAACGGTGGTGAGACTTCTGCCAGCGCAAGTTCACCTCCCAGTTCGGTGGCGATCGCCTGGAGCAAAGGCCGCCGCTCGCGCTCCTTCATCAGCCACCAGGCGGCGATGCGTTGGAAGCGCGGCTGCCAGAATGCCCAGACGTTCGGCCGGTCGAGCCAGGGCCGGAACGCTGTTTCGCCTTCAGCGCGCAACAGCTCCAGTGCATCGGTCGGCAGCGCATGGGGAAAGCGGCTGGTGAATTCGTGCAGCGCCTTGTGCACGGCGTTGCCGAGATCGGCTGCGCCCGGATCCTGGTCCAACGGATCGAGTGCCTTCAGGCGCAGGATGTGCCGCGCATAGATCGCATAGGGATTGCGGCGCCACGCTTCGATCTGCGTAACGGAAAGCTTGTTCGGCCGCCGCGCCGCGCCGGGCCTCGGCATCGGCCGGAGGCCGGGCTCGACCTTGTCCGGTCGGTCGATCAGGTGCGCGAGGCGTCGCTCGAACGCGGATGCATCCGACGGCAATCCATCGCCGTCGCAACTGAGGAATGCATTGAGCCGCAGCAGCCAGCGCGACGGCACGGTCGGTGCGCCGTCGACCCGCTCGGCGCGGGTCAGCAGCACGCGCGGCGCGCCCATCGCCTGCTGGAAATCATGCGCGGAGAGCCCGATCTTGCGCTCCGGCACCGGCAGGCCGAAGCCCTGCCGCATCGGGCGATTGAGCCAGGGATCGATCGCGCTCTCCGCCGGCCAGGTCCCTTCGTTGAGGCTGCCCAGCACCAGCAGGTCCGCCTGCTGCAGGCGCGCTTCCAGCGGCCCCCAGATGGCGAGGCGCGGATGCTTGCCGAAACGCGGCCGCACCGCCACGTCGGACAGCAGCTCCAGCATCAAGGCGGTGAAATCCTCCGCTGGCACCGGCGGCAATCCGGTGAAGGATTGCAGTGCATCGTGCACAAAATCCGACAGCACCTCGCCCACCTCGTCGCGCCATAGGCGTTCGATGCCGGTCTCGCTGTCGGTCGCGGCCAGCGCTTCGGCCGATGCGATCAGCGCGCGCAGCCGCTCGACCGGCGGCAGCTTCCCGGTCCAGCTCGCCATCGTCCCGGTCGCGCGCTCCAGCGCGCCAATGATCCTCGTGAGCTTCTCGGCCTCGATCGCCGACAGGGGGGCATGCTGATCGCGCGTGCGCGCGTCGATCACCCGGCGCAGCCCATCCCAGCCCGGTGTCGGCCGCGGGCCGCGTAGAACGGCGCGATCGAGCCGCCGCGCCGATCGACGCAGGCTGCCAAGCGCGCGCCTGACGGCGGCGAGCGGATGCTTGAGCAGTGCGAGCAGCGGAATGGGCGCCCACTCGGTTTCCGCCGCCTCGCACAGCGCGAGCAGAAAGGCGCCGGGCACTGTCTGCGACAGAGGCTGGCCGGCTGAATCATCGATCTCAATCCGCCAGCGCTTCAATTCCGCGGCGACGCGCCGCGCTAGGCTGCGGTCCGGCGTCACCAAGGCCGCGACGCCATCGTCGTGCTCCGCGATGAAGCGGCGCAAAGCGAGCGCGATCACTTGCGCTTCCTCGCGCTCGCTCTGGCAATCGATGCGCTGCACGCTTGCGATGGCATCCTCGACCAGGCGTGGGTCCAGTTGCTGCGCGCTCTCCTTCCAGCCATGGGTGCGCTCGGCCGGCAGCAAGGCAGCGGAGACGATCGCCGCTCGCACCTGCCGCGCCGCATTGGGACTGTGGGGGAGGGTCGGGGTGGGAGAAGCGAGCGAAAGTTCCAACTGTCTGTGGTCCGGCTTTCCCCTCCCTAACCCTCTTCCGTCTCGGGGGAGGGGATTCACCTCGACATCCGCCACCTCATCGCGTGCGATCTCAAATCGCTTCAGCAGTTGCGCCAGGCCAAATTGCGGATGGCTGGCATCCGCCTCGATCGCCTGCCAATCCTCGTCGCTGGGCGCGCGGTCGAGGCCGGGCAGGTAGACCGCGCCCTGCGGCAGGCGCGCGACGATGTGCATCAGATCGGCGGCGGCGGGAATCGAACCGGTGGAGCCCGCAGCGATGATCGGCGTTTCCGGCGGCGCGGCTTGCCACAATTCGCGCTGCAGATCGAGCAAGCGGTTGCGCCGGTCGGCGGGATCGATCGCGCCTTCATCGGCCAGGATCTCCGGCCAGGCGCGCCGCAGGATGTCCAGGAAATTGATGGTCAGTTGCCAATGCTGCGCCAGATTTTCCGGCACCAGCCCTTCCAGCGCCGACAGGTCCTTGCGCTCGGTCTCTACCTGGTCCAGCAGCCGCGCCAGCTCCGCAGCCAATTGCGTGGCCTGGTCCAGTCGGATGGCGCCGGCGCGTGGGCCGCCTCTGCTGGGCGCGGCCATGATGAGGCGCGCCAGCAGCATGCGGCGCTTCAATTCGCCGATGGCGGGTGGAATGTCGGCGGCCTCGCCCAGGATCGTGCCGCCCAGGACCGCCAGATCATCGCCATCGAGATCGCCGATCGGCATCAGTCGCGGCAGCAGACTTGCGCCGCTGCGGTCCGGCCGGATCGCCTGGCGCAGGAACGCCTCTTGCAACGTGCGGCAGGCGCGCCGGTTCGGCAGCAGCACGGTCATTTCCGACAGCTTCAGCGGATCGCTGCCGACCTGGCGCAGCAATTCCCACGCCAGCGTATCGGCAAAGGAGACGCCGGCCGGAATCGAGAGTACTCGTGGCTTGTCGCGAAGCAGCCCCACGTAACAGCACGCCTCTTCCAAAATTGCCCCTCTCCCCTCGCGGGAGAGGGCTGCGCAGGCTTAGCGAACAAAGTGAGCTTAGCCGGAGCTGGGTGAGGGGGCCGCGCTGAAAGCGCGCAGTGCGCAAGCACTAGTTCGTGCTAGGCGCTCTTTCGAGCGCGCGCACCTCGCGGTGCGCCACCCCTCATCTAGCTTCGCCTAAGCTCGGCATCGCCTCGCTAAGGCTCCGCATCCTTCTCCCGCAAGGGGAGAAGGGGGATGTAATCATGGCTTGCCTTTATCGAGTAAGGGGACTCGCCATCCCCGCAGTGTATCAGAACCGCCAGCCGTGGAAGGTCAGGTTCCGCTCGACTTCCTCGAGATGCGCGGGTGTCGAGACATGATACCACTCACCGTCATGGCGAATGCCATAGAGCCGCCCTTCCTCGATCGCGCGGTCCCACACGAGGTTGGTGGAGAAGGCGCCCTTGGGCGTGTCGCGGAACAGGCGCGGATGGCAAAGCTGGATGCCGGCATAGAGGAACGGCGCCATCTGCCGCTCCGGCCTGCGGGTCAGGCGCCCGAACGGGTCCATGAAGAAATCGCCCATCCCGTCATAGCCGACTGCGCGCGCCGTCGAATGCAACAGCAGCAGCGCGTCCATCTTGTCCGGATCGAAATGCTGCGCCAGGCGCTCCAGGCAATCGATCTTGCCGTTGAGCCAGATCACCTTGGCATTGACGGTGAAGAACGGCTGGTCGCCCAACAGCGGCATGGCCTGCACGATGCCGCCGCCGGTCTCCAGGATTTCCTTTTCCTCGGAGAACACGATCTCCGGCTTCTCGCGGTCCTTGAGATGCGCGCGGATCTGATCGCCCAGGTGATGCAAATTGACGACGGCGCGCTCGACGCCCGCTGCCTCCAGCCGGTCCAGCGCCACGTCGATCAGCGGCACGCCCAGCACCTTGGTCAGCGGCTTCGGCACTTTGTCGGTGAAGGGGCGCAGGCGCTTGCCGAATCCGGCCGCCAGCACCATGGCGCGCTTCGGCATCTTGATGGGGGTGTTCTTGTTCACGAATAAAAGTCCCGAAACTAATTTTTGAGATCGATCACCGGCCGCCGCTCCGCCGGCGATAAATGCCGGTCGAACCACTCCTTGACCGGCGCCATTGCCGGATGGGCGATATCCTGCTGCAGCAGTTCCCACACCCGCGGCATGAAGCGCTGATAGCTCGGCTTGCTGTCGCGCTTCAGCAGCCGGGTAAAGGTTCCGGCGATGCGCGTATTGCGCTGCGCCGCCGATACCGCATAGGCCGACCGGAAATCCTCAGGCGACAAGTCCGGATTGCCCTTGAGATAGCGATCCACCATGGCATTTGCCAGGGCCTGTGGCACCTGCCGGCGAACGTCTTCCAGCAGCGAGGCCAGATCGAACGGCGTGGGGCCTGCCACGGCATCCTGGAAATCGAGCAGTCCGCACGCCTGGAACCCCTGGCGTCCCGGCAATACCAGCAGATTGTCGACATGGAAATCGAACAGAGTCACGGTCCTGCCGGCCTTCCACATGCCGGGCAGGGCAGAGCGCCAGGCTGCTTCGAACGCCACGCGGACCGCCTCCGATGCCGGCGCGCCCTTGATGGCGGGCCAGTACCAGTCCAGCAGCAGCGAAACCTCGCGCAGGCACCGCGCATCGTCGAACACCGCCAGGGTGCCGAACGCAGTGGCCGGCGCACGACGGCGAACTTCGATCAATGCATCGGTCGCCAGCTCATAGAGCGATCGTTCGTCGCGCCCCTGCCGCAGCAGGGTCGTATAGGTGTCGTCGCCCAGATCCTCGAGCAGCAGCAGTCCGCGCGCGCGATCCTCCGCCAGGATGCGCGGCGCGCTGAAGCCGAGTTCGGCCAGCAGGCTCGCGACATTGATGAAGGGGCCGACATTCTCCATCGGCGGCGGTGCATCCATCAGCACCGCGGTCTGGCCGTTGAGGTTCAGGCGATCGTAGCGGCGGAACGAGGCATCGCCCGCCAGCAGCCCGCGCTGCGCCGCGCCCCAGCCGGCCGCGGCGAGGAAGCCGGCGATATGAGCTTCGCGTTCCGTGCGGTCGATCTTGTTCACGATGCCAGCAATCCCGGCAGGCGGTCGCGCCATGCCGCACCGCCCTGGATCAGTGCGCGGCGCGCCTCTCCATTCGCGATCTGTAGCTCGATGGTCAACAAGCGCTCCTTCGGCAGCAAGCCCGCCGCCAGCTCCGGCCATTCGATCAACGACACGCCGTCGGCCAATGCGTCTTCGATCCCCAGTTCGTAGACCTGATCCGGCCGGTCCAACCGGTACAGGTCGAAGTGCCACAATTCCGCCGGCCCGTCGCTGAGGGCAGCGGGATAAGTCTGGACCAGAGTGAAGGTCGGGCTTGGCACGTCCTCCGCTTCCGGCGACAGCCCCGCCACGATCGCCCGCGCCAAGGTGGTCTTGCCGACGCCAAGGCCGCCCTTCAGGGCCACCACATCGCCCTGCCGCAGCAACCCCGCCAGCCGGCGCCCGAATGCGGCGGTGGCGGCAAGGTCCGGCAGGTCGACATGAGGCGCCGATTCGCGTCTGATCATGGGCATCATGGCGCCAAGCTTTTAACGATCCCTTTTCGCAAGATCAATTCACCCTGCACCTTGGCGGGGTATTCTGGAACGGAACGGGATCGAGGCAGATTGCCAGCCGGACCGATGGCCGCAACTGGAACTGCGCTGTCGCCACCACGATGGACTAAGGCCGACTCGGGCGGCAGGATGCGGCGCGATTCGGGCTCTCACTGGCTAGGAATATGGAGCAAGGCATGGCGCAGGCGACGCAAGTCACCGACGTGGCAATCATCGGCGCGGGGCCGGTCGGCCTGTTCGCGGTGTTCGAATGCGGCATGCTCAAGATGAAATGCCATGTGATCGACGCGCTGGAGACGACCGGGGGCCAATGCGCCGCGCTCTATCCGGAAAAGCCGATCTACGACATCCCGGGCTATCCTGCGATCGATGCTGCCGACCTCATCCAGAAGCTGGAGCAGCAGGCTGCGCCCTTCTCGCCGGTGTACCATCTGGGCCAGCAGGTGGATAAGCTCACCGCAGTCGGCGATCGCTGGCTGCTGGAAACCTCCGTCGGTACTCGGATCGATGCCCGGGCGGTGGTGATCGCGGCCGGAGTCGGCGCCTTCGGCCCGAACCGTCCGCCGCTAGACGGCCTCGCGCAGTACGAGGGCACGAGTGTCTTCTACCTCGTGAAGCGCCGCGAAGATTTCCGGGGCAAGCACGTCGTCATCGCCGGCGGGGGCGATTCCGCGCTCGACTGGACCCTGGCGCTGGCGGGCATTGCCGAGCGCATCTATGTCATCCATCGCCGGCCCAAGTTCCGCGGTGCGCCGGAATCGGTTGCGCGCATGGAGGAATTGGCGAAGCAGGGCCAGATCGAGCTGGTCGTGCCCTACCAGCTTCATTCCCTGGAAGGCTCTGGCGGCCAGCTCAGCGCCGTCAATGTCGCGACCCTCGAAGGCCAGGTGCGCCGGCTGGAGGCGGACATCCTGCTGCCGTTCTTCGGCCTCGCCATGAATCTGGGGCCGATCGCCCGTTGGGGTCTCAATCTCGACCACAATCACATCACCGTCGCGCCGGACAGCGGCGCCAGCAGTGCGCCCGGCATTTTCGCAATCGGCGATATCGCGCGCTACCCCGGCAAGCTGAAGCTCATCCTGTGCGGCTTCTCGGAGGCGGCGATGGCCGCGCACGCGATCTACCCGCTGGTCCATCCGGGCGAGGCGCTGCATTTCGAGTATTCGACGACCAAAGGCGTGCCGGGGACCGCCTAGTCGAAGAGCCAAGACCACGTTGACAGCGCGGTAGAACGGTTGGCCGTAACCGAATAAGTTTCAGATAGCTGTAGCCATTCTGGGGACACCAATGACACTCTCGATGTACCAGGCCTCCGTGCCTGTCTTCTCGCGCATGCTGGAAAACCTGTCGGCGATCCTGGCGAAAGCCGCCGCGCATGCCGAAGCGAAAAAGATCGATCCGGCGGTTTTCGTCACCGCACGTCTCGCTCCTGACATGTTCGCGCTGGCGCGGCAGGTGCAGATTGCCAGCGATGCCGCGAAGGGCTGCGTCGCACGGCTGGCCGGCGCGGAGATTCCGAGCTATCCGGATACCGAAGCGACCTTCCCCGAACTGCAGGAGCGCATCGCCAAGACCATCGCTTTCGTGAAGGGCTTCACCGCGCAGCAGATCGACGGCAGCGAGGAGCGCTCGGTGACGCTGAAGATGCGCGGCGAGGACGTCAAGTTCCGCGGCCAGGACTACCTGTTCAAGCTCGCCTTCCCGAACTTCTTCTTCCACATCACGACCACCTACGACATCCTGCGCCACAACGGCGTCGAGCTCGGCAAGATGGACTATCTCGGCCGGTCTTAGCTCGTTGCCGACCTCGATCGTTCACTCTCCGTCATCCCAAGGCTTGGCCTTGGGATCCACGAGTTCGCTTGCAACGGCTTGGTATTGCCCGTCGAAACTCGTGGATGGCAAGGCCAAGCCTTGCCATGACGGTAGAGCATGAGGTGGTGTGTGCTCTAGCTCGCGGCCGCTGCACGCCCCGTGGGGTCGAGCGGCAGGGTGCAGACGACGCGGCGATAGCCGAGGCCGATCTCGGTCTCGACGCGGCCGCCATGCAGTTCCACCAGCGTGCGCACCAATGCGATGCCGAGGCCGCTGGTGACGTCTCGGCCCGATCCGGCAGAGCCGCCGATTTCCGCCGGCAACATGCTGCTTTCCATGGCGGTGCTCTCGCCCGCCGGCCCGCTGCTGACCTCGACGGCGAGGGCGAGCTGCAGGGGCTGGCGCTTGGCGCGCAGGGTGACCGTGCCGCCATAAGGCGCGGCGGACAGCGCGTTGGAGAGGAGATTCGACAAAGCCTGCTTCAAGCGCTGCTGGTCGCCCACGATCTCGCCCAGCTCACTCGCCGCATCGAGGCTGAGCGCCACCGAGCGCATGCGTGCGCGCTGCTGGAACAGGCGCTCGCTCGCTTCCAGCATGTCCTTCACGTCGATCGGCTTGAGGTCGAGCTTGATGTAGCCGGCCTCGATGGCGGCGACGTCGATGACGTCGGAGATCAGCAGCAATAGCGCCTGCGCCGCGTCGAGGATGCCGTGGCTGTATTCCTGCTGCTTCTCGTTCAGCGCGCCGAAATATTGCCGCGACAGCAGCTCCGCATAGCCGATGATGGCGTTCAGCGGCGTGCGGAATTCGTAAGAGACGTTGGCGATGAATTCCGATTTCAGCCGGTCGGCCGCCATCAGCGCTTCGTTGCGCTCGCGCAGCGCGCGCTCCATGTTGATGCTGTCGGTGACGTCGGTGTATTTGTAGAGCCGCCCGCCATCGGGCAACGGAATGGCGGCGACGTCGATCACCTTGCGGTCGCTGCGCTCGATCCGAAGGTTGCGCAACTCGCGCTCCGCCACCTCGCTCACGATGCGTTCGCGCACCGACGGCCAGTCCTTGCGGCCGGAGAAGTATTTCGCGACCAGGTCGACCACCTTGGAGACGTGCGGCTGGTTGGCGATCTCATCTTCGGTCAGCGACCACATGCGCGTGAAGGCGGAATTGTGCAGCTTCAACCTGCCGTCGCTGCCATAGACCGCGATGCCCTCGTAGAGGTGGTCGATGGTCTCGCGCTGCACCTCGATCAAGGTGTTGTAGCTGGCTTCCAGCGCCAGGCGGTCTGTCACGTCCTCGTAAGTCAGGATCACGCCGCCCATCGGGTGCGGGGTCGCCACCATGCGGAAGGTGCGGCCCTTGGGCGTGTGCATCAGCTCCTCGAACGGACTGATGATCGACATGATGTGGCGGGCGAATTCCTGCTTGTAGTTGCGGAAGTCGGCCTGCTCGGTGATCTGCCGCCGCTCGCGCAGGGTATCCAGCACTTCATCGACGGTCGGCTCGGATTGCAGGAACTGCGCATCCATCTCGAACAGGTCGCGATAGGCGCCGTTGAAGAACTTGACGCGCTTGTCCGGTCCGAAGATCACGATGCCGGTGCCGAGGCTCTGCAGCACGTCGTCATGGGCCGCGATGTGGCGCGCCAGCTCCGAATGAGTGTCTTCCAGCGCCGTCTGGTCGAGGGCATAGCCGATCAGCGCTCCGGTCGGCAGCGGCGCCTCGTTGAAATCGAACAGCCGCCGCTTGCCGCCCACCACCTGCTGCTGGCTTTCGGATTGCACCATGCCGAGCTTCTGGGCGCGGGCGGCGAGGGCGCGCGCCGCGCTGTTGATGTCGCGGCCGGAACGCCCCGCCTCGCCCGGCGGCAGATCGAGCAGGCGATGGAAGGCCTGGTTGCCATAGGTGATGGCGAGCTGATCATCGCGGCACCAGATCGGCATCGGCAGGCGGTCGAGCAGCTCCATGAAGCCGCGGACGGCGGCCTTTGAATCGTCGACCAGCAACATGGTTTCCGTCACGTCGTCGATCCACAGCCGGCGGGCACCGCCCTGTTCCTGGCGCTGCAGCCGCAGGCGCCGGCCGTTATGGATGTGGCGCATGATCGCCTGCGCGGCACCTTTGCCCGACAGCAGGGCCGCCCAGGTCTCCTCGGCGTTCGGCCCGTCGGTCTGCAGCAGCGTCCGCAATTCGTCGAGCGTGGTCTGCGGGCGGTTGAGGCTGAGCAGCTCGGCCGCGCGTGCCTCCAGCTCGATGGCGCCGGCGCCGGTCCACTCGATCACGGCGAACGGCCCGCCGGCCAGCCGCTCGCGCGCCTCGATCAGCCGGCGCGAAAGGTCGCCGCGCGCATCGGCCTCGCGCCGCAGCGCCAGGCGGTGGGTGATCTGCTGGGCCACCAGGATGATCAGGGCGATGCCGATCAGGACCGCCGCCCACACAAAATTGACGCCGGCGATGTTCGATCCGGTAAATTCCTGAATCACAACATCGGGCTGTGTTTGTGCCCAGGAAGGCGCGGCCAGCCAAACAACGCTCGCCAGCGTAAAGCCCGTCGCGACCGGCGTCACGCGCAGCCGATCAGCCCTCCGACTCGATGCTCTTTCCCCCCGGAACATCAGGCGAATGTAGTCGCTGGTGCGGGTGGCGACAACTGTTCCTGCCCTAAGCGCAAAACGCCCCAAAGCAAAGGGGCGCAGCCCATGGGCCGCGCCCCTTCGCCGGTCTTCCTGGCGTTTATCAGTAGCGATAATGCTCCGGCTTGAACGGGCCGGCCGGCGCGATGCCGAGATATTCGGCCTGTTTCTGCGACAGCTTGGTCAGCTTGACGCCGATCTTCTCGAGATGCAGCGCCGCCACCTTCTCATCGAGATGCTTCGGCAGCACATAGACCTGCTTGGAATACTTCTTGTGGTTCTGCCACAGCTCGATCTGCGCCAGCACCTGGTTGGTGAAGGAGGCCGACATCACGAAGCTGGGATGGCCGGTGGCGCAACCGAGATTGACCAGCCGTCCCTCGGCGAGAACGATCAGGCGCTTGCCGTCCGGGAACTCGACCTCGTCGACCTGCGGCTTCACGTTGTGCCACTTGTAGTTCCGCAAGCTGGCGATCTGGATCTCGCTGTCGAAGTGGCCGATGTTGCACACGATCGCGCGGTGCTTCATCTGGCGCATGTGGTCGAGGGTGATGACATCGACATTGCCGGTGGCGGTAACGAAGATGTCGCCCTGGGGCGCCGCATCTTCCATGGTCGTCACCTGATAGCCTTCCATCGCCGCCTGCAGCGCGCAGATCGGGTCGACTTCCGTCACCATCACGCGCGCTCCCTGGCTGCGCAGCGAAGCGGCCGAGCCCTTGCCCACGTCGCCGAAGCCGGCGACCACCGCGACCTTGCCCGCCATCATCACATCGGTGGCGCGCTTGATGCCGTCCACCAGGCTCTCGCGGCAGCCATAGAGATTGTCGAACTTCGACTTGGTGACCGAGTTGTTGACGTTGATCGCCGGGACCGCGAGCTTGTCCTTGCGCGCCATCTCATAGAGCCGCGCGACGCCGGTCGTGGTCTCCTCGCTGATGCCGCGCACCTTCTCCATCAGTTGCGGATACTTCTCGTGCATCAGGACGGTGAGGTCGCCGCCATCGTCCAGGATCATGTTGGGGTGCCAGCCGTCGGGACCGTTCACGGTCTGCTCGATGCACCACCAGAACTCTTCCTCGCTCATGCCCTTCCAGGCGAAGACCGGGATGCCGGCGGCGGCGATTCCAGCCGCCGCCTGATCCTGGGTCGAGAAGATGTTGCAGGACGACCAGCGCACTTCGGCGCCGAGCGCGATCAGCGTCTCGATCAGCACCGCGGTCTGGATCGTCATATGCAGGCAGCCGGCGATGCGGGCGCCGTTCAGCGGCTTCGACTTGCCGAACTCGGCGCGCAGGGCCATCAGGCCCGGCATCTCGGTCTCGGCGATGTCGATTTCCTTACGCCCCCACTCGGCGAGGCTCATATCCTTGACTTTGTAATCGGTGAAGGCGGTCGCCATTCGGGTCTCCTAAACGGGCTATCCAAAAGTTCGCCGCCTTCTACCAGCCGCGACCCCTTGCCGCAAGGCATGCGTCCGCATGTCCCTACTTTGAAATCATTGGCATATTCCACAGTACCAGGAAGGAGAAGGGCGTCCAGGCCGCCACCGGCGCGCCGCCGGCCCTGAGGGCCCGGCCGGTCCACTGGTTGCAGGTGTCGATGACGGTGTATTGGCGCTCGGCGGCGAAGAAGGCGTCCGTGGGTCCGTAGCCCGTTGCCACCAATGTCGGCCTTGCCAGGGGCCAGTTGCGCAAGCTCGACCGGACGAAGCTCACGATGCGCCAATAATCTTCTCTGCCAACTACCCAGATGCCGCAGGTCTCGCCCAGGCCCGGCTCCGACCGGTATTCGACATGCAGCACCGTCTCGTCCCACAGCAGCGCCTTGAGCGCCGTCATCGGGCGCACATCCGCCCAGGTCGGCGTGTTGATATAGAAATCCTTGCTGCCCCAGCCGAAGCTGACATGGCTGAGACCAAGGCGCGCGGACTCATCCGGATGCGGCAATTGCCGCCAGTCGATTCCCTCCGCCGAAACCGGCAGCACCAGATCGGTGTGCACGCCATTGTCGCAGGCATAGATCGTAATGCCCTTGCCCGCAGGCAGATCCAGCCTTGGCGTCAGCACCGCATAGCCGAACGCGACGCCGACATAGATCGCGGGAATCCCGATCAGCAGCCCGACAAGGATGAGGAAAATGCGGCGCATGGAACGCACGATCGACTGCGATTGCGCCGAAATTCAGGCGAACAAACGTGGGCGTGAGCCGATGAACGTGTAGCCACAGGCGGGTCGAGGCAAGCTTGATAAAGGCAAGTAGTTCGCCGCGAGCTTGCAGTATCGTTCATCCCGACGCCATCAACACTGGCTCTTCCGCAGAGCCGGGGAGTGGTATGCTGACAGAATGGCAAGGCAGCTCTATGCAGGGGTCTGCCGACAGCAGGAAGAACATGATGACGGCCATCGACACCGGAAAGTACGCCATGCTCGCGGATGAAGGTATTCGCCGCTTCATGATCGAGAGCGACGCGCTTTACCCGCCGGACGCGGTGAACTTCACCATGGCGGAGCAACGGGCGTTCTACGACAAGCTCTGCGCCCATTTCCGCCGGCCGCGGCCAGCCGGGCTCGATGTTCGCGATCTCACCGTCGAGGGACCGAGGGGCCTGGTGCCGATCCGGCTCTATCGGCCGGTGGTGCGCGGGCCGTTGCCTGTGCTGCTCTATCTGCATGGCGGCGGCTACGTGCTGGGCGGGCTCGACAGCCATGACGACATCTGTGCCGAGATTGCCGATAGAGCCGGCGTCGTCGTGGTCGCCGTCGCTTACCGGCTGGCGCCCGAGCACCGCTTTCCCGCCGCGTTCGAGGACTGCCGGGCGGCACGGGCGTGGATCGTCGCGGCAGGTTCCGACCACGGTATCGATCCCACGCGCGTGGTGATCGGTGGCGACAGCGCCGGTGGAAACCTGACGGCGGCGCTGGCTCTCGACGCCCGCGACCGAGGTGACCCGGCGCTTGCCGGGCAGGTCCTGATCTATCCGGGCCTTGGCGGCGATCGGCGGCGGGGCTCTTATGTCGAGCACGCCAATGCGCCCGGACTCACGACCGCGGACACCGAATATTACCGGTCGGTCTATATCGGGGCCCCCGACGATCCCGGCCACACCAGCAGGCTCGCTCATCCGCTCCTGGAAACCGACTATCGCGGCCTGCCCCCGGCGTTCCTCGTGGCCGCCGAGTGGGACCCGCTGCGTGACGACTGCTTCGTCTATGCCGAACGGCTGCGGGCGGTAGGAGTCCCCGCCTCCGTGCGGCATGAGCCGTTGCTCGTGCACGCCTTCCTGCGTGCCCGGAACATGAGCAAACCTGCGGCCGAGAGCTTTGCTGCCATCGTCGCGGCAGTCCGCTCGTTAGCCCATCGCGGCGTGTTGCCCGAGGAGAAGGAAGGCGACCGAGCGTGACGGCGCCGTGACCGCAGAGCCGCCGCGTGACGCCTCTGGGCGAGTCCCGGCCGCTCGCGGCCATGTCGGGGCAAAGGGCGGCGCCATACTGCCAGAGGCGTGCCAATAAGACCGCGAGCAACGATCGCACGCGCCAGACAGGGAGCTTGAGCCATGAACCTAGTAACACTGGAGGCGCTCGCCCGCCGCCGCAAGATTTCCCGCCGCGATTTCATCGGACTTGCTGTCTCCGCCGGCCTGACCGTCGCCGCGGCCGACCGGCTGTTCGTCTCGACGGCGCACGCCGCGACGCCGAAGCAGGGCGGCCACTTCCGCCTCGGGCTTGCCGGCGCCAACACCTCGGACTCGAACGATCCGGCGACCTGGGGCACCAGCGCGCTCACGAACATCGGTCTGTGGGGGGCGACGTACAACAACCTGACCGAGGTCGCCCCCGACGGCCAGCTCGCCTCGGAGCTGGCCGAGACGATCGAGCCATCGGACGACGCAAAGACCTGGGTCTTCAAGCTGCGCAAGGGCGTCACCTTCCACAATGGCAAGACGCTCGACGCCGACGACGTGGTTGCCTCTCTCAACTATCACCGCAGCCCGGACAGCAAATCGGCCGCCAAGGCGATCCTGAGCGGGGTCTCGGACATCCGCACCGACGGCAAGGAGACCGTGATCGTCACGCTGACGGAGGGGAACGCCGATTTTCCCTACATGTGCACCGACTATCACCTCGTGATCGGAGCGGCGGCGGACGGCAAGATCGATTGGGAGCGGCCGGTCGGCACGGGCGGCTATCAATTCGTCTCGCACGATCCCGGCGTGCGCATGGTGCTCAAGCGCAACCCCAATTACTGGAAGGAGGGGCGCGCGCATTTCGAGGACGTCGAGTTGATCGGCATCAACGACATCGTCGCGCGCATGAATGCCATGGTCGCCGGCGAGGTGGATGCGATCAGCCGCGCGGACCTCAAGACCCTGCCGCTCCTCTCGAGGCACAGCGACAAGATCGCCATCGAGGAGGTGACGGGCACGCAGCACTACACCATGCCGATGTTCACCGACACGGCGCCGTTCAACGACAACAACGTGCGGCTGGCGCTGAAGCACGCCATCGACCGGAACGTGTTGGTGCGCACGGTGCTGTTCGGACACGGGGTGCCGGGCAACGATCACCCGATCACGCCGGCGAACCGCTTCTACGCCAGCGACATACCGGTGCGCGATTACGATCCGGACAAGGCCAAATACTACCTGAAGCAGGCCGGCCACGACACGCTCCAGGTCAACCTTTCGGCCGCCGATGCGGCCTTCCTCGGCGCGGTCGACACGGCGGTCCTGTTCAAGGAGCAGGCGGCCAAGGCCGGTATCGACGTCAATATCCTGCGCGAGCCCGACGACGGCTATTGGACCGACGTGTGGCTGAAGAAGCCGTTCGTCATGTGTTTCTGGGCGGGACGGCCGACGGAGGACTGGATGTTCAGCCAAGTCTACTCCGAGGACGCCCCGTGGAACGACACACACTGGAAGAACGAACGGTTCAACCAGCTGCTGGCCGAGGCGCGGCCGGAGCTTGATGAGACCAAGCGGCGCGCGCTCTACCGCGAGATGCAGCTCATCCTGCGGGACGAGGGGGGCGTGATCGTGCCGATGTATGCGAACTACGTCTTCGCCCGCTCCACGAAGGTGGCGCGCGGCGAGGCGATCGCCGCCAACTGGGAGCTCGACGGCTGGAAGTGCATCGAGCGCTGGTGGTTCGCTTGATCGCAACCGCCCGCCCGTTCGGAGCTATCGACGCCGCTCGCGTTAGTCGATGTTGAACGGCAGCACCAGGGTGAACTGCGGTCCTTGGTACACCGGCGCCGGGTAATAATAGACCGGCGGCGGTGGCGGCGCGGTATAGACCGGCGCCGGATAATAGTAGACTGGCGGCTGGTAATAGTACGGCTGTGCATAATAGTAGCCGGGATAGTAGCCGCCAGAGTTGTAGTAGAAGTACCCGCCGCCATTATTCCGCCAATGATGATGGTGGTGGTGGTCGCCCCAGCCATCGTCATCCGCCATGGCCGGAGAAGCCGCAGCAAGCGCGAGACCAGCCGCAACCAAAGCTCCTGTCGCCAACCGTCTCATGGGTGCCTCCCGGTCGATGTGGATCGGCAGAACGAGGTCCATCGAAGGCCCATCATACACCAGCGCGGGCTGAACGGAAGAGACCGGAGGCAGCGGTGGGCGCATGCCTATGAGTTCAGGCTCTACGTCGCCAATGCATTGAAATCGTCGAGCAGCATGGCGATGCGGCCGGAATCCCACTGGTCCATCACCTGGCGGGCGAAGCGCGTGGCGGCGAGATAGTCGAGGCCGCGAATGCGCTGCTTGACGCGGGGCAGGGAATTGGCCGCCATGCTGAGCTCGTTGATCCCAAGCCCCAGCAGCAGCGGGGTAAATCTGGCATCGCCCGCGATCTCGCCGCAGACGCTGACGGGGATGCGGGCGCGCAGCGCCGCTTCGGTCGAGAATTGAATGAGGCGCAGCACCGCCGGATGCAGCGGGTTGTAGAGATGTGCGACCTGCTCCTCCGCCCGGTCGATGGCGAGGGTATACATGGTGAGATCGTTGGAGCCGATGGCGAAGAAATCGGCGACCTGGGTCAGCGCGTCGGCGGCCAGGGCCGCGCCCGGCACTTCGATCATGACGCCGAGCGGCGGCAGCGGGTCGGGCAACTTCTGCCCGCGCCGCTTCAGCCGCCGCGCCACCTGCAGCAGCGCCTCGCGCACCTGCTTCACCTCCGAGACCGAGGAGATCATGGGCAGCAGGATGCGCACCGGCCCATGCACGCCTGCGCGCAGGGCGGCCGCCAATTGATCATCCAGCAGATCGCGCCGCTTCAGGCTAAGGCGGATGGCGCGCAGGCCGAGCGCCGGATTGGCCGCCTCGCCCAGATGATCGCGTAGCGAGGGCGCCAGCTTTTCGCCGCCGACGTCGAGAGTACGGATAGTGACCGGCTGGCCCTCCATCGTCTCGACGATCTGGCGCAGCGCCTGGTACTGCTCCTCCTCGTCCGGCACATCCTCGCGATTCATGAACAGGAACTCGGTGCGCAGCAGCCCGACGCCTTCGGCGCCGGCATGCATCGCCATCTCGGCCTCGCGTGGCAGCTCCACGTTGGCGAGCAGCCCGATGCGCTGGCCGTCGCGCGTGACCGATGGCAGCTTGCGCAGGCGGCCGAGTTGCCGCTCGTCGCGTTCCAGCACTTCCAGCCGGCGCTGGTACTCCGCGACGGTGGCGGGCAACGGATTGAGGATGACGCGGCCTGCGCCGCCGTCGACGATGATCTCCTGCCCCGTGCGCGCGAATCGCAGCAGCTCCGGGATGCCGAGCACCGCCGGGATGCCGAGCGAACGTGCCATGATGGCGGTGTGGCCTTCCTTGCCGCCCAGCACCGTCGCGAAGCCTTCAATGGTTTTCGGGTCCAGCAGGGCGGTGTCGGCGGGCGTCAGCTCCTCTGCCACCACGATCGAGCCGGCGGGCAGGTTCTTGAACGCCTCGTAAGCCGTCTGCGTCAGGTTGCGCAGGATGCGGTTGCCGACCTCGCGCACGTCGTCGGCGCGCGCCGCGAGATAGGGATCGTCCAGCGAGGCGAAATCCTGCTCGACCTTGTTGATCACGAACTGGACCGCCGCTTCGGCATTCTGGCGATGCTCGCGGATGCGACTCTCGACCCCGCGCGTGACGCGCGATCCGGTCAGCATCTGCTTGTGGGCTTCGAGCAGGAAGCCCAATTCTTCCGCCGCCGCGCCGTGCAATTCCTCGGCCTTGCTGGAGAGCTTGCGCAACTGGCGCTCGGATTTCTGCACCGCGCCGTGGAAGCGCTCGAGCTCGGCCTCCACCTTGTCCTCGGCGATCTCGTATTCCGAGACGGTGATGACGCCGCTCTCGACCACGTGCACCTGGCCGATGCCGATGCCGGGCGCGACGCCCAGCCCCTCAAACGAGCGCTCGGCCTCGCGGTCCCGCCTGCGGCGCGGCCGGCGCAGTCTCGGCTTGTCCTCATTCTTCATCGAAGCGCCGCTCGATGAGGTCCAGCAGCGCTCGCATTGCCTCATTCGATTGCGCGCCGCTTGCGCGCAGCTCGATGTCCGTGCCAATGCCTGCCGCCAGCATCATCAGCCCCATGATTGAAGTGCCTGATACGTCCATGTCTCCCTTGATGACACGGATCTGCGCGTTGAAGGCGCCCGCCACCTTCACGAACTTCGCGGCGGCGCGCGCGTGCAAGCCGCGCTGATTGCGGATGCTCGCAGTCCGGACGATCGCGCCGTCAGTGGTCATGCGAGCAACCCCGGCTCAAGGCCGGGGTGACAGGAGGGAGTGTCGAGCTCGCTCAATTGGGACTACCCGCGCGCGGCCAAGAGCTGCGAGGCGACGTTGATGTATTTGCGGCCGGCCTCCTGGGCGGCGGTGACCGCGGCCTGCAACGAATGCCCTTCGCGCATGCCGGCCAGCTTGATCAGCATCGGCAGGTTGATGCCGGCGATGACCTCGACATTGGCGCGGTCGAGAACCGAGATGGCGAGGTTGGACGGCGTCCCGCCGAACATGTCGGTCAGCAGCACCACGCCGTCGCCGCTCTCCACGTCTTTGACCCGCTCCAGGATCTCCTTGCGGCGCTGCTCCATGTCGTCTTCCGCCCCGATGCAGACGGTCGCGACCTTCTGCTGCTTGCCGACCACGTGCTCGAGCGCCGCCAGGAATTCGGCGGCCAGCCTGCCGTGAGTCACCAGAACCATCCCAATCATTGATACATCCCTGTTTCTTAGGCTTGTTCCGACCGGCCGGAAACGTCGCGCGTCAGATCGCGCTGAATGAGCGAGATCGGGCGGCCGCTTGCTCCCAGTGCGTCCGCCAATTTTTTCGCGACGTAGACCGATCGATGTTTTCCGCCGGTGCACCCGACGGCGATCGTGAGATAGCTTTTGCCCTCGCGCTCATAGCTCGGCAGCAGGGGCTTGATCAAGGCATCGAGCGCGGCCATGAAGCCGGACAGCGCCGGATCGCGCTCGATGAACCTGGCGACTTCCGGCGCTTCGCCGTCCAGCGGCTGCAGCGCGTCGATATAGTGCGGGTTGCTGAGGAACCTGACGTCGAACACCAGGTCGGCCTCGCGCGGAATTCCGATGCGATAGGAGAACGACATCACCGTGACGGCAAGGCCCGGCCGGCGGTCGAGCGCGAAGCGCTCCGTCATCAGCCGCTTCAGTTCCGCCATCGACCGGTTGGAGGTGTCGACCACCAGGTCCGAAATCGCGCGGACCGGGAACATCAGGGTCCGCTCGCGTGCGATGCCGTCGGCGGCGTTGCGGTCGGGGGCGAGGGGGTGGCGCCTGCGCGTCTCCGTGAAGCGCCGGATCAGCACGTCGTCGGAGCAATCCAGGAACACCAGGACCAGCTCGAACCTCTGATCGGCGCGCAGGGCTTCGATGCGGCTGAGGAAATCGCCCCCGGTGAACCCCCGCGAGCGGCTGTCGATGCCGATGGCGATCGGCCCTTCGGACTCGGCGCTGGCGATGCCGCTCACCAGATGTGGCAACAATTCCAGCGGCAGATTGTCGACCGCCTCGTAGCCGAGATCCTCGAGCGCGCGCAGTGCCGTGGTGCGCCCCGCGCCGGCGAGGCCGGAGATGAGCAGCACGCGCCGTCGATCCTGCGTGGCGGATGGCGTGGGGGACGCGGAATGGGAAGAGGCCCGGCCCGCTGTGGTCAGCGTCGTCATGAGGGCGGGATTATAGAGCGCGTCAGCTTGGCAAGAGCAAGACGGACTTTGGCTGGAGCCGAGGGCTCCAGAAGGTGTATGCCGATGGTGGCCACCGGCAAGCCAAGCCACTCAGATTCCAGGGATTCCGGTATCAATTCGACTTCGGCCGGGGGAGTCGATTTGACCACCAGGGCGAGTGGGATCTCGGGCAGCGCGACCGCCACGCTCATGATGCCGAGTCCCTTGACCTCCATCTTGCCCTTGAGGTCGGCCGGCCCTTCCGGCGGGAACGACAGCAGCAGCACGTCGCCCGCGCGCCTCATTTCGACCAGATCGTCGGCGATCAAGGTGGCCCCGGAATCAAGCAGGCGCAGAGTGAGGTCCGATTTGCCCGAGCCGGAGGGACCGAGGATGAGGATTCCCTCACCCCGCCATGCGACCGCCGTTCCATTGACCAGGCGCCGCATGGCCTAGTGCCAGCAAACGTTATCCTTCCCCCCTTGTGGGGGAAGGATGCGGAGCCTTAGCGAACGAAGTGAGCTTAGGCGAAGCTGGATGGGGGGTGACGCCGCACGAGCGCCGAGAGTGGAGCATCGCGCAAATACACTGCTTCCACGCTCGGTAGACCCAAACACTCCGTTACTCCTCATCTGCCGTCGTGCGGCGGCACCCCCCATCCCAACCTTCCCCCACAAGGGGGGAAGGGGCTCCGCGAGTGCTTCTGACGATGGAGCTGATCGATAACGCTGCATGGCGTTCCCTAGTACGCCGGCAAATCGATGGTGAAGCACGCGCCGCGCACGTGGCCGTCGGGACCGATCATATTGTCCGCGGTCAGCGTGCCGCCGTGGGCTTCGACGATCTGGAACGAGATCGACAGGCCGAGTCCCGAATGCGTGCCGAATTTCTCCCCCTGCGGCCGCTCGGAATAGAAGCGCTCGAAAATCGCTTTCAGCTTGTCCGGCGGGATGCCGGGGCCGTTGTCCTCCACCGTCACCAGCACGCGCCCGTGCTCGCGCCAGCCGGTCAGAGTGATGGTGCCGCCCGGCGGGCTGAAGGAGATCGCATTGCTGACGAGGTTGCGCAGCACTTGCCCCAGCCTGCCTTCCATGCCGAGGACGGTCAGCGAATCGCCTTCGCGCGCGATCACTTCGATGCGTGGGGCATCGCCGTCGGCGGTGGCCGAATGGATGTCGGCGATCGCGGTCAGCAGTTCCCGCATCGCCACCGGCTCGGCGTCGGCGCGCGACATTTCGGCGTCGACGCGCGAAGCGTCGGAGATGTCGGTGATCAGGCGGTTGAGCCGCTGCACGTCGTCCAGGATGATGGTCATCAGGCGGCGCTGCTGGACGGGGTCGTCGATCCGCGCCACCGTCTCCACCGCGCTGCGCAGCGAGGTCAGCGGGTTCTTCAGTTCGTGCGACACGTCCGCCGCGAATCCTTCGATCGCGTCCATGCGCTTCCACACCGCCTCGGTCATGTCGCGCAGCGCGCCGCTGAGGTCGCCGATCTCGTCCTTGCGGTGCGAGAGATCGGGGATCTTCACCTGCCGCCCCTTGGCGCGCCGCACGCGATCGGCGGCATCGGCTAGGCGATGGATCGGCCAGGCGATGGTGCTGGCGAGATAGAGCGAGAGCAGAACAGTGACGGAGAGCGCGATGCCGAACACGCCAAGGACGGTGAGGCGCGTATCGCGCAAGGTCGCCTCGATGGAATCGCCGGGCTTGGTGAGGAAGAGGGAGCCCAACACCTGGCGATAGCGCTGCACCGGGACGGCGACGCTCAGCACCATGCGGCCACCGCCGGCATCGCGCACTGCGGTCGCGATCTCGCCGGCAAGCGCCTTCTGCACCTCGGCATAGTCCTGCGCCGACTGCACCGAGGATTCGGTATAGGGCGGCAAGGGGGCGCCGTTCGGCAGCAATTCGGCGATCCAGTCATAGGCGCCGACGATGGCCCGCCACAGGAAGCTGTCATCCGCCTCCAGCGGCGCCAGCGGCTGCATCTCCACCACGCCGCCCGGGCCGGACAGCAGGAAGCTGTCGGCGATCATCGATCCGTCGGGCGAGAACAGGCGCGCGCGCGTCTGGGAGACATCGACGAGGCGCCGCACGGTCTGGCGCGTGGTCTCCGGCAGCAGACGCTCCTCGCCCAAGGGGCCGGTCACGACGCCGCTCGCCGCCAGCGCGCCGGAGAACAGTTTGGCCTCGGTCTTCAGCAACTCCAGCTCCGACTGGATCAGGTTCTGCCGGTAATTGTCGAGATAGAGCAGTCCGACCACCGGTATGACGAGCGCGATGATGTTGACCGCGAGGATCCGGCGGGTCAGCGGCGATTGCCATAGCGGCCGGCGGCTGGGGCGCCCGGACCTGCGATCCCGCTTGCCGCGCGCTTTCGATTGCCCGACCCGCATCTCCGGCTCGGGCTGCAGGATCGGCGGCGTGGCTTTCTGCCCAGGCTTCTGCAACGGCGAAAGGCGCGATCCCTTGGACCGCGCCCCATCTTCGACCGTAACTTCGATCTTGCCTTCGGGAGTGGCGCGCGTGAGCTCGTTCATCGCACCGGCCACCGCCGCTTACCGGTCTTACCCATCGCGGTAGCGATAGCCAACCCCATAGAGCGTCTCGATCTGGTTGAACTCGTTGTCGATCACCTTGAACTTCTTGCGCAGCCTCTTGATGTGGCTGTCGATGGTGCGATCGTCGACATAGATGTTCTCGCCATAGGCCGCGTCCATCAACTGGTCGCGGCTCTTCACATGGCCCGGCCGCTGCGCCAGCGCCTTCAGCAGCAGGAACTCGGTGACGGTCAGCTCCACCGGCCCGTTCTTCCAGGTGCAGAGGTGCCGGTTGGGATCCAGCGTCAGCTCGCCGCGGGTGATCGCCGCCTCGCCGCCTTTTTCCGTGCCGGCGCGATTGACCTCGCGCCGCAGCAGGGTGCGGATGCGCTCGATCAGCAGGCGCTGCGAGAACGGCTTCTTGATATAATCGTCCGCGCCCATGCGCAGGCCCATCAGCTCGTCCACCTCGTCGTCCTTGGAGGTGAGGAAGATGACGGGCAGGTCGCTGGATTTGCGCAGCTTCTCCAGCAGCTCCATGCCGTCCATGCGCGGCATCTTGATGTCGAGCACGGCAAGGTCGACGGGCTGTTGCATCAGCGCGCGCAGGGCTTCCGCGCCGTCGGTGTAAGTGCGAACCGCGAACCCCTCGGCCTCCAAAGTCATGGAAACGGAGGCCAGGATATTGCGGTCGTCGTCAACCAGCGCGATGGTCTGCGGCACGTGTTGGGACTCCTCTCTCAGGGCGAAGGTTTATAGAATTAGGCCAGCCCTGCCAAGCATGGCTCCGAAAGAGGCGGAATTGGGGCGTAATTCCAGCGATTTAAGGATGTGGTCTTGAATTGGCATGGTTAAGGGAAAGTAACGATGAAAAAGCCGGATCATACCGCTGAAGCCCGCGCCCTCCTGGCGCTCGAGCGGGGGAGCCTCGGCAGCCTTGCCGAGCGTGACGGGCGGCTCTACCCCTTCGTGTCGCTGGTGCTGCCCGCGCAAGCCCAGGACGGCGAGCTCATCCTGCTGCTGTCCGACCTCTCCGACCATGCCAAGAATCTGCAGCGCGATGCCCGCGCCTCGCTGCTGCTGGACGGCACGCTCGAGCTGAAGGAGCCGCTGACCGGCCCGCGCCTGACCCTGATCGGCGAGGTCCAGGCCTCGCCCGACCAGCCGGGCGACAAGGCGCGCTATCTCGAGGTCCATCCCGAGGCGGAGCTTTATGCCGGCTTCGGCGATTTCCGATTCTATCGCTTCCGGATTCTGGAAGGCCTGTTCGTCGCCGGCTTCGGACGCATCTTCCGCCTGAAACCGGAGGAGCTGAAGGACTGATGCTGACCGGCGGCTGCCAGTGCGGTGCCGTGCGCTACGAATGCGATGGCGAACCGCTGGGGACCTATGTGTGTCATTGCCGGGAATGTCAGAGGCAATCGGCTTCCGGTTTCGGAATTTCCTTCACGGTCTCTCCTGGTTCGATTCGCGTCACGCAAGGCGCGCCCAAATTCTGGACGCACTTCGCCGCCAGCGGCCGGCGCATGCGCTGCGCCTTTTGCCCCGATTGCGGCTCGCGCCTGTGGCACGAGCCGCAATCGGGCGACTATTTCAGCATCAAGGGCGGCTCGCTTGATGAGCCGGTAGATCTCTCGACCGCGATCCACATCTGGACCTCGCGCAAGCTGCCGGGCACGGTCATCCCGCCGGGCGCGCAGCAGTTTGCGGAGGAGCCGGAATAGGCCCACCACGATACGCGATCTCGGGCATCATCTTGACCGAAGCGAATGACAATGACCGGCTTTAGCGTAAAACCTCTGAGCCAGACCACCTGGCCGGATTTCGCGCGGATGGTCGAACGGCACAACGGCGTATGGGGCGGGTGCTGGTGCATGTCGTTCCACGCCGAGGGCGTCGGGCGCGGCAAGACCGCTCAGCAGAACCGGTCCGAGAAGGAATGCCGGGTCCGCGAAGGCCGGGCCCACGCCGCTCTCGTCTACGACGGCGCGGCCTGCGTGGGCTGGTGCCAGTTCGGATCACCGGACGAACTTCCGCGCATCAAGAACAAGCGCGCCTACCTCGAAGGCCTCGCCGTTCTTCCGGATTGGAGGATCACCTGCTTTTTCGTCGACAAGGAATATCGGAGCAAAGGGGTTGCCGCCGCCGCTCTCAAGGGCGCGCTGCACGATATCGCCCGTCTGGGGGGCGGAATGGTGGAAAGCTACCCCGAAGCCATCGACGGCCGGTCGGTGTCAGGAGCTTTCCTGCACAATGGAACGGTTTCGATGTTCGAACGCCAAGGGTTCCGGCGCGCTCGACGCCTCGGGAAGAATCACTGGGTCGTCACCAAGGCCGTGCGCAAATCGTCGAAAGAGAAATAGGGTCAGAGTCGCTTTCCGCGTTCAGGCGACGTGCTTGGTCGACCGCGCATCCACATTTTCGGAGAGCAACGCGCCTTCTCTGAGCGCGGCAGCTTTGGCGAGAGGCGGGGAGGGCTGCGGAGCATCGGGCGGGAAGTTGGCGATCACGGCGCCGAGCATGCGCCGCCAAGCTCCGCGCAGCCGTTGGAGCAGGTTCTTGACCGTCCATCGCGGACGCTGGCGTCTGGGATACGCAGGGCGCATGTCGATCACGGAGCTCATGCCCTCGGTTCTCGCGCCGTCGCCCGAACTCGTCAAGCATCGTTCCCCCGTTCGCTTGGATGTCGTCGCAATCCGCCCCGATCATTTTTACGGATTCTATATGCGGCCGCCCTCATGCTCCTCTCGAATCTTTATGAGGCTCGGCCGACCTTAGGAGCAGTACCGGCGTTGCACCTGTTGCGATGCAGCGCCGAGAGAGGACATCGTGTCGCACAAGAGTCACCTGAAGCTCGTCCCCCCTCGATTCTCGCTCCAACCTGAACCGGCCGTGCTGGCTGACACCGTCGAACGTCTGTACGACGAGGTGTTTGGCCCAGCACGGTTCCACAAGGCTTCCTACCTGTTCCGAGAGGGCGTCGACCCCATTCGAGAGCTGAGCTGGATCGCGCTGGAAGGCGACCGCCAAGGGAACGACCGTCTGGTGGGCGCCATCCGCTACTGGCCGATCCTGGTCGCCGAGACCGGCCATTCCGCCCTGCTGCTGGGTCCGCTGGCGATCGCGCAGGACCGCGCCTGCAAGGGCATCGGCCGCGCCCTCATGTTCAAGACCCTCGACCTTGCCGCGCAGCTTGGCCACGACCTCGTGCTGCTGGTCGGCGATGTCGACTACTACAAGAGATTCGGGTTCGTCCCGGCGACGCCGTTTGGCTTTGTCATGCCGGGCGAATCCAGGCCCGACCGCCTGCAAGTGGCCCCGCTGAAGGACAATGTCCTGGGCCGAATCGCGGGAAAAATTTGTCGCCTGCCGGCCGCCCGCATATCCCATGCGCGCCGCATCCGGCGCTCTCGCGCGGCAGGCTGAACCGGCAGCGCCGCGCTCCCACCCGCTGACGCACATCATTCCATCACAGTGACGGAGTTTCTTCCATCATGAATACTTTGCGCGCTTCGACCTTCGCAGGCCGTGACACGGAGGTCCAATGCGATGCCGCCTGGTATGGGCCGGGCAACGACAGTTGGAACCGCGGCCTCACGCTTCTGAAGCGCAAGCGCCGCCTATCCGTCCATGTCCAGCACATTGCCGGCCGCGGCCTGCTGATCACGGAGATCCCTGGAACGCCCGATATCGCGATCGAGGAATCCGCCTGGAACGCCTTCGTCGGTGGCCAGAAAGAGCAACTGGTGGCGTCGATCGGCCGGCTATATCTGACCTTCACCCGCGCGGATCTTGCGCCCCTGCTGCCGCAAGGCACGAACATTCTACCGTTCCGGCGCGGTGCTTGAATCGGGCGAGCGCGTCATGAGCGGACACGCCTACGTCATTCCGATATGCCGGCGGTCGAGCCTCGCGGAGGAAGCTTCGCCGCTCAGGCCCGCGCCGCCATCGCCGAGCCCTGGCGCTTGGCCATGTATTGCTTGGCCGTCTCGACCGCGACCGCGGCGTCGCGGCAATAGGAGTCGGCGCCGATCGAGTTGGCGAAGGCTTCGTTGAGCGGCGCGCCGCCGACCAGCACCACGTAATCCTGGCGCACGCCTTTCTCGATCAGCGCGTCGATCACCACCTTCATGTACGGCATGGTGGTGGTGAGCAGCGCCGACATGCCGAGGATGTCGGGGGCGTGCTCGTCGATCGCCGCCATGTATTTCTCGACGGCGTTGTTGATGCCGAGATCCACCACCTCGAAACCGGCGCCTTCCATCATCATGGAGACCAGGTTCTTGCCGATGTCGTGGATATCGCCCTTGACGGTGCCGATCACCATCTTGCCGACCTTGGGCGCGCCGGTCTCGGCCAGCAGCGGGCGCAGGATGAACATGCCCGCCTTCATGGAATTGGCGGCCAGCAGCACCTCGGGCACGAACAGGATGCCGTCGCGGAAATCGATGCCGACGATCCGCATGCCCTCGACCAGCGCCTTGGTGAGGACATCGTAGGGCGCCCAGCCGCGGTTCAGCAGGATGTGGACCGATTGCTCGATCTCCTCCTTCATGCCGTCATAGAGATCGTCATGCATCTGCTGCACGAGATCGTCGTCGTTCAGGCTGTTGAGGTCCAATTCGCCGTCGTTCGCCATCTTGCTAACCCTCGGGTTTGAATCCGCCGCCCTTGTACGCAAGGCAGGCGGCCAAAGCCGCCTTTGTTGCGACGTGTTATAAGTTAGCAGCGACGCCGCGTTAATGGGATAAATCTCGAGTTTTGCATGACTTTTCCGCAGCATGGCAGTGTCGCGATTGCGACAGGGCGCCCGGTTGCGATATCGAAAGTCAGCTTGTATATACAAGTTAATACAACCAAGCTGCCACAGAGGGAGGCCAACGGATGGCCGACACCAGTTTCGTCCTGAACCCCGGAACCCTGACCCTGAAAGACCTGCGTGCGCTGGTGGACGCGCCGCGGCCCATCGCCCTCGACCCCGCCAGCCACAGCGCGATCGACCGGTCCGCGGCGGTCGTCCAGGCGGTCATCGACCGGGGCGAGACCGCCTATGGCATCAATACCGGCTTTGGCGCGCTCGCCCGCACCCGCATCAAGAACGACCAGCTCACCGAATTGCAGCGTCGCCTGGTGCTGAGCCATGCCGCCGGCACCGGCGATCCGCTGCCCGATTCCGTCGTGCGCGCCATTCTGATCCTGAAGATCAACGGCCTCGCGCGCGGCTTCTCCGGCATCCGGCGCAGCGTGATCGACGTGCTGGTCGCTCTCCTGAATGCGGAGGTCTATCCGCGCATTCCGGCCAAGGGCTCGGTCGGCGCCTCGGGCGACCTGGCGCCGCTCGCCCATATGTCGGCCACGCTGCTCGGCATCGGCGAGGTCAGCCATAAGGGCAAGGTCCTCTCCGCGGTCGAAGGCCTGAAGATCGCCGGGTTGAAACCGATCGATCTCGCCGCCAAGGAAGGTTTGGCGCTGCTCAACGGCACACAGGTCTCCACCGCATTGGCGGCGACCGGCCTGTTCGCGGCCGACGATTTGCTGCGCGCGGGCCTGATCGCCGGCGCGATGTCGACCGATGCGGCGCTGGGCAGCGATGCGCCGTTCGATCCGCGCATCCACGCTGTGCGCGGCCAGCTGGGCCAGATCGATGCGGCCCGCGCCTTGAAGGCGCTGATGGAAGGCAGCGCCTTGCGCGCCAGCCACATCGATTGCGACCGGGTGCAGGATCCCTATTCGCTGCGCTGCCAGCCGCAGGTGATGGGGGCAGTGCTCGATCAGTTGCGCCACGCCGCCAGCATCATCGAGCGCGAATGCAACGCGGTCAGCGACAATCCCCTGGTGTTCGCCGACCAGGGCGACATCGTCTCCGGCGGGAATTTCCATGCCGAGCCGGTGGCGCTGGCGGCCGACGGGATTGCGCTCGCGATCGCTGAGATCGGCGCCATCTCGGAACGGCGCACCGCCCTGTTGACCGACGCGCGCATGAGCAACCTGCCGGCGTTCCTGTCGCCCGATCCCGGCCTCAATTCCGGCTTCATGATCGCGCACGTGACGGCCGCTGCGCTCGCTAGCGAGAACAAGATGCTGTCCCATCCCGCGAGCGTCGATTCATTGCCGACCTCCGCCAACCAGGAGGATCACGTCTCGATGGCGACCCATGGCGCGCGCCGCCTGCACGACATGGCGGACAACACCGCCGGCATTGTCGGCATCGAATTGCTGGCCGCCGCGCAAGGGATCGAATTGCGCCGCCCCGTCACCACCAGCGCCAAGCTGCAGCAGGTGCTGACGCTGTTGCGCGAAGACACCGCGTTCTGGGATCAGGACCGCCTGATGGCGCCCGACATCGCGGCCGCCAAGCGCCTGGTGCGCAACCCAGCCTTGCGGGAGATCATAGGGCTGTCGGCAATCTGAGGCTGGTATAGTGCGCGTCCCGCGAGTCCGGCTCGCGGACGATTGTCATTCAAGCGCGGACGCACTTCCATGAATCTCTATCGCATTCTCACCGGCCCCGACGATGCCGCCTTCTGCCATCGCATCACCGAGGCGCTCAATCGCGGCTGGCAACTCTATGGATCGCCGAGCCTCGCCTATGATCCGGAGAAGCAGCGCGTCATTTGCAGCCAGGCCATCATCAAGGAGGCCGAGGGCGAATATTCGCCTGGACTCGATCTCAGCCAGCAATAGGGAGAGGCGTCAGGCGATCTGCTTCAAGGCCGGCCGCGCCGGCATCAGATCCTCGACGTCGTGCAGGCCGAGCCTGGCATCCTCGATCGAGATGCAGTGCGTGACCGTCTCGCCATCGTCGGACAGCGGCAGCAGCACTTCCGCCAGCTCGCACGTGCGGTTGTCCTTCAGCGAGGTTTTCACGATGCCGAAGATCGGCCGCCGCTCCCGGCATAGCACGCGATAGATTTCGTCCCAGTTGGTGTCGAAGTCGCAACTGAAATCCAGCTCGTCCAGGTAATGATTGGTGTAGTCCATTGCGGCATGGGCGACGCTGCGCGTGCCGACCAGCGTGTAACGCACGCGCCTGGATTCGCGATCGATCTTGGCAAGGATGATGTTGGGCAGGACGCGCTTCAGATCGGCGGGGTCAATGTCCGCACGCGCCGGCATGCGCCGCGTTCCCCGCTTGCGCTCCCAATATGCGTAAAGCTCTGTGCCAATCGAGGAGGAAAGCTCCTCGACGCTTGCAACTTCCCGCACGCGCCGTCCCCTGTAGCCAGTTTGAAGTCTTTTTTGATTTGGCCGAATGATGCCCGTCCGCGCTGGCGTTGACAACTGAAAAGAGTCGCATTGCGACCGAATTGATCCAGTAAAAGGGCAATAATTCCGGCTCGAAAATCAGCACGGAGACACATCGCGGACTTAAGTCCCGGTATAACAAAGTGTTGTGTAGTTAATGCAAGTGTGGCGCCGCCCGACATTGGCCGCGCGCCCTGTGGATCATGTGGAAAACGGGGATAAATTGGATATTGCGGGCTGGAGCGGGCGACGGGATTCGAACCCGCGACCCTCGGCTTGGGAAGCCGATGCTCTACCGCTGAGCTACACCCGCGCTCCACCGCAGTGCGAAAAATATAGGCGAGCGGGGGGCTTGGAAGCAAGCGCGGCGCGACCCCACGCCTCTCACCCCGTTCGGCCGAATAGACGGTCCAGCTTCCGGTGCGCTTCTTCGGGCGCATAGATTGGTAGCGAACAGCGCTTGTCGATACAGGCGAACAAGGCCGGCCGGTCCAGTGTGGGATAGGTCACGTCGGGATTGGGCAATGGGCCCTCCGCCTGGTCGAGCCATTCGATCCGCCGATAGGTCGCGGGATAGGTCAGCGCCTCTCGATAGAGTGCGCGCGCCATCTCATCATTCTTCTTGCCGACGACGGTCATATGCAGCGGCTGATTCGCCAGCTCCGCATCCGCCTGCAGCAAACCGGGCCAGAAGGCCGCGCGATTGGCGGCCGGCGTTCCGGCGAGATACGCCATGGTGCGCTTGGCGATTGCCGCATAGCGCGCATCGCCTGTGTAATGCGCCAGCGCGTTGTAGAAGCGGACGGCGCTGGTGTTGTCGTCGAAATGCTTCACCGGCTGCGCCATCACGCCGGTCGCGCCGGCCGGCACCGGCGCCAGCGCGAAGCCGCCGACCGACTCGTCTTCCAGTTTCTCCACCATGAAATCCGCAACCTGCTGCGTGAGGTCGAGCCATATGCGATCCGCGGTCACGCGATAGAGGTCGAGCGTCGCATTCGCCATGGCGAGGTTGGTGGTCATGAAGGGGCCGCCTTTATCCTCGGCATCGTGCCGCCAGCCGCCGGTCGGCGACAAGCGCTGCGCGATCGCCCAGCGCGCGGCATCCAGCGCCGGCGTCAGCCATTGCTCGTCGCCGGTCGCTTCGTGCAGCGCGACAAAGGCCGAAATCGCCCAGCCCGCTTCGCGCGCATAGAGATTGCGGTCGATCCGCGGCTCGCCGAGCTTGCGTCGCTCCTGGTCGTGGAGGCCATAGAATCGCTTGCCCTTCATCTCCGCCGACAGATCGGCGTCCTGGCTGGGATAGAAGCTGCCTCCGGGCGCTTTCAGATGCGCCAGCATGTAGCCCGCGATTTGTTCCGCCGCCGCGCGGAATTCCCGATCGCCCAGCAGCGCATAGGCAGTGGCGTAGAGCCGCACGGCATTGGCTTGCGAACTCATGATCTTCTCGTAATGCGGCGAGTTCCAGGTGCCGTCGTCGGAATATTGGAAGATGCCGCCCCACACCGGATCTATGATGGCGCGCGCATTCAGCATGGTCTGGCGCACGCGCTCGGTTGCCGTCGCGTCGCCGGCGGCGACCTTCAGCAGCAGGTAGTCGAGGGCATCGGCTTGCAGGAACTTGTGCCGGTTGCCCCAGCCGCCACGTTCCGAATCGTAGGCCGTCTCGAGGCGGTCGCCCAAGACCTGCTTCTGCTGTGCGGTCAGCAATGCCAGCCTGGCCGGCTTCGAGACCGGTATCACCGGGATCGGTTCCGGCTTGTCGACCAGGGTCTGCAGCAATTGCGCCATCTTGGCTGGTTCGACATAGCCGCGCTCCTTGTCGAGTTCGCGGCCCTTGCCGTCGAACAGGATGGTGGCGGGCCAGCCCCAATCCTCGTAGCGCTGCGAAAGGGCGGGGTTGCCGTCCTGGTCGACCTTGATTGCGATGAAGTGTTCGTTCATCAGCTTGACCACCGCCGGGTCGCGATAAGTGGTCTCGTCCATCACGTGGCACCAGTGGCACCACACCGCTTCCATGTCGAGCAGCACCAGCCTGCCATCGCGCTCGGCCTCCGCGAACACCTGCTCCGACCAGGGCTGCCAGGCGATGCCGTCGGCGCGCGCGCCCATGCTTGCCGTCGTCCCCGCGCACAGAAAGACGATCAGGGTCAGAAATCGCAAAGCCGGCATCGCACCCTCCCTTGCGGTCTTTGATCACATACGAGGGAGAGCGGGGCGCAGATGCGCACCGCTGCCTTGGCAATCTGTGCGGTGCAGCATAGGCTCCGGGCGCTGCACCCACGATCGATCGCAAGGAATTGTCATGATGGGGACCAGGAACTGGTCGCGCCGCTCTGTGCTGGCGGCGGGGGCGGCGATGGCAGCGGCGCCGGCCTTTGCCCGCTTTTCCTTGGCGGCCAGGCCGCAACTGGACTGGGCTGGAACCCTTGCCAGGGCGCGCGGCCAGGTCGTGCATTTCAACGCCTGGGGCGGCGATCAGCGCATCAACGATTACATCGCCTGGGCGGCCGGCGAGATCGAGGCACGCGCGGGCATCGCGGTGCGGCACGTGAAGCTGGCAGACACGGCGGAAGCCGTGTCGCGCATCGTCGCTGAAAAAGCGGCGGGGCAGGGGACAGGCGGCAGCGTCGACCTCATCTGGATCAACGGCGAGAATTTCGCCGCGCTGAAATCGCAAGGCCTGCTGTTCGGGCCCTTTGTCGATCTGCTGCCGAACTTCCAGAAGGTCGATCCGGCGGAAAAGCCGACGACCATCCTCGATTTCACCGTTCCGACGGAGGGCTACGAATCGCCCTGGGGCATGGCGCAGCTCGTCTTCTTTTATGACACCGCGCACATCGCGGAGCCCCCGCGCAGCATGGCCGCGCTCAAAACCTGGGCCGAGGCGCATCCCGGCCGCTTCACCTATCCGGCGCCGCCGGATTTCCTCGGCACCACGTTCCTGAAGCAGGCGCTCTATGAAACCACCGCCGACCCGACGCGCCTGCTGAGACCTGCGGGCGACGATGCGGCGATGGTGACGGAGCCGCTCTGGGGCTATCTCGACGGATTGCATCCGCTGTTGTGGCACAAGGGCGCGACCTTCCCGAAATCCAGCAGCGACATGCGCCAGCTCGTGTCCGACGGCGAGGCCGACATCTATTTCGCCTTCAATCCCGGCGATGCCTCCTCTGCTATCGCGCAGAAGCTGCTGCCGGACACCATGCGGCCTTTCGTTCCGAACGCGGGCAGCATCGGCAACACGCACTTCGTCGCGATTCCGTTCAATAGCAGCGCGGCGGAAGGCGCGATGGTGTTTGCGGACTTCCTGTTGTCGCCGGAAGCCCAGGCGCGCAAGGAGAATGCCGATCTGTGGGGCGATCCCACAGTGCTGTCGATCGCGCGCCTCACTGCGGACGAGCGCAAATTGTTCGATAACCTGCCGCGCGGCATCGCGACTCCGGCGCCGGCGGCGCTTGGGCGCCCGCTGCCCGAGCCTCATGCAAGCTGGGTGACGGCACTGGAACAGGCATGGCTGAAGCGCTACAGCGCGTGAGAAGAGGGGTCGCGCCGCACGCGCGTACCTGACGGTGCGCTCCCCTCATCCAGCTTCGCCTAAGCTCACTTCGTTCGCTAAGGCTCCGCAACCTTCTCCCGCAAGGGGAGAAGGCGGTGCTATTTAAGGGAAGCGGCGTTTTTTTGGTGCTTGATTGTCACACGCGATTTCCCGACTAGAAGCGGCAGGCTCACTCGGAGGTAGGCGGACCCTCACGCGGGCCACGTGGCTGGCGCTGGTCGCGGTGCCGGCGATCGCGATCTTCTGCGGCCTAGCCTTCGTGCTGCTGCCGGCCTTCGGCTATTTCCCCGCGCTCGGCGGCACCAGCCTGTCGGTGCAGCCCTGGCGCGACTTGATCGCCTATCCGGGCCTCGCATCGGCGGCGCGCGCCACCGTGGTTTCGGCCTTCGTTGCGATGCCGATTGCGCTGGGGCTGGCGATGCTGGCGGTCGCCTGGATCGCGCCCTCCGGCATCGTGCGGCCCGGCCTTCCGCTTGTCGCCGGCCGGTTCCTGTCCTGGTTGCTGGCGACGCCGCATGCGGCCTTTGCGCTCGGCCTGGCTTTCCTGGTGGCGCCGTCCGGCTGGCTGGTGCGGATCGCGGCGCTGGCCCTGCCGATCGACACGCCGCCCGATCTGCTCGTCCCCCATGATCCATTAGGCCTCAGCCTGGCCGCCGGGCTGGTGCTGAAGGAGATGCCGTTCCTGTTTTTCGCGGGCCTGACTGCGCTCAGTCAGCTCGATGCGCCGCGCATGCTGAGCCTGGGCGCCGGTCTCGGCTATCAGCCCGGCCTCGCCTGGTTCAAGCTGATCGCGCCGCGGCTCTACGTCCTGATCCGCCTGCCAGTCTATGCCGCGCTGGCTTACGCGCTGTCGGCGGTGGACATGGCCTTGGTCCTTGGCCCCGCCACCCCGCCGACGCTGGCGGTGCTGGCGGTGAATTTGACCCACGATCCCGACCTTGCCCGCCGCTTTCCGGCGGCGGCGGTGGCACTGCTGCATCTTCTGCTGACTCTGGCCGTGCTTGGGACCTGGCGGGCGCTGGAGATCGTCATCGCACGTGCGCTGCGCCCCATGCTGGCCGATGGCGTGCGCGTGCCCGCGCCAGCCCTGCGCTGGAGCATGCATGTCGGCCGCGCGCTCGCGCTGGCGAGCATCGCGCTGGGCGCGCTTGCCGTCCTCAGCCTGCCGCTCTGGTCCCTGGCGGCGGTGTGGCGGTTTCCCGACGCGGTGCCCGATTGCTGCTCGTTCGCCGCGTGGCAGCGCGCGCTGCCGGAATTGTGGCTGCCGCTCCGGGACAGCCTCACCATCGCGCTCGCCGCAACTTTGCTGGCGATGACGGGAGTCATTGCGTGGCTGCAGTTCGAACGCGACCTCTCCCAGCGCATGCGGCAGGGTGGCCGCGCGGTCGCAATGCTGCCGCTCATTGTCTCCGATGTCGCGTTTCTGATGGGCGTGCAGATCCTGCTGCTCGGCCTTGGTCTTGGCGGCGGCTGGCTGCCGACGGCGCTGAGCCACACCTTGTTCGTCTTTCCCTATGTGCTGCTGACGCTGGCCGATCCTTGGAACCGGCTCGATCCGCGTTACGAGCGCTCGGCCCTTTGCCTCGGCGCCAGCCCTTTGCGGGTCCTCTTGCGGGTCCGCCTGCCGCTGCTGATGCCGGCACTGGCCTTTGCCGCGGCGCTCGGATGCGCAGTCAGCCTGTCACTCTATTTGCCGACGGTGCTGATGGGCGGCGGGCGGATCGCCACCCTGGCGACCGAGGCGATCGCCTTGTCCTCCGGTGGCGATCGCCGGATCGTCGGTGTCTATGGCACGACCCAGGCCCTGGTGATCTGGGTTGGCTTCTTCGCGGCCTACTGGGTGCAGCGCCGCGCCGCGCGGCCCGCGCTGACGTGACGCCCGCCATGCTGGAGCTACGCGACGTCGCCATCAGTCACCAGGGGGAGAGACTGTTCACGCCCTTGACCTGCCGGGTGCAACCGGGTCGGCCGGTGGCGATCATGGGTCCCTCCGGCGCCGGCAAGTCGAGCCTGCTGGCCTGGCTTACCGGCATGCTGCCGGGCGGCCTGGAAGGCGAGGGCGATGTGCTGCTGGACGGTGTTTCAGTGCTCTCTTTGCCCGCGCACCAGCGCAGACTCGGCATCCTGTTTCAGGACGACCTGCTCTTTCCTCATATGAGTGTGGGGGAAAATCTGGCTTTCGGCCTCCCGCCCGGACCCGATCGACCCGCCCGTCGCGACCGGATCGAGCAAGCACTCGCAGGCGTTGAACTAGCCGGTTTCGCGAATCGGGACCCGATGACGCTGTCGGGAGGAGAACGCGCCAGGGTTGCGCTCCTCCGGGTCCTATTGTCCGAACCGCGCGCGCTGCTGCTGGACGAGCCGTTTTCAAAGCTGGATTTGACGCTCCGGGACCGGTTTCGGTCGCTGGTCTTCCAATCCGCGACGCATTTGCCAGTGTTGCTGGTCAGCCACGATCCGCAAGATTCAGTCACGGCCGGCGGTGACTTGCTGGAATTGAGGCCCAATCACGGGCATGGAAGAATTCGTTAAATCGAATTCTTCTGTTTTTGACAGGAACCAAACGCTTTTCTATAGTTTATACCGTGTCGGCGCAAAGTCGACGTCACTGGGGATGGCATCTGAGCAACACCTACACCTGTCATCTTTTGGCATTCCGTTGATCGTCACACCAGACGACCGGGGCGGGTTCTCCGTCAGTCGCTGGGCAACAAGGGACAAAAGCGAGGAGCGAAAATGAAACTACTAAAGATCCTGGGGGTTGTCGGCGCGCTAGGCGTTCTCGCCGCCTGCACTTCCGACCTTCAACGCATTCGCACGACCGAGCCGAGTGGCGGCACGCCGTTCACTCAAGCGCTGACCAAGGAATATCGCGACCTTGCGGTGTTCGAAGCCGACGAGATGTTCGACTGGCGCGATGCCGGTTACTACGCTCGCCGCGGGTTGCAGGCCGCAGCCGGCGAAGTTGTGTTGCCGGAAGATCCGGTGAACCGCGACCTGCCGGAAGATTCGCTCTCCGAGATCAATGACGTCCGCACCCGCTTGTTGGCGGCGCTGGACGGCGGCGCCCGCGACAACAAGCCGGAGATCGCCGCACGCGCGCAGAGCCGCTTCGATTGCTGGCTCGAACAACAGGAAGAGAACTTCCAAGAAGACCACATCTCCGCTTGCCGCGACGAGCTGCTGGCCGCGTTGGCCGAACTCGCTCCGGCGCCGGTCGCGCCGGCTGCAACGCCGCCGGCCGTCTACCTGGTGCTGTTCGACTTCGACAAGTCGAACATCAACGATGCGGCCCAGGCCGTCATCAACCAGGTGATCGCGGACTTCAACGCGAACAAGTCGACCGCCGTTTCGGTCACCGGTCACACCGACCGCGCCGGTTCGGATGCCTACAACGAGAAGCTGTCTGAGCGCCGCGCCGATGCGGTCCGCGAAGCGCTGATCGCGGGCGGTATCCCGGCCGAAGCGATCACGACCGCCTGGAAGGGCGAGTCGGAGAACGCAGTCCCGACCGAGGATGGCGTCAAGGAGCAGGCCAACCGCCGCGCCGAAATCATCATCCAGTAATCGGCCGAGTTGGTTGAAATTGGCGGCGCCGGAGCAATCCGGCGCCGCTTCTCTTTGCGGGTTGCGCGTTCTCGCGTAGCCGATAGAATCCCCTGAAATCGGCAGCAGGCATCCGGCGAAATCGCCAGCCGAACCGCGGCGTCAATGGAACGTCCGGCAAGTAAAGGCATCCAAGTCAGACGATGTATAAAGAGACCACGCGATCGATCACCATCACGGTGGTGCCGACCTACCTCGACGACCAGTCGTCGCCCGAGGAATCCCATTATGTCTGGAAGTACCACATCCGGATCGAGAACAACGGCGCGGACACCGTGCAGCTTCGCACGCGCTATTGGCGCATCACCGATTCGATGGGCCGGGTCCAGGAAGTGCGCGGTCCCGGCGTGGTGGGCGAGCAACCGGTCCTGAAGCCGGGCAAGTTCTACGAATACACCAGCGGCACGCCGCTGCCGACGCCGTCCGGCATCATGGTCGGCACCTATCAGATGGAAACCCCGCAGGGCGAGAAATTCGACGTGCGGGTGCCCGCCTTCTCGCTCGACAGCCCCTACCAGCCGGTCAAGCTGAACTGACCCGGATAAGGACGACGACATTGGCGAAACCGAGCAAGCCCCGCGCCGGGTCATCGCGCGCTTCGAGATCAGCGCCGAGAATCCGGCGCCCGAGCCAGGACGAAGCGGAAGAGGCGGTGCGCACCTTGATCCGCTGGGCCGGCGACGATCCGGCCCGCGAGGGCCTCCTCGGCACGCCGGAACGCGTGGTGCGTGCCTATCGCGAGTTCTTCCGCGGCTACGATCAGGAGCCGCACACCATCCTCAAGCGCACTTTCGAAGAGACCGACGGTTACGACGAGATGATCGTGCTGAAGGACATGCGCTTCGAGAGCCATTGCGAGCATCACATCGCCCCGATCATCGGGCGCGCGCATATCGCCTATCTGCCGCATCATCGGGTCGTGGGCATCAGCAAATTGGCGCGGCTGCTTGATTGTTATGCCAAGCGCCTGCAGATCCAGGAGAAGATGACGGCGCAGATTGCCAACACCCTGCAGGAGGTGCTGCAGCCGCGCGGCGTCGCCGTGGTGGTGGATGCCAGCCACCAATGCATGACCACGCGCGGCGTGCACAAGCCGAACACCTCTATGGTCACCAGCCGCATGCTGGGCGCGTTCCGCACCGATCCTTCGACGCGGCGCGAATTCCTGGCGATCATCGGCTTGCCGCCGGCGACCGTAGCGTCGAGCTCGTAAGTGTTGGCTGGTTCTCGCCTATGAACCACATCAAGAAGTCCCCTTCCCCCCTTGCGGGGGTCGCTTGCGCTCGCTAAGCCTCCGCAACCCTCTCCCGCGAGGGGAGAGGGGAGGCTTTTTGTGTACTTGGTCTTGAGATAGTCCTGAGAGGGGAAGCCTGGCCGATGTCCTGGCCGGATCATCGTTCCGTTCTTTATGCGCTCGGCACTTTCCTCAGCGGCATCGCCGCCCTGATGCTGCTGCCGGCGCTTGCGGACTATGTCATCGACGATCCCAACTGGGCTGCGTTCATGGCCGCTTCGGTGGTGACCGGCGGTGTCGGCGGCGCTACGATTCTCGCCTTCCGCACCAACCGCGCACCGGTGATCGGCCGGCGTGAGGGGTTCCTGCTCATCACGCTGACCTGGGTGGTGAGCTGCATTTTCGCGGCGCTGCCCTTCATGTTGTCTCGCCAGGCGCTCGGCTTCGCCGACGCGTTCTTCGAATCGACCTCGGGCCTGACCACCACCGGCTCCACCATCATCCGGAACCTGGAGGCTGAATCGCACGGCATTCTGCTGTGGCGCGCCTTGCTGCATTGGGTCGGCGGCATCGGGATCATCGTTCTGGCAGTGATGCTGCTGCCGTACCTCAGGGTCGGCGGCATGCAATTGTTCCGCGCCGAATCCTCCGACCAGTCCGACAAGATCCGCGCCCGCGCCAGCGAGGTGACGTGGGAGATCTTCTCGATCTACGCGGTCCTGACCGTGATATGTGCCATCGCTCTTACCATCGCCGGCATGCCCTTGTTCGATTCGGTCTGTCACGCGATGTCGATCATCGCGACCGGGGGCTTCGCCAACAAGGATGCCTCCATCGGCTTCTATCAGAGCGGCTCGATCGAATGGGTGACCACGTTGTTCACGCTCGTCGGCGGGATGACCTTCGCGCTGATGGCGCGCGCCGTCTGGCATGGCGACTGGCGCGGCATCACGCGCGATACCCAGACGCGCTGGTATTTCGGCTACATGCTTCTCGGCACGATCCTGGTGACGCTCTGGCAGGTCACCGTCAACGATCGCTCCTTCGAGCCCGCCCTCCGGTCGTCGGCCTTCACGGTCGTCAGCCTCGGCACGACGACGGGTCTGGTCTCGGAGGATTACTCGCAATGGGGGCCGTTCCCGGAGGCCGTGTTCATCGTGCTGCTGTTCGTGGGCGGCTGCACCGGCTCCACCACCGGCGCCATCAAGGTGTTCCGGTTCTGCATCCTCGGCTCCTTCGCCAAGTGGCAGATGCGGTCCCTGATTCATCAGCATCGCGTGCTGCTGCCGACTTATAATGGCATCCCGGTGACCGACGACGTCGTGCGGTCGGTCATCGGGTTCATCGTGCTGTACCTGTTCGCATTTGCCTTGCTCGGAACCGGCGTGGCGGCGTTCAATGTCGATATGACGACGGCGTTTTCCGGTGTCGCGCAGGCTCTCGGCAATGTCGGCCCCGGATTCGGCACGACCATCGGCCCCGCGGGAAATTTTTCCAGCCTGCCCGACGGCGCGAAGTGGCTGCTCTCCGCGGCGATGTTGTTGGGCCGACTGGAATTGCTGACCGTCCTGGTGTTGTTCACGCCGACTTTCTGGCGAGGCTGATATGCAGAGTGCGATCGACATCCTGGAGCGGCTGGTCGGCTTCGCCTCGGTCTCGGCGCGCAGCAACCTCGATGTCATCCAGTGGATCCGCGACTATCTCGGCAGTCACAATATCCGGAGCGACCTGGTACCGGCGCCGGACGGGCAGCCGAAAGCCAACCTGTGGGCCAGCATCGGCCCGGACACGCCCGGCGGACTGGTGCTGTCGGGCCATACCGACGTCGTGCCCGTGGAGGGTCAGCCCTGGACCAGCGATCCCTTCACCCTGACGGCGCGCGACGGCAGGCTCTACGGCCGCGGCACGTCGGACATGAAGGGCTTCATCGCCTTGTGCCTGGCGCTGGTGCCCGAGATGCTGGCGCGGCCGCTGAAAGCGCCGATCCATTTCGCCTTTTCCTATGACGAGGAAGTGGGCTGCCTCGGCGCGCCGCACCTGATCGCGGAGCTGGGCCGGCGCTTCCCCAAGCCAGCGCTCGCCATCATCGGCGAGCCGACGGAGTTGAAGCTCGGGACCAGACACAAGGGCTGCTATTCCTTCGAGACCGAAGTGACCGGCCGCGACGGCCATTCCAGCCAGACCCACAAGGGCGCCAACGCCATCGTCGCGGCGGCGGAGATCGTGGCCGAGCTCGCCCGCATCGCGGAGCAATTGAAAGACTCGCGCTTCAACGACGCGAATTTCGAGCCGCCTTATCCCACCATCAATGTCGGCCGGATCGATGGCGGCACGGCGGTCAACATCATCGCGCGGCATTGCACGGTGCATTGGGATTTCCGCGCCACACCCGGCGCCGATCCCTCCCTCGTTCTGCCGAAGCTCGAGGCGTTCGTCGCGAACACCATCCTGCCGCGCCTGCGCCGCGTCGCGCCGGAAGCAGCCGTCGCCACCCGCCCGCGCGCCCATGTGCCGCCGCTGGCGGACGAGCCGGGCGGGGCGGCGGAAACCCTGCTCAAGTTCCTCACCGGCGCCAACGAAACCGTCGGCCTGGCATTTGCGACCGAGGCGGGACAGTTCCAGCACGCCGGCCTCTCCGCGATCGTCTGCGGTCCCGGCTCGATCCTCCAGGCGCATCAGCCGGATGAATTCATCGAGCTCTCGCAATTCGAAGCGGGGGAGAAATTCCTGCGGAAGCTGATTGCGTGGGCCCAACAGGGCTGAACGTCGCGCGCCGGCAATTAGGATGTCGGCGCGATTTTCTTCCAAATATCACATTCCGATATATATAATGCGGGTCTCTTAACCATCCTCCTGGCTTGCCGTCCGCCCGGACGAGTCCTACGATTTGCTAAAATTAGAAGAAAAATCGATCGAACTAGGCTTGGGGATTTCCTCTCATTTCGGCGCCCAGCCGGGAGGCATGGCGGGTGCGGTTCGGGACATCTCCCTTAGATCACCAGCTCGGGGGAGCTGAATCCGTGGGCTGAATGAGCGCCCCGGAATCGCGGCTCTGGACTTGGCCAATGCAGCTTGGCCAACGCACCAACGCGCGCAAAGCGCCCCGATTTCGCATCGGGCCGAGCTGGGAGAGGGGATATGGCTGCGACCAATAAGAGGTTCGGCACGCAATCCAGGAATCGGATCGCCGATACCGCATCGGCACTAGTGCCGCGCCAGCGGCAAAGGCCTCGACCTTCATCCGATTCCACCACGATCCAGCATCACTGATTTATCCGCCGCCGTGGCGCGCCGCCTCGTGCGGTAGCGCGCCGGGCCGCAACTGATTTCCTCGGGAGGGAACGCACATGGGTACGACGCAAACGAACGGCACCGTTGTCTCGTTCGGCAATACGCCGCAGGCCAAGGACGACACGCTCACTGGTCTCTACGAAAATTCGGCCAACGTCATTTATTTCGACGTGATGGCCAATGATCTTGCTGGCAACGCGAAGTATCTGTGGTCGCTGGACGACAGCATCAGCGCCGGCGGCATCCGTCCGACCGATCTACTGACGCAGGATCTTGCGCGGACGGAGGCGTTGAGCACCGATCACAGCCTGAACGGCGCCAAGATCTGGATCACCGCCGACGGCAAGGTCGGGTACGATCCAAACTACTGGAGTGCGGGGTTCAAGACATCGCTCGATGCTCTGCCGGCGGGCGGGCACCTGACCGACACTTTTACCTATGCCATCCGGATGGCCAACGGCGCGCTGAGTTGGGCGACGGCGACTGTTCAGATTGCCGGGACCAACGACGCGCCGGTTGCGGTTGCGGACGTGAACGGTGCGGACGTGGTGACGGAATCCGGGGTCAATCCCGGCAACACGGCGTTCCCCGGCGATCCGAGCGCCATCGGCAACGTGCTGACCAACGACACCGATGTCGACACCGGTGCGGTTCTGACGGTTGCCCAGGTGAACGGCTTGGCGGCCAATGTGGGCTTCGCCGTGACCGGGACCTACGGCGCGCTGACGCTGAACGCGGACGGCAGCTGGAGCTACGCGCTCGACAACACCGACACCGACACCAACAAGCTGGCGCAGGACCAGGTCGTCACCGACGTGTTCACCTACACGGTGACCGACGAGCACGGGGCGACCTCCTCGACCAGCCTGACCATCACCATCACCGGGACCAACGACGCGCCGGTTGCGGTTGCGGACGTGAACGGTGCGGACGTGGTGACGGAATCCGGGGTCAATCCCGGCAACACGGCGTTCCCCGGCGATCCGAGCGCCATCGGCAACGTGCTGAC
>Ga0207428_10000070_pt1 | contig 147650 bp, 117 predicted proteins | sample RhiMethybrSRZTD1_FD_187600 | JGI IMG/M metagenome (GOLD analysis project Ga0207428, IMG submission 187600) | Populus rhizosphere microbial communities from Tennessee, USA - Rhizosphere MetaG P. TD hybrid SRZTD1 (SPAdes) (version 3) | ecosystem: Host-associated > Plants > Roots > Rhizosphere >... | reverse complement strand
GTGGCGGCCGTGATCGCGTTGACGCGCGCGCCCGCCCGCACGTAGGCTGCCTCGAGGACCGGGAGGACGCATGAAGGAGACGACGGACGACCCGCCGCGCCGCGTCCGCGACATGACGGACCAGGTCACCGCGGACGGGGGCGCGGTCCTGGCCGCCTTCCGCGAGCCCGTGGGTGGGCACTGGCAGCTCTTCTGCCTGCTCCCCCTCGAGAAGGTCGCCCCTACGCCCTACCAGCGCGACCTCTCCCCTACGCACGTCAAGAGGCTTCACGACGCGGTCAAGAAGATCGACCGGTTCGTGGACCCGATCGTGGTGGTCTCACCCGAGCCCGGCGTCTACTGGACTCCGAACGGCCACCACCGCCTCAAGGTCCTGCAGAAGCTCAAGGCGGACACGGTGCCCGCCCTGCTCCTCCTGGAGGCGGAGGTCGCCTTCCAGATCCTCGCTCTCAACACGGAGAAGGCGCACAACCTCAAGGAGAAATCGCTCGAGGTCATCCGCATGTACCGCGGGCTGGCGGAGTCGCAGCCCCGGAAGGGCGAGGAGGACTACGCCTACCAGTTCGAGGCCCCGCACCTCGTCACCCTGGGGCTGCTCTACGAGCAGAACAAGCGCTTCGCGGGCGGTGCTTTCGCCCCCCTGCTGCGCCGCGTGGACGGCTTCCTCTCGGGCACGTTCGTGAAGACCCTGCCCCAGCGCGAAGCGCGGGCGGAGAAGGTGCGCGCCGCCGACGCCGCCCTGGTGGACGTCGTGGCCCAGCTCAAGAAGCGCGGCATCCGCCACCCGTTCGTGAAGAACTACGTCCTGGCCCGGACCACGCCTCTGTCTCGGGCCCGCAAGAGCATGCCGTCCTTCGATACCGCTTTGGACAAGCTGATCGCCAACATCGAGGGCTTCGACGTGGCCAAGGTCCGCTACGACGACGTCCAGCGGGGGGCGATGATGTCCGCGGCTCCGGCCGAGTAGAACTACCCCAACCCCTTGAGGTCGATGAGGATCTTGAGGTGGATCTCGACCTGACCCTGCCCGTTCTTCACGGTGATCTCGACGGGCAACGCCACCTGCTTGTCGCCCGACTGGACGGTGGCGGAGACGCGAACCGGCGCGGTGTTCTCCCCCACCCGGCCGGACGCGGCCGCCACGGGGGGGATCGTCACGGAGGCGGACGCGGCGGCGGGTCCCCCGGGCGCGCGCGGCGGAGGCAACGTGCGCGGAGCGGCGGGGGGCGCGGCGGCGACGGGGGGGCGGGGCGCGGGCGCCGCGGGAGGAGCGACCCGGGGCGGCACGGCCGCCGGCCGGGGCGCGGGCGCCGGAGCCGGCTCGCTTTCGGGCACGAGGTTGGGCGCCGTGTCGAACGAGATCTCCTCGATGTCCTCGTCGTCGGGGTCCGCCGCGTCGAGCGTGAGCTCCGGATCGGTGGTGCGTCCGATACGGGCCCGGAGGTCGTCCGCCTCGTTCGCCGACCGGATGAGCGTCGTACGCCCGATCGACGGCGACGACGGCGGGCTCGGCGGATCGAGGGACAGCTCCTCGGAGGTGACGGTCTCCATCTCGGACCCACCCAGTGAGAGCTCCGAGGAATCATCCGTCAGGTCGATGGACTCGAGCAGCTCGTCCGTGGAGACGGCGGCCCGCGCCGGCGCCGGCGCGGCCGCACGAGCGGGAGCGGGAGTGGCGACGGCCGCCCGCGGCGCCATGGGCGGAGCCACGGGCGGCGCCGCCGGACGCGGCGCCGCCGGGGCGGCGGCGGCGGCGGGCCGGACCGGCGCCGTGGTCGGCGTCGAGGTGGCAGCCTTGGCCGCCTCGGACCCTCCGCCGCCGTATTTGGTGGCCAGGGACTTGAACACGAGCCCAGTCGCCGCCTTCAGCGTCTCGTCCACGCCCTGACCCTTCATGGCCACCGCCTCGAAGAACGGCAGGCCACGCGGGTTGAGCCTCTCGTTGAGGATCTCCACGGGGAGGGCGTTGGGCAGGTCGCGCTTGTTGTATTGCAGGACGGTCGGGATCTCGCCGGGGTCGATCTCGTTCGCCTCGAGGTTCTCTTTCAGGTTGGCCAGCGCGTCCAGGTTCGCGTCCAGCACCGGCTCCTGGCTGTCCGCCACGAACACCACGCAGTCCGCGCCCTTCAGCACCATGCGCCGGGTGGCGTTGTAGAAGACCTGGCCGGGGACCGTGTAGAGCTGGATGCGCGTCTTCATGCCGCGGATGGTCCCGAGATCGATGGGGAGGAAGTCGAAAAACAGGGTGCGGTCGGCCTCCGTGGCCAGGGACAACATCTTTCCCTTGTTCTTGATCGGCGTCTTTTCGTGGATCCACTGGAGGTTCGTGGTCTTCCCGCACAAGCCGGGGCCGTAGTAGACGACCTTGGCCGTCAGCTCCTTCGTGGAATAGTTGAAGAGGACCATTAACCGCCGCCGATATCTTCCGCGGGAGGGAGCGCGGACCGTGGAAGAGGGCATTCTACGGGCCGCCCGGAGGCGAATCAACCGTGGGTCCTGCTAGAATCCGGTGAACGCCGCGACGGACCGCGACGCTTCCTGCGCCGCGCGACGACACGAGGAGGACGGATGATTTCGGCTGCTGCTTTGCTCCTTCTGGCCCAGGCCGCGACGGCCTCTCCCGCCGCTTCGCCGGCGGCCGTCCCCTCGCCTCGTCCCACACCCAGCGGGCCGGTCGTGGTCCTGGAGACGAGCATGGGCCGGATCCGCATCGGCCTCTACGACGACAAGTCGCCCGTCTCCACCGAGAACTTCCTCAAATACGTGCGCAAGGGCCACTACAACGGCACCCTCTTCCATCGCGTGATGCCGAACTTCATGATCCAGGGTGGCGGCATGATCCAGGACATGAGTGAGAAGCCGACGGACCCGCCCATCCGCAACGAGGCCCGCAATGGCCTGCGCAACAGCCGGGGCACGGTGGCCATGGCGCGGACGAACGACCCCAACAGCGCGACCGCCCAGTTCTTCATCAACCTGAAGGACAACGCCTTCCTCGATTTCGGCATCCGCGGCATGGGCTATGCCGTGTTCGGCGAGGTCATCGAGGGGATGGCCGTCGTGGACAAGATCGCGGCCGTCCAGACGACGCGCCGCGGCCAGCACGACGACGTCCCCGTCACGCCCGTGCTGATCCTCTCGGCCAAGGTCGAAGGCGGCGCTACGGCGCGCCCACCGTCGCCGCGCCCCTCGGTGCGTCCTTCGCCGCGTCCTTCGCCGCGGGCGACCGCGCGGCCACCCGCGCGTCCGAGCCCGCTGGCCACGCCGCGCCCGAGCCCGACTCCGCACCAGTAGGCGAGAGTGCTGCGCGGGGCGGTACTCGCTTTGGCGATCCCTGCGGTCTTCGCGGCCGCCGCGGAGACGCGCAAGTGGACGGCCCCGGACGCGGACAAGGCGCGCGTCAACCCGGTGGAGGCGACGCCGGCGGCGCTCCTCAAGGGGCGGGCGCTCTACCAGAAGCACTGCGCGTCGTGTCACGGCGACAAGGGAAAGGGCGACGGGCCCGCGGAGAGCTACGAGCTCGAGCCCGCCACGGACCTCACCGACCCCGCGCTGCAGGAGCGCCTGACCGACGGCGAGATATTGTGGAAGGTCACGACGGGTTTGAAGTCGGGGACGGACGTCATCATGCCCGGGATAGTGCAGCGGGTACCGGCCGAAGAGGATCGGTGGAAACTCGTGCACTTCATGCGGACTCTAGCGACCAAGAATCCATAGGATCGTCGAGCCGATCCTGTTGACCAACCAGCGCGGCGCTCATCAGGCCGGCGCCGCGACCCAAGCGCCCGTTTTCCGTTCTTCTTTTTTGTTACAGCTCCTTGAAGGCCTTCACCACGTCCGCCGCCTTCTTCGGATCCACCTTCAAGATCGACGAGTCGTTCGACCGCCGCGCGTAGGCCGCGCCCTCCTTCTCGCCCAGATCGAAGGAGACGGCCGGCTTTCCCCCGTCGAATCGAAGCGTGACCTTGAGCGACGGCTGGTCGAGCCCGTAGGTCGCGGGTGCGGACGGCTTGTCCACGAATTCGACGACGTCCACCCCCCCGACCGCGAAAAGCGCGTCCTGGACCTTGTTCGTCTCCAGGTCCTTCGCGTCGGGGGCGGTGCGCCGCCACTTCGAGACCTCGAGCCCGTCCTTGTCCTTGCTCGTCGAGCGCGCGTAGACGCGCTTGACCCCGGCCGCCTCCGTTTCGAAGGCGGAGACGTCATAGGTCGCCACCTCGAGCAGGCGCTTGGCCCGCAGCTCGTTCATGCCCTTGGCCAGCTCGTCCACGATGGCCCCGGGGATGACCGCCACCAGCGGCCGGTCGGAGACACGGACGTTGTATTTCTTCTCGGGCGTGGCCGAGCCGATCTCCAGCGTCTTGCGCGTGCCGTCGCCGAGACCGAGGGTCACCGTGCGTACGGGCTTGTCGAGGCCGAAGGGCTTGAGGTCCTTCGGGCCTTCGTCGGCCACGGAGTCCATGCGCAGCGATTCCAGGCTTCCCATCAGCGCATCGACCGACCAGCGGCCGGCCTGGCTGGCGACGGGCTGCGTGAAGGCCCAGTCGCCCCCTTCGGTGCGTGCCAGCGCGTAACTGCCCTCCGGACCCGTCACGTCCAGCGTGCGCACGGCGTCGCGCTTGACGTGCAGGAGCTCGCGGTCGCGGAGGTCGAACGGCTTCTTGTCGAACGCGCCGTCGACGTGCGATCCGACCGTGAACACGCGTGCCCGGGCGGGTGTCTTCGCATAGACCGCGCCGCCGTCCGGAGTCTTCGCCCCCAGGGCGAGGACGAGCGGGTCCTTGACGCCGTCGAGCGTGACCGCGACCGTGCTCCGGGGCTTGTCGAGACCGTATTCTCCGAGGGCCGCCGGCGTCTCCGTGACGACCTCTTCCTGCTGCAGGGTCTCGAGGCTGGACAGGAGGGAGTCCACCTGCGCGCCGTCCGCGGCCACGTCGGACGGGGTCTTCATCCGCCAGCCGTCTTTCTCCTTGACGAGACGGATCTCCTCCCCGCCCGCGGGTGTGAGCGTGATCGACTGGACCTTGGCCCGGTCCAGGGTGAAGACCTTCTCCTTCGGCTTCTCCTCCGTCGGCTCCGGCCGCTTGGCCTCCACGAAGTAGATGTACGCGCCGAGGCCGGCGGCCAGCGCGACCGCGACGTACGTCCTCCAGAACGTCGGCGCCTTCATCGCCGCGACCACCATTCGCGGATGCCCATCACGATGAACACGCCCGGGATCAGGAGGAGCGCGAGGACGAGCATGTTCTGCTGCTGAACGCGCGTGAGGACCAGGCGCTGGTCGTCCGGCTCCTTGGGCCGGATGGAGATGAGATCGGCGTCCTGGGCCAGCCAGGCCACGGAGTTCATGAAGAGGTCTCGGTTGCCCTGGAAGCTGAGCAGCGTGTTGGTGGCGAAGTCGCTGTCCCCGAAGACGGCCACGCGGCCTTCCTTCTTCGGCGCGGCTTCATCGGGCGACGGGGAAGCGGTCGGCGAAACGGACGGGGACGGAGACGGAGAGGGAGAGGGGGACACGGTCACGGTGGCGACGGCGGCCAGGCTGATCGGCCCCTTCTTGTCCTTGCCCTCGTCGAACTGCACGGGCGCCTTCAGGGTGAGGTCCGTCTCCGCCCAGGACGCGGGCGAGGTCTTCACGAGGTCCTGCGCGAAGACGCCCTCCATCGTGCCCGTGTTGGCCTGCACGCGACGAGCCTGATGGAAGGCGGTCATGACGCGGAAGCCGCGCGTGATCTCGTGGTACGGGTAGTCCACGGCGATCGGAGTCAGCTCCCCGGTGCCGAAGATCTGGCCGAAGCCGGAGACGTCCACCACGACGTCCTCGCCCGGCTCGATATTGAAGGCCTTGATGAGCGCGTCGTAGTTCGGCGTCTTCACCTTCAGCTCGGGGTCGCTGAGGAGCAGGGCCTTGCCCCCGCCCTTGACCCAGCCCTTGATCATGTCCGCCGTCGGGGCGAGGAGGTCGCTCTGCGGCCCCGCCACCACGAGGACCGAGCAGTCCGCGGGAACGGACGTCTCGCGCGCGAGCACGACCTTCTTCGCGTCGTAGAGGTCGCGGCCGAGGGCGCCCTTGATGCCGGACATCCCGCTCTCGTCCGCGTCGTCGATGTCCTTCTCCCCTTCGCCCTGGGCGAAGCAGACCGTCTTCTTGCTCTCACGGGTGATCTTGATGAACGCGTTCGTGAGGTCCTGCTCGGAATCGTTGTTCACGCGCTCGCGCTTCTCGCCGCGCTGGATGACGATCGAGGGCCACGGGCCCTTCACGTCGAGCTCGTTGGCCCGGGCGGGGCGGGCGATGGGGTCCACGAACTCCGCCTTCACGTGCGGAGAGAGGCCCTGATAGTCCTTGATGCGGTCGACGCCCGCGCTGCCCTCCATGTCCGCGGCGCGCTGGAAGTACACGATGCTCACGTCTTCCTTGAGCCCCTGGACGACCTTCTTCGTCTGGTCGGACAGGCTGTAGCGCTGGTTCTTGGTGAGGTCCTTCTTGAGCGGATGGCGCGCGGCCAGGTAGTTCACGCCCACGAGGATGGCCAGCACGACCACGATGAGGACGGCCGTGTTGCTGCCGTAGCGGAGCTGGCGGCCGCCGATCCCGCGGTAGATGTCCTCCCAGCGCAGCGCGAGGTGGAGCAGGACGAGGGCGAGGCCGGCGTAGAGGTACACGTTCAGGTTGGGCTTGATCGCGTAGCCCTGGCGGGCGGCGATGGCGCCGCCGGCCATGAGGGCGAGGCCGACGGGAGCGAGGAAGTCGATCAGCTTGCGCATGCTCAGGCCCTCCACCGCTGGCTCTCCACCGACTGGTGGGCGAGGAACAGGCCGAAGGTGATGAAGCTCAGATAGAACACGACGTCCTTCAGGTCGATCACTCCCTTCATGAGGCTCTCGAGATGGGTGAGGAGGCCGAGCTTGGCCACGGCCTGGGCGAAAGCGCCCGCGCTGGGGTCGTCCATCCAGCCCAGGATCCAGAGGCCGAGGAGCAGCCCGAAGGTGAGGGTGCCGGCCACGATCTGGTTGCGGGTGAGGGTGGAGACGAAGAGGCCGAGGGCGATGAAACACGCGCCCACGAGGAGGAGGGCGAGGACGCCCGTGGCCACCGGCTTCCATTCCGGCGGCGTCGTCGCGTAGTACCAGAGGAGCGCGAGGTTCAGGAGGCCGGCCGCGATCATGAGCGCATAGAGGAAGACCGCGCCCAGGAACTTGCCGACGATGATCTGCATGGACGTGATGGGCGAGGTCTCGAGGAGCTCGATCGTGCCCTGCCGCTTCTCCTCCGCGAAGAGGCGCATGGTCAACATGGGCGTGATGAACAGCGCAACCACGGCCATGTTGTGGAGGACGCCGGAGATCACCCAGTCGTTCAGGCTCAGCTTGGGTCCGCCGCCCATCTCCGACTGGCCGGCGCGGAGGGACACCATCATGAAGCGGTTGATGACCAGGACGTAGAACGCGCCGAAGAGCAGCGTCCACATGCAGATGGCGACGTAGGCGATGGGGCTGCCGAAGTAGTGCCGCCACTCCTTCTCGACCAGGGCCCAGACGTTGCGCAGCGCGGTCACGAGCGCACTTCCTCGGCGGGAGCGCCCGTCTCCGCGGGCGGGGGCGCGGCGGCGGCGTCGGTGGTGGTCAGGTGCAGGAAGATCTCCTCCAGGCTCATGCCGGACTGTTGCAGGCCGATGAGGTCGAGGCCGCGGGCGAAGGCCGCGCGCGCGATCTCGGCGCGGACGTCGCGGCCAGCTTCGGCGTCCACCTCGTAGACGCCGGGCTTGGCCAGGCGCACGGACTTGACCCCGGGCACCGCGGCCAGGACGGCCTCGAAGTCCGGCGCCTCGCCGCGCACCTCCAGGCGCACGGTGGCCGCCCCTTGCAGCCGGTGGGTCAGGTTCTCCGGGGTGTCCTCCGCGACCACCCGCCCCTTGTTGATGATCACGACGCGCCCGCAGGTCATCGAGACCTCCGGGAGGATGTGCGTGGAGAGCACGATCGTGTGCTCGCCGCCGAGGCTCTTGATCAGCTCGCGCGTCTCGATGATCTGCTTGGGATCGAGGCCCGCCGTCGGCTCGTCCAGGATGAGCACGTCCGGGTTGTGCAAGATGGCCTGGGCGAGGCCCACGCGCTGGCGATAGCCCTTCGAGAGCCGGCCGATGAGGGTCGCGCGCACGTCGGAGATGCGCGTCTTCTCCATCACGTCCGAGATCTTCGCCTTGCGGTCCTTGCCCGGGACGCCCTTGATCTTCGCGCAGAAATCCAGGAACGAGCCCACGTCCATGTCGGGGTAGAGGGGAGGGGTCTCGGGGGTATAGCCCACCCGGCGCTTGACCTCGAGCGGCTGCGCGAAGACGTCGAAGCCGGCCACGCGTGCCGTCCCGTCCGAAGGCGGGAGGTAGCAGGTCAGGATGCGCATGGTGGTGGTCTTGCCGGCCCCGTTGGGCCCGAGGAATCCGAGGATCTCGCCCTTGTGCACGCGGAACGAGATCCCGTCCACGGCGGTGTGCCGGCCGTAGCGCTTGGTGAGGTTCTCGACCTCGATCATGAAGACTCCGTGAAATCCAATAAGGGCGCAAGGCTACCGGGAGGCGGAACGCCTCCGGGGAGACCGTGGACGCCGAACGGCCCGTCTGGGCTCAGCGATGCGGTGCGTACCATCGCTGCGGACGCAGGGAGTCGTATCATAGCGACTCGGTTTTTCGCGTGTCAACGCGCCCAAAGCCCATCGAGGCATCCGCTCCCCGCCGACGCACCTCGCGCGCCCCCGCCCTGAGGCGGCTGGCCGACCAGATGCTGGAGGCGGCGACGCTGGAAGCGCTCGCGCACCTGCTCAGCGAAGCCCTTCCCCAGGCGCTCGGAATCGAGAAGGCGGCCCTCCTCCTCTGGAACCGCAGGCTCGACAACTTCGAGGCGCTCACGCCGGGTGAGACGCACCTCAGCGCCCTGCGGCCGGACTCGCCCGCTCCCCTCCCGGAATCGGGGTTCCTGCTCTCGGAAGGGACGCTCCTGCCCACGAGGGAGGGCCGGGGCGACGGCGTGCTGATCCCGCTGATGGCCCGCAGCGGCGTCGTGGGCATGCTCGTTCTGGGGGCGCGGGCGGGACGCCGGAAGGTGCCCTTCCGGCCCACCGAGGTGCGGCTCCTGTCCGTGCTGGCCAGCCGCGCCGCCCTGGCCCTGGAGAACCACCTCTACCAGCGCGAGCTGATCTCCAGCGAGCGCATGGCCGCCCTGGGGGCCATGGCCGGCATGCTGGCCCACGACTTCCGCAACCCCATGACCGTCGTGCGCGGGCACGCGGAGATGCTGCTCGAAGACGGGTTGCGCCTGGAGACGGTGCGCGCGCAGGCGGAGCTGATCGTGCGCATGGTGGACCGCCTGGACCGCATGACGGGCGAGATCCTCGACTTCGCGCGCGCGGGCGGCCGCGTGGTCCTCCGCCGCCTCCCCTTGCGGCGGTTCTTCGGAGAGCTCGCGGACGACCTCGAGAAGGAGCTTCCCGGCGTCTCGATCGTGCGCGCGCTCGATCTGCCCGAGGAGGCCGCGGGAGCCCTGGACGAGGACAAGATCCGCCGCGCCATCGGGAACCTCACCTCGAACGCTCGCGACGTGATGGGCGGGCGCGGCGTGGTCCACCTCGCCGTACGGCTGGCCCCGCCCGCCGAGGCCGGGGCGCCGGAGCGGCTTCTCATCGAAGTGGCCGACGAAGGTCCCGGCGTCCCTCCCGAGATCCGCGCCACCCTGTTCGAGCCTTTCGTGACGGCGCGCAAGAAGGGCGGGACGGGGCTGGGCCTGGCCGTGGCCCGCCGCTTCGTCGAGGACCACGGCGGCACGATCGAGCTCGTCGCCGATCCGCCCGCCGGCGGGCCCACGGGGGCGCGCTTCCGGCTGCTCCTGCCCCTGGTGCCGGAGGCGCGGCCCGGCGGCGAGGATGGGGCGCGCTAAGATGGAATCGTGAGGATCCGCCTCGGCCTGGCCTTCGCGCTCGTATTCGCCGCCGCCGCCTGCCGGACGCCCGAGCCCAAGGCGCTCCTGGACACGTCCGATGCGGATGCGTACTGGGCGGTCGAGCCGACGATGGGCGGCGAGACGTACATCGCGCCGGCCCTGAAGTTCCACCTGCACAATCGCAGCGACACGCAACAGCACTCGGTCCAGGCCATGGCCGTGTTCCGGCGCAAGGGCGAGGAGACCCTGACCTGGGGCTCCGCCTTCGAGCAGGTCGTTTCGCGCAAGGCTCCCCTCGACCCCGGCCAGTCCGTCGTGGTCACGCTCAAGTCGGACGCGCGCTACCACTCCCAGGGGCCGATCGAGGGCATGTTCGCGCACCCCCAATATCGCGACGCCCTCGTGGAATATTTCATCCGCGTCGGCTCGAGCGGGTGGGTGAGCTTCGGCCAGATGCCGGTGGAGCGGCGGGTCGGCGCGCGCTCCGTGGCCGCGGAATCCGGCATCCTGACCCCTTCGCCGGCCAGCGCTTCGACCCCTCCGTCCCCCGCGGCCCCCCCCTCGCCGGCCCGTCACGACTGACGTGGACCGCATCGGCTTCACCCACCTGAGCGGGCCGCGGGCGGGTGAGACGGCCTGGCTGCCGCGCCTGCCCGCCACCATCGGCTCCGATCCGGACGCGGACATCCGGGTGCCGGGGACGGCGGCGCGCCACGCCGTGATCTTCGAGCGCGAAGGCACCGTGGTTTTCCTCGACAGCGGCTCGGCGGACGGGACGTTCCTCGCCGGCGAGCTCGTCCAGGAGACCGTCCTCCGCGCGGGTGACGTCATCGAGCTGGGATCGGGCGGGCCCCGCCTGCGTTTCGATCACGAGGGCCAGACGAGCCTGGTCCGCGCGCACCCGCCCCTGCTCGCCGTGCCCATCGACCCTCCCGTCCCCGCGCCCGTCTCCCACACCTTGATCCTGCGCACGATGGCGCAGAGCAGCCGGGCCTTCCGGCGCACGGTGGTGGCGGCCGGGATCGTGGCCGCCGGGCTTCTGGGGTGGTCCTGGCGCGAGAACCGCCGTTTCCAGGCCGAGCTCCTGACCTTGCGCCAGACCATGGGCGAGGTGGACGCGGAGCGTCGCGCGCTCGAGCAGCGCGTGGACGCGGAGCGGCGCCGGACAGACGCGGAGCGCAGCACGCTCGAACAGCGCATCGAGGACTACCGGTCGCGCGAGGAGGATCTCCGGACGAAGCTGGCCGGGGCCGCCGCGGGCGAGGTCCAGACCTTGCGCGACGAGTTGGGGACGACGCGCACGCGCATCGCCAGCCTGGAGACGGAGCGTGCGGCGGGCGAGCAGATCATCAAGCAATACGGCGGCGGCGTGTGCCTCATCCAGGGCGCGTACGCGTTCTACGACGCCAGCGGCCGGCCGCTCCGTTACAAGGAGGGCGCGGACGACCACGCCGCAGACGACCTCACCGCCGTCCTCACCCCCGAGGGCGAGGGCGCGATCCACACCATCGAGTACTACGGCACGGGCTTCCTCGTGCAGGCGGGGGGCCTCGTGCTCACCAACCGCCATGTCGCGGAGCCCTGGTGGAACGACACCACGGCCGCGGCTCTCGAGGGTCAAGGTTTCACCCCGCGGTTCCTCTACCTGCGCGCGTTCTTCCCGAGACAGCACGATCCCTACGAGCTCAAGCTCGCGCGCAGCTCGTCGAAATACGACCTTTCGCTCCTGCGCGCGGCCATCCGCGGCGGCAGCATCCCCGTGCTCCCCCTGGAGCAGGAGTCGAAGCGCACCCTTCCGGGACAGCCCGTCGTGGTGGTCGGCTATCCGACCGGCCTCGAGGCCATCCTGGCCAAGGCGGAGAGCGGCGTGGTCCGGCGGATCCTCGAGTCCCACGGCACCGACTCGGAGCGCGTCACTCTCGCCCTCAGCCGGCAAGGACTGATCCGGCCCTCCACGACGCAGGGGCACATCGGCGACATCACGCGCACCGACATCGTGTTCGACGCGCCCAGCGCGCAGGGCGGCAGCGGCGGGCCGGTGTTCAACAAGTTCGGGCAGGTCATCGCCGTCGAATACGCGGTGCTGCAGAAGTTCGGGGGGAACTCCTTCGGGATCCCGATCGCCTACGCGCGCGAGCTCCTGGGCAGCGCGCGCCCGCGTGGCGACGACGACTAGGAGGCCCCTCCGCCGGCGGGGCGGGGCGCCGTCTTATACTCCTGGCCCGTGAACATCCTCTCGCTCCCCGCCGGTCCGCGCCGCGATCGCGCGCTCGCCCTCATCTTCATGCTGGTGGCCGCGGTGTTCCGCCTGCCGCGCCTGGGCTTCCCCGCGGAGGAAGTCTTCGACGAGGTCTACCACGCCAAGACCGCGCTGCAGTACCTGCAGGGAGAGAACCCCACGGAATGGGTGCACCCGCCGACGGCGAAGCTGCTGATCGCGATCGGCGTGTGGCTCTTCGGGTACAAGCCCTGGGCCTGGCGGCTGCTGCCCGCCTTCGCCGGGATCGCGCTGGCCCCGGTCTTCTACTACTTCGCGCGGCGGGCGCTGGCCAGCGAGAGGGCCGCGATCGTGGCCACCACCTGCCTTCTCTGCGACGGCGTGTACCTCGTGCAGAGCCGGATCGCGATGACGAACATCTTCGCGGTGCTCTTCCAGGTGGCGGCGGCCCTGTTCATCCTGCGATCGGTGCTCGAGGACCGTCTGCCCCTCCGGGGCATGCTCCTCGCCGGCCTCTTCCTCGGCCTCGCCCTCTCCACGCGCTGGACGAGCCTCTGGGCCTGGGGCTTCCTGGGCCTGCTCATGCTGGTGGTGCGCCGCCAGCGCCTCTTCCGGCCTCGCGAGCTCGCTCTCACTGCGCTGGCCTTCGGCCTGATTCCGCTCGGGATCTACGTTCTGAGCTACGTGCCGTGGATGGAGCAGGGCCATCCCCTGAAGGATCTCTGGCCACACACGAAGGCGATCTGGAGCTACCACGCGGGCCTGCGCGCGACGCATCCCTATTTCAGCAAGTGGTACACGTGGCCCTGGCTCTACCGGCCGACCTGGTACTACTTCAACCAGAACGCCGAGCAAGCCGTCGTGCGCGGCATCGTGGCCATCGGGAACCCCGCGCTGTGGTGGGTCTCCGTTCCCATCTCGCTCTGGGCGGTCGTCACGGGCGCGCGTGCGCGCGACCCGCGGCGCCTCTTTTCCGGGCTCGGCTACTTCTTCCTCTACCTGCCCTGGGGCCTCTCGCCGCGCACGCTCAACTACAGCCACTATCTCTTCGAGGCCATCCCCTACGCCTGCCTGAGCCTCGGCACGATCCTCGACCTCAACTGGGACTCCGCCGGCTGGCGGCGTCTCACCGCTCGCTCCTACCTCGCTCTCGTCGTCGCGATGTATTTCTTCTTCCTGCCCTTCCTGCTCGCCTTGCCCGTGCCCACCACCTGGTACTACTTCGACATCAAGGGCTGGCGTCCCTGGACCTGGTTCCCCACCTGGGTGTAGCCGCCGTCATCTTCGTCGCGACCTACGTGGTCGTCGCGGTGGGCCGCGTCCCCGGCCTGCGCCTGGACCGCACGGGCGCGGCGGTGGTCGGCGCCGCTTTCATGATCGCGTTCCATGTCGTCTCGGCGGAGGCGGCCTACCGCATGGTCGACCTGGGCACGATCGTGCTCCTCTTCGGGATGATGGTCGTGGTCGCGCACCTGAAGCTGGCGGGGTTCTTCCGCTGGGCGGGGGTGGCGGTGGCGCGCCGCGCGCGCTCGCCGCGGCAGCTCCTGGCCGGGCTGGTCACGATGTCGGGACTGCTCTCGGCCCTCTTCGTCAACGACACCGTGTGCCTGGCCTTCACGCCCCTCGTCCTGGAGGTGACGGCGGCACTGGGCGTGCGGCCGATCCCCTACCTCCTGGCGCTCGCGACCGCCTCCAACGTCGGCTCCGTCGCCACCCTCACCGGCAACCCGCAGAACATGCTGGTCGGCGTGGCCTCCGGGATTCCCTACGCGACCTTCTTCCGGGCCCTGGCCCCGGTCGCCGCCATCTCCCTCGTGCTCGATTTCATCGTGATCGCGCTCGTCTACCGGGCGGAGATGGCGCGGCCGTTCGCGGCGCCGGCCCACCCGCGGGTGCGCGTCCACGGGTTCCTCATGGCCAAGGGGCTGGCCGCGGCGGCGGCAATGCTCGTCTTCTTCTTCGCGGGCGCCCATGTCTCCGTGGTCGCCCTCACCGCGGGAGCCGCCTTGCTCCTCACCCGCCGCGTCAAGCCGGAGAAGGTCTTCGTCGAGATCAACTGGAACCTGCTCACGTTCTTCGCGGGCCTCTTCGTCGTGGTGGGCGCGGCGCGCGAGGCCGGGCTGGCGGACCGGGTCTTCACGCTCCTCCACGCCCGCGAGGCGCACTCCACGGCGTCGTTGGCCCTCGTCAGCGCGATCCTCTCCAACGTGGTGTCCAACGTGCCCGCGGTCATGCTCTTCACGCACATGATCCCGTCCCTGCCCGATCCCACGCGCGCCTGGCTGACCCTGGCCATGTCGTCCACCCTGGCCGGCAACCTCACGCTCCTCGGGTCGATCGCCAACCTCATCGTGGCCGAAGGCGCGCGGCGGAAGGCGCGCGGCGGACGGCGCCCATCTCGTTCTCGGAGTACCTCAAGGTCGGTGTGCCGGTGACGGTCGTGACGCTGCTCGCGGGGGTGCTCCTGCTCGCTCCCTGAGGATCGCTCCCCGCGGATCGTCCCGCGGGAGCGCTCCGCGCGGACTGCTATACTCGGCCCAGGATCCGATGCCGCTCATCACCGAAGAAGTCGCGGGACAGCTGAAGGAAGAGTTCGCGCGTCTCGTGAACCCGGTGCGCCTGGCCGTGTTCTCGCAGGCCCTGGCCGATCCGGAGTCCGAGCAGGTCAAGCGCCTCGTCGAGGAGCTGGCGGCGGTGGACTCGCGCCTCAGCGCCGAGAGCTACAACTTCGTGCTCGACAAGGAGAAAGTGGAAGCGCTGGGGATCCAGCGCAGCCCCGCCATCGCGGTCATGGGCGCGGACCGGGATTACGGCATCCGCATGTACGGCCTGCCGTCCGGCTACGAGTTCGGTACGCTCGTGGAGGCGATCCTGGACGTCTCCAGCGGAGACAGCGGCCTCAGCGAGCCCACGCGGACGGCGCTCAAGGAGCTCGCGAAGCCCGTCCACGTCCAGGTGTTCTCGACGCCGACCTGACCGTATTGCCCCCGGGCGGTGCGCCTGGCCTTCAAGTTCGCGATCGAAAGCGACAAGATCACCGCCGATGGCGTCGAAGTCACGGGCTATCCCGAGCTGGCGCGAAAGTACAACGTCTCCTCCGTTCCCAAGACGGTGGTGGGGGACACGCACGAGTTCGTCGGCGCCGGACCGGAATCGATGCTGCTCAAGCATGTCCAGGAAGCGGCCGCGGAGGCAGCCAGGGAAGTATGAAGTCAGGGGGGGCACTCACGCCTCGTTGGATGGGCGTTCGCGACCCCCCCTGAAACCCCCCTCGCGCGTCGCCGCCGCTTTGCGGCGCCGCCGCGCTCTGCGGTCGGCAGCATGAGTGCGGCGACCGTCGCTGCGCCCGAGTTCGTCGACCGGCGCCGGCAGCCGCGGCGCAGCCGCGAGATCTACATCGACGCCTTCCGCGGCGTGATGGCCCTGCTCATGGTGCAGGGTCATATCTTCGACGACCTCGTGTCCGCCGCCGACCGCGCCGCCCCCTGGTACCAGTTCGAGGTGATGTTCCACGGCTCCACCGCGCCCGGCTTCCTCTTCGCCTCCGGCTTCGTGGCCGGCCTGCCGCGCGCGCCCCTCTCCCTTCGCGCGAGCGTGCGCAGGGCGCGCCGCTTGCTCTTCGTGCTCGCCGTCGGCTATTTCCTGCACCTGCCCTACCTCTCGATCTGGAAGACGGCGGAAGCGACCCCCGCCGAGAAGGCGGAGCTGTTCGCCTGCAATCCCCTCCAGCTCATCGCGGTCACCCAGCTCGGCCTCCTCGCCCTGCAGTGGATCGCGGGGAGACGCTGGGTGGTGGTGGCGGCGGCGGCCGCGGTCGCCATCCTCGTGGCCTCTCCTTTCGTCTGGTCCGCGGCGCTCTCCACGCGCGTGCCGTTGTGGCTCGGCGGGTACCTCGATCCCGCGGCGGCGCCGTCGCAGTTCCCCGTCTTCCCGTTCGCGGCGTTCGTCCTCGCGGGGACGGTGGCGGGCGCCTGGCTCGGGCGCACGGACCGCGCCACGCGCCATCGGCGGTCGTTGCGCGCGGCGGTCGTCCTCGTCGCCGGGGGCGTGCTCGTTTCGATGCTGCTGGCGGGGCAGGTCGATTTCTGGACCGTCTCGCCCGGCTATGCGCTCTTGCGCATGGGCGGCCTCGTGCTCGTCCTCGCCGCCGTGGAATGGGCGGCGGCGCACGACCTCCCCGGCATCCGCGCCCTCGGCCTCATCGGCCACGAGACGCTGGTCGTCTACGTCCTCCATCTCGTCCTCTTGTTCGGAGGCGTGCTCGGCCATTCGCCCCTGTCCGACTACGCCGGCCGCCTGGGCTTCGGCGGCGCGCTGGTCGTGCTGCTGGCCATGCTGCCCGTTCTCTACGCGGCCGCCTGGAGCTGGCATCGGTTCAAGATGCGCAAGCCGCACGCGGCGCACCTCGTCCTCTCGTTCGTGACCGTGCTCGTCCTCTGGGAGTTCCTGACCCGCCCGTGGTGAGCCCTCTCGTGTGGCTCGACGCGCTCACCCCCGCCGATCGCGATCGGGCGGGGTCCAAGGCCTGGGCGCTGGCGCGCCTGCGCAGCGCGGGCCTGCCCGTGCCCGACGGGTTCGTCGTCCTGGCCGATGGACCCGCGCCGGATGCGGCCGCGCTCGAGGAGGGCTGCCGGCGCCTGGGCACGGTCGCCGTGCGTTCGTCGTCCGCGGCGGAGGATTCGTCCGAGGCGAGCTTTGCCGGCCAGTTCCGCACCGAGCTCGACGTCCGGGGCGCGGCCGCAGTGGCGGAGGCCGTCCGCCGCTGCCGGGCCGCCACCGCCGCCTCCTATGCGGGCCTCCTCGGCGTCCCGGATCGACCGACGACCATCCCCGTCCTCGTCCAGCGGTTCGTGGAGCCGCGCCAGGCCGGCGTCGTCTTCACCCGCGACCCGCGCGACCCGGCCGTGCTCGTCGTCGAGTCGCACGCCGGCCGCGGCGAGGCTCTCGTCTCCGGCCTCGTCCGGCCGCGGCGCGAGGTGCTCGACCGGGAGACGGGTCTCCGGCGTTCGGCGGACGGCGGCGCGCAGAACGGCGAGGTGCTGGCGGAGGACGAGCTGCGCGCGATCGTGAGCCTGGCGCGGAAGGCCGAGGACCTCTTCGGCGGTCCACAGGACGTCGAGTGGGCCATCGGCGCGGAAGGGCCCGTCCTGCTGCAGTCGCGGCCCATCACCGTCGACAGCGAGCCCGCGCTCGACCCGCGCATCGAGCAGCTCACGCGGGCCAACGTCGGCGAGGTGCTGCCCGATCCGGTCACGCCGCTCACGGCGTCGATGCTGGTCGCGATCCTCGAATACGGCTTCGAGGAGGTGATGCGCCTCGCCGGCGTCGGCGAGACGGGGGCGCCGCCGTTCCTCGTCCTCCATCGCGAGCGGCTCTATTTGAACCTGACGCGCAGCCTCGCCGTCGCCGCCCGCCTGCCTGGCGTGAGCGTGTCGGACGCGGAGCGCCTCATCCTCGGTGCGGGCGCGGCCGCCGCCGGCCCGCCGCTGCATCTCCGCCTCCGCGACGTGCCGCGCCTCCTGGCCATGCTGCCGCGGCTGGCCGGGCTCGGGAGGCGCCTCCCCGAGCGCATCGCTCGCGCCGAGGAAGACGTGCGCGTGCTCCGTGGGCGCGCCGCCGCCGCCGAGCGCGGTACGGCCGAGATCGCGGTCGTGCTGGGCGACTTCCTCCGCCTGGGCCGCGAGGTCGCGACGACCCACGTCGCGGTGTCGGGGGCGAGCGCGGTGCGGCTGGCCATCCTGGAGCGCGTCCTCGGCCGCTGGCTGCCCGGCGACGCGCCCGCGCGCGTCAACCGCCTCCTGGCCGGGCTCGACGGCGTCGAGAGCGCGGCCCCCGCGATGGCGCTGGACGCGCTGGCCGCGGCCGTGCGGGGGCGGCCTCAGTGGCGCGACTTCGTGGGCGCGCCCGGCGCGGCCGCGGCCCTGGCCCGCGGCGAGGCCCCCGCGGAGCTGGCCGCGCACCTCCGTACGTTCCTCGAGAAATACGGCCACCGCGCGCTCTCCGAAGGCGAGCTGCGGGCCCCCGCCTGGCGCGAAGACCCCACGCCCGTCCTTCAGGCCCTGGCCACGCTGGCCGCGGGAACACGCCCGGCCGGGTTCACGCAGGCCGCGGCCGCCGAGCGGCGCCAGGCCGAGGAGCAGGCGATCCTCTCGAAGCTCGGACTCGTCCGCGGCGCCATCCTTGGCGAAGTGCTGTCGGCGGCGCGCGACGGGGTGCGCGCGCGCGAGCGGACCAAATCGCTCGCGGTGGCGATGGTGGACGAAGGCCGGCGGCTCGCCCGCCTGGCCGGCGCACGGCTGGTGGCGGAGGGACGGCTTCCCATCGGGGACGACGTGTTCTTCCTCTCAGTGTCCGAACTGCGTGACGTGCTCGCGGGCGCCACACCGGCCGCGGCCGCGCTGCGCCGGCGCCGGCGGCGTTTCGAGGCGGCCTTTCAGGTCCCCGTCGCTCGCCTCGTGGACCTGCGTGCGGCGGCGCCCGTGCGGGAAGGCGAGCCGAGCTGGCAGGGCACCGGCGTGAGCCCGGGCATCGGGGTGGGACGGGCACGCGTGATCGCGGCCGGCGAAGCCTTGACCCTGGAGGCGGGCGAGGTGCTGGTGACGCCGGTGCTCGACGCCGCCCTCGGACCCCTGCTCGCCTCGGCCGCGGGCGCGGTCGCGGAGATCGGGGGCCTCCTGTCCCACGGCGCCGTCGTCGCACGCGAGCTCGGCGTGCCCTGCGTGGTCGACATCCACGACGCCACGCGGCGTCTGCGAACCGGAGACCGCGTCCTGGTGGACGGCAGCGCGGGCCTGGTGCGTCCGCTCTCCGATGCGGGAGAGGCCTCCGCCGAGCCGACGGGCCTGGACGCGCTGGCGGCGGCGTCTCCCGCGGACGAGGCATTCCATGCCCTCGAAGCGCACCCGCAGGCGCGCGAGAGCGTCTACGCGAACGTGCAGGATCCGGCGACGGGAACCGTCCTCGTCGCGTCGGTGGGCGCGCGCCCGGGCGGCGCGGGCGAAGCGCTGCTCGCCCTGGGCTTGCCCAACGGCCGCGTCCTCTTCGCGCTGGAGCGGGGGACCCTCGAAGCCACGGCCACCAGCGTCAAGGTGGGGGCCATCGAGGCGGGATGGAACCCGCTGCGCCTGCGCGGCGACGGGCGGCTCTCGTCGCACGAGCCGGCAGGGTTTCCACCGGGCCCCCTGCCCCTGGCGGCCTCGCCGCGGACGTCGGCCGTCCGGTTCGACCTGCAGTTCACACCCACGACGCCGGCCATCGACTTCACCCAGGGTCTGTCCGCGGACGAGCGTGCGCGGCTGAGCCCCGTCGGCTCACATCACATCGAGCAGTCCGGCCGCTGGCAAGGCGCTCTCGAGATCGACGGGGACGCGTGGCGCGTCGACGGTACGGGAAGCCGCGACCACTCGTGGGGCCGGCGAGACTGGGAGGCCGCGGAGTGGTGGCGCCTCTTCACCGTCCGCTTCGGCGACGACCTCGCCCTGCACGCCCTCGCCGTCAGCGTCGCCGGGCACGTGGTCGAAGGCGGCTTCCTGTGGCGCGACGGCCGGACGGAGCCCGTGCGACGCGTGGCCTGGACGGCGCGACGGCTCGCCGGGGCGCTGCGCGGCCTCGAGCTCGAGATCGGAACGCCGCGCGGCGTCGTGCGGGTCACGGGCGAGGTCGAGCGGACGGTCACCGTGCCCGTGCAGCTCGCGCGCGGACTCGGCCGTCATCTCGCCGGGCGACCCTGGCGGCTCGTGCTGCACGAGAACTTCACGCGCTATACGTGCGCGGGACGGACCGGCCACGGCATGGCCGAGTTCACGGAGCGTCCGTGACGGGGCCGGCGCCGGCGTGACCACGGGCGTGCCCGTCGCCGTCCACGAGTTCCTCGTCGCTCCGGCCGCGATCCTCCTCGCCTTCCGGCACGCGCGCGCGGCCCTGGGCGCGCGCCGGGCCGCGGGCGAGCTGCTGACGCTGGCCGTCTACGGCTTCGCGCTGGAGCGGCTCTCGATGAGCGTCTTCGGCTCCCATCGTTACGGCGCGGGCTGGGTCCTCGCCCCGCTGGGCGTCCCCATCGCGGTCGCGCTCGTATGGGCCGCCGTCATTTCGTCCGCCCTCGCCCTGGCCGCGCGCCGCGGGCTGAGGCCGGCCTGGGCGCGCGCTCTCGCCGCCGCCTTGTTCGCGGTCACCCTGGACCTCACGATCGAGCCCGTCGCCGTCCGTCGCGGCCTCTGGGAGTGGACGCCGCCCGGCCCCTGGCTGGGGGTGCCGATCGGAAACTTCGTGGGCTGGGTCGTGATCGTCGCCGGCTACGGCATCGGCGCGGAGCGCTGGGCTCGGGGCGGACGATTCGGGGTCGAAGCCGCGCGCCGCCTGGTCCTGGCCGGCGGCGCACTCACGGCGCTCGTCGCCGTGGGGACGGTGTGGACGAGGCTGGGCATGGAGACGGTGCTGGGCCGGCGCGGCGGGTGGCTGGCCTGGGGCCTGGTGCTGGTCACGACCGCGGCGCTGGGCCTGCGGCGCGCGCCTGCGTTCGAAGGAGAGACCCTGGCCGGCCGGCTCGCCGTCACCTCCGGCATGGCGCCCGGCCTCGTCTTCCTCGCCGTGGCCACCGCGTTCGCGGCGGAGGCGGCGCTGCTCGCCGACGCGGTCATCGGCCTCGTCGCGCTCGGCACCGCCCTGGCCCTGCTCCCGCTGCTGCGGCCTAGCGGAACAGCTTCTTCAGGCTGAGCACCCCGTCGAATCCGGGCGCGATCGCCTCCAGCTCCCGGCGGGCCAGGGCGTGCTTGCGGTTGAGGCGCAGGGCGGTCTCGAACTCGGCCTGGGCGCGCGCGCGCTGCTTCATCGCCTTGTAGTACATCCCGAACGTGCAATGCAGGTCCGCGTTGTCCGGCTCCAGGCGCAGGGCCTCGACGAAATCGCGCTCCGCCAGCTTGGCCGTGCGTGGGTAGCTCGCCTTCGCGATGGCGAGCTTGACCCAGTAGGCGGGCACGTTCGGCGCGAGCTCGACCAGCCGCATGTAGACCTTGATCGCGTTCGCGTAGTCGGACACGGTCATGCGCACCTCGCCTTCCATGACGAGGTGCTCGATCTGCATCTGGCTGGCGACGGACCCGGACGTGGTCGGGCCGTCGACCACCGGCGGAGGCGGCGCGGATGCGGAGCTCGGGGCCGATGACGGCGCGGAAGTCTCGGCTGGCGGAGAAGCGGGGGCGGGCGCCGCCGGCGGAGAGGCGGGGGCGGGCGCCGCCGGAGGAGCGGGGGGCGCCGGCTTCGCGGGCGACTGACGGGTGAGGCGCAGCATCGCGGAAGCACGGCCGAGGATCACCTCGAGGTCGTTCTTGAGGTTCGCGTCGTGGCCGCCGGCCTCGAGCAGCTCGTGGTAGCGCTCCATCTTCTCTTCGAGGGCCTTCTCCAGCTCGTCGCGGGGCGCCTCGCGCGAGACCTTCAGCCAGGCCTCGCGGTCGAGGTGCGCGGACCGCTCGAGCTCGTCCATTACTTCGCGGCGAAGCGCCTCCGCCGCGCTGGGGTCGGGCTGACGCTGGAGGGCGGAGAGGAGGAACGTGCTCGTCTCCATCTGGATGGAGGGCTGCATCCCCGCTTCCGCCTGGTCCGCGTCCACGAGCAGGCCGGAGGCCAGGAGCGCGTAGGCGGCACGCATGCGCTCGAAGGCGAGCCCGCCCGGCACCCAGGCCAGCCGCCGGAGCGAGACCTTGCGCTGGGCGTGCTCGAGGATCTCCAGCTCGTCGGGGCCCGCGTCGTTGGGCTGGAAGGCGAAGGGAGCCACGGGTGCGAGCTGCACCTTGCGATCCAGGTGTCCGAGCCCGGTCTGCACCAGGGTCTCGCTCGTCATGGTCTTGATGCCGTCATAGAGGATGCGGTGCATGGAGAGGCTGACCATGTATTCGAGAGGGATGGCGGAGGTGCGCTCGTCGAACGTGGCCACGCCGTCCGCGAACGGGAACACGGACAGGACGATGCGGTTCACCTGGCGGGCGACCGAGCGGCCGAGCTCGGTCTTGTCCATGATGCCGGAGTGGATGAGCGCCTCTCCAAAGCGCCGCTTGCGCTCGCCGCCGAGGAGCTTGGAGGCCTCGCTGAACTGCTCGTCCGTGATGCGACCGAGCGCCACCAGCGCCTCGCCCAGGCGGTCCTTCTTGAGATTGCTGGCGGCGAAGACGATGCGGCCGTGGTCGAAGAACAGGGTCTTGACCGACTTGCCCGATTGAACCTGGAGGTCGCCGCTGCTGCGCGAGCCGGCGAGGGCGCGGAGGGTTTCCGCGATGGGTGTGGTGCCGAGGTCTGTGAGCATTTTGGCACTCCCTGGATACCACAGCCCCACGTCCCGCGCACCCCCGCGGGATCACCCTGTGACTCGGACCACCAGTGATCCGGATCGCCAAACGGACGGGAACGGGCACGGAGACGGAGACGGGCAAGCCGACCGCAGAGCGTGGCGGCGCGCGCAGCGCGGCGACGCGCGAGGGGGGTTTCAGGGGGGGACGCGCAGCGGCGACCGCGGTCGGCGCAAGTGCCCCCCCTGAGTTAGTAAGCCAGCCTAGAATGTCCCATCGGGGGCGGGGACTGAACGATATGACGCGCGCCGTCATCACGGGCAGCGGGAGCGAGATACCGCCCACTCGCGTCACCAACGCGATGCTCGCCCGCATCATGGACACCAGCGACGAGTGGATCCGCGAGCGCAGCGGCGTGGAGGCGCGCCACTACGTGGAGCGCGGCGCGGGCACGTCGGACCTCGGCGTCGCCGCCGCCCGGCGTGCGCTCGAGCGTGCCGGGATCGGCCCGGCCGACGTCGACCTCGTGATCTTCGCGACCATGACCCCCGATCATTTCTTCCCCGGGTCGGGCGCGCTCCTGCAGACCAAGCTCGGCCTGCGCGAAGTGCCCTGCTTCGACATCCGCCAGCAGTGCGTCGGCTTCCTCTACGGCCTCCAGCTCGCGGACGCGCAGATCCGCGCCGGCCTGGCCCGCACCGTCCTCCTCGTGGGGGCGGAGATCCACACCGGCTTCATGCCGTGGACGGCCACGAACTGGGAGTACATGCTCGGCCGCGGCGAAGTGCCGCCCACGCCGGAAGAGTTCGCCTGGAACACGCGCTTCCGCCACCTGACCGTCCTCTTCGGCGACGCGGGAGCGGCCGTCGTCCTGCGCGCCAGCGATGAGCCAGGCCGCGGGATCATGGACTCCCTCTTGAAGACGAACGGCGCGGAATTCGACAAGCTGTACGTCCCCGGCACGGGGTTCAAGCAGCGGCCCTACACGGACCCCGAGCAGTTCCAGCGCGGGGACCACATCCCGGTCATGGACGGCCGCGCCGTCTTCAAGATGGCGACCACCAACATGATCACGGCCGCGCAGGAGGTGCTGGCGCGCAACGAGGTCCGCATCGAGGACGTGTCGCTCGTCCTCATGCACCAGGCCAACAAGCGGATCAACGAGTACTGCCAGAAGACGCTCGGCATCCCCGACGCGAAGGTCCTGCACAACATCGAGCGTTACGGCAACACCACCGCCGCCACCATTCCGCTCCTCTGGGACGAGGCGGCGCGCGCCGGCCGCATCAAACCCGGCGACCTCATCCTGCTCGTCGCCTTCGGGGCGGGAATGAACTGGGGCGCGACGCTCGTTCGCGCCTAGGCCCCCACGGCGGGCTGACAGCGCGGGCACCAGTACGTCGTCCGGGACGGCGCGCCTTGCCGGGCGGCCCGGATCAGCGTCCCGCAGCGGCGGCACGGACGGCGCGCCCGGCGATAGACCCAATATTGCCCGCCCGCTCCCCCGGCCGCCGTCCGGCGCACCGGCGCCACCACGCTGCGCCGCATCAGCTTGTGCGCGGTCTCCACGATCCGGCGGAGCTGCATCCGGTCGAGAGCGGCGACGGGAGCGAAGGGATCCACGCCACGCAGGAACAGCACTTCGGACTTGTAGATGTTCCCGATGCCGCTCAGCGCCGTCTGGTCGAGGAGGGCGGCGCCGATGGCGGCGGACCCGCGCGCCTGCAAACGCGTGACCGCGGCGTCGGCCTCGAACGGCGCGGAGACGACGTCGGGGCCGAGCGCGGTCAGGGACGGATGCGCCGCTTCCTCCGCTTCGGGTACCAGCTCGACGACGCGCGGCACGAAACACACGGCGACGACACCGTCCGCTTCCAGTACGACGCGGGCCAGATGGGCGGGCTGCTGCCAGCGCGAGCCCACGCGATAGAGGTGCCAGGAGCCCGTCATCCCCAGGTGCGTGTGCAGGGCGACGCCCGTCGAGAAGCGGACGAGGAGATGTTTTCCTCGCGCCTCCACCCCGCGGATCGTGCTCCCCTCCACCCGATGACGGCGCGCTTCGGCGATCAGCGCGGGCGTCGCCAGGCGCAGGCCCGTGACGCGTCGGCCGGCCAGCACGGGGGAGAGGCGGTTCGCGACGCGCCACAACGTGTCGCCTTCGGGCACCCGTCAGTCTCCCGCGAGGTCGTCGTCCTCTTGCGCGTCCGACGCGCCGCCCACCGGCCCCTCCACGAATTCGGGGGGAGGGATGGACATGCCGGGTGCGGAGGGTGGCGGCGTGCTCGAGAGCCGGAAGCCGGGGCCCCACGGCACGAAGCCGGACTCGCGCAAGGCCGCGGCCAGGGCCGTATGATCCGCGGACGCGCCCGCCGCGCCCCATCCGAGAGACGTGCGCCCCGTCCGCAGCGCCCACCGCGTGAGCGCCGCTGCCAACGCGCGTACGGTCCGCGTGCGCGCCGGCTCGGCTTCGGGCAGGACGGGCACGATCTCGGCGTCGCCACGGGCCACGACGCCGGCCAGGACCCCATCCACGATCGCCACATGGACGCCCGCAGCCCGCATGGCGCGGCCTTGTACCGCGTCCGGCCACGCCAAAGCCGCGCCGTAGGGATTGGCGGGATCGGTGGCGGCGAGCACGGCGGCCGCCGCCGCGCCTTCGTCGTCCGCGGCGCCCTCGCGCACGGCGCGGAGCCGGTCGAGCGCTCCGGGCAGGGCGAACTGCGATCCTCCGAGCCCGGCCACGAAGTAGCCACGGCGGACGCGTCCCGCCTCTTCGAGCGCCTTGAGCACGGGATAGAGCGCGGAGAAACCGCCGGCCACGCCTTCCGCCATGACCGCCGGTCGCGTGAGGACGCCATGGCGGGTCAGGAGCTGCTCGGCGATGGCCTTCGCGCGTGCGGTGCTTGCGCCTTTCCCCGTCGCCGGGCGCGCCAGACGCGACCAGCGGCCGACGGCGCTGGGCGGAGACTGCCGGCGGGATCGGAAGGCCGCACCGCGCGACCCTCGACGTGCGGCCGCGGACGGCGCCGGCCGCAAGTACGCGCGCAGCGCGCCCGGCGTGTCGTTCGTGACTTCCCCCGCCCACACGAGGTCCCAGAGCGCGTCGAGGACGGTGCGCGCAAGAGTGCCCGGAACCGCGGCCGTGAGCTCCGCGAAAAAGCTGGCCCCGTACTTCGCGAGGTGGGCGCGCAGGGCTTCGTGCACTTCGCCCGCGGGCGGGTCCGGTCGCGGGGCGTGCAGAAGCGGCAACGCGTCGGCCAGGAAGAGCGCGATGCGGCCGTCGCGCTCTCCCAGCGCCCCGAGTCCGACCCACACGACTTCGCCCGCCGCGCAGAGCGCCTCCAGGTCCTCCGGCCGATAGCCCGGGATGCGCGCGGGGAGGACATCCGTCTCCAGCGCGCTGGCCGGAATCGCCGCCCCCTGCATCTGCTCGACGACGTCGAGGAGCGCGTCGGGCCCGCGGCGCATCGAGGGGCGAGGGCCGGTGACGATCCCCTGCCACTGCAGGCCCAGGCGCGCGAGCGCGGCCGGCTCCGCGGGCTCCACCTGCCGGCGCAGCCGCGCGAGAGACTTCCGCCGCAGGGTGGCGAGCACGCCCGCATCGCACCATTCGCGTCCACCGCCCCCGGGGCGGAAGGCGCCCTCGACCACGCGGCCGTTCCGGGCCAGCTCCTCGAGGGCGGCCTCGATCGCGCCCTCGCCGATCGCGTAGCGGCGTGCCACTTCGCCCGCGGTGAACGGCGCATGCGTGCGCGCATAGCGCGAGACGACGTCGCGCAGCGCACGCGGGGCGGGTTCGAGGAACGCTTGCGGGAGGCCCGGCGGGGGCTGGACACCGAACGCGTCGCGCAGGCGGGCCGCATCCTCCGCGGCCGCGATCCGCTCGTCGCCGGCAAGGCGCACCTGGATGATCCGGCGATCGCGCAGGAGCTCGAGGATCCAGGCCTCGGCCTCCGTCCCGATCACGCGCGCGTGCAGCTCGTCCGCCGTCAGGTCGCCGATGCGCAGGAGCAGCTCGTGCACGCGGTCGGCGCTCCTGGCTCGATGCGTCTCGTCGAGGGCCTGCAGCGTGCGCTCCACCTCGTCGAGGACCTCGGGGTCCAGCAGCTCGCGCAGCTCGGCCTGGCCCAGCAGCTCCCGGAGCTGGGCCTGGTCCACGGACAGGGCCTGGGCCTTGCGCTCGGCCAGGGGCGCGTCGCCGTCGTAGAGGTAGTTGGCGACGTAGCCGAAGAGGAGCGAGGCGGAGAACGGCGAGGGCGTCGCCGTGTCGACCGTCGTCACGCGGATCTCGCGGCGGCGCAGGCCCGTGGCGAGCGCGATGAGGGCCGGCAGGTCGAACACGTCCTGCAGGCACTCGCGGTAGGCCTCCAGGATGATGGGGAACGAGCCGTAGCGCGCGGCCACGGCCAGGAGATCCGCGGCGCGCTTGCGCTGCATCCACAGCGGGGAGCGCAGGCCGGGCCGCCGCCGCGGCAGGAGCAGGGCCCGTGCGGCCGCCTCGCGGAAGTGGGCCGCGAAGAGCGCGCTTCCGCCGAGCTCCCGCACCACGAGGTCCTCGATCTCGTCGGGGTCGGGCACGAGGTCGGCGCCGGACGGCGGCTGCTCGCGGTCGGGCACGCGCACCACGATGCCGTCGTCGCTCCAGACCGTCTCCACGTCCACGTCGAGCGAGGTCCGCAGGCGCGCCTGCAGGGCGAGGGCCCAGGGCGCGTGCACGCGGCCGCCCCAGGGCGAGAGCAGGCACAGGCGCCAGTCCCCCATCTCGTCGCGCGTGCGCTCGAGGACGAGCGTGCGGTCGTCGGGGAGCACGCCCGTCGCTTCCCGCTGTTCCGCGATGTACGTGATCAGGTTCTCGGCGGCCCGCGCGTCGAGGTCGTGCTCTTCGACGAGGCGGCGCACGGCTTCCTCGCGGGGCGATGCGGCCAGCTCGCGCGTGAGACGACCGAGCGCGCGGCCCAGCTCCACCGGCCGCGCGGGCCGATCCCCCTTCCAGAACGGCATCCGGCCGGGCTCGCCCGGCGCCGGCACCACGAGCACGCGGTCGCGCTCGATCTCCACGATGCGCCAGCTCGAGGCCCCGAGCACGAAGACCTCGCCCGCGCGGCTCTCGAACACCATCTCCTCGTCGAGCTCGCCCACGCGCCGGCCTCCCGGCCGCCGTCCGTCCACCGCGCCCGGTGCCCCGCCCGTCTCTCCGTCGGCGAGGAAGACGCCGTAGAGGCCGCGGTCGGGGATGGTGCCCGCGTTGGTGACGGCCAGCCGGGCCGCGCCTTCGCGTGCGCGCACGGTGCCGCGCAGGCGATCCCACACGAGACGCGGCCGCAGCTCCGCGAACTCGTCGGATGGGTAGCGGCCGGAGAGCATGTCGAGGACGCCTTCGAGCTGGGCGCGTGGCAGCTTCGCGAAAGGCGCGGCCCGCCGCACGAGCGCGAACAGACCGTCCACCGTCTGCTCCGCGCCCGCGCAGATGGCCACCACCTGCTGCGCGAGCACATCCAGCGGGTTCGAGGGGACGCGCGTCTCCTCCACCTTGCCCTCATGCATCGCGCGCGTGATGGTGGCCGCGGCCAGGAGGTCCCCGCGGTACTTCGGGAAGATCACGCCGCGCGAAACCGCGCCCGCCTGGTGTCCACCACGGCCGATGCGCTGCAGTCCGCTCGCCACCGACGGCGGCGCCTCGATCTGGATGACGAGGTCGATCGCGCCCATGTCGATGCCGAGCTCCAGCGACGACGTCGCCACCATCGCGGGCAGGCGGCCCGCCTTGAGGTCGTCCTCCACCTGCACGCGCTGCTCGCGGCTGAGCGAGCCGTGGTGGGCGCGCACGAGCTCCTCGCCCGCCAGCTCGTTGAGGGCGGCGGCCATCCGCTCGGCCAGGCGCCGGCTGTTGACGAACACGAGCGTCGAGCGGTGGGCGCGGATCAGCTCGAGGAGGCGGGGGTGGATGGCGGGCCAGATCGACTGGTGCGGAGCCGCCGCCGCGGCCGGCCCTTCGATGATGCCGTCGGCGCTCGCCGCGCCCCCGGGCCGCGTCATGTCTTCGACCGGGACCTCGACGGTGAGCTCGAGGGCCTTGCGCGATCCCGCGTCCACGATCTCGACGGGCCGGGGGCGCCACGCGCGCGCGGTCGCCTCTCCGCCGCCCAGGTACCGCGCGACCTCTCCGAGCGGCCGCTGCGTCGCGCTGAGGCCGATACGCTGGGGCGGAGTGCGCGCGATCTCCTGGAGCCGCTCCAGGGACAGCGCGAGATGGGCGCCGCGCTTGCTGCCGACCATCGTGTGGATCTCGTCCACGATCACCGCCTCCACCGAGGCCAGCATCGCGCGCGCCTGGGACGTGAGGACGAGGAAGAGCGATTCCGGCGTGGTGATCAGGATGTCCGGCGGCTGGCGGACCATGCGCGCGCGCTCGTCCGCGGGAGTGTCGCCCGTGCGCAGGCCTATGACCGGCGTGTAGAAGTCCTCGTTTCGCCGCTCGGCCGCGCGCGCGATCCCGGCGATGGGGGCGCGCAGGTTGCGCTCGACGTCCACGGCCAGCGCGCGCAACGGGGAGACGTAGACGATCCGGCAACGGTCGTTCTTGCCCGGCACGGGCGCGAACATCAGGCGATCGATGGCGGCCAGGAACGCGGCCAGGGTCTTGCCCGAGCCCGTGGGCGCAAAGACCAGGGTGTGCTGGCCGGCCTGGATCTTCGGCCAGCCCTTCTCCTGGGCCAGGGTCGGCGCGGCGAACGTCGCGGCGAACCAGTCCTCGACGGCGGCGTGGAAGCGCACGGGCAGGGCCGGGGCGCGCGCGGGCATCAATCCATCTTATTCAGTCAGGGGGGGCACTCACACATCATCCTGTTGGGTGTTCGCGACCCCCTGAAACCCCCCTCGCAACGCGCCGCTGCTGCGCAGCGCCGCCAAAGTACTTAGTCAGGGGGGCACTCACGCGTGACCCCGTTGGGCGTTCGCGACCCCCCTGAAACCCCCTCGCAACGCGCCGCTGCTGCGCAGCGCCGCCTTGCTCTGCGATCGGTCAGGCCGCAGTCACCTCGGACGTGCAGTGCCGGCAGCGCTTCGCCTTCAGCGGGATCAGGGAGAGGCAGAACGGGCATTCGCGGCCATCCGGCGCCGGAGGCGCGGGCAGGAAGCGCCGGATCGAGCGCAGGACGAGGAAGATCGCGAACGCGACGATCAGGAAGTTCACGATCGCATTGATGAACAGGCCGTAACGCCACACGGCCGCGCCCATCTGCTGCGCCTGGGCCAGCGTGGCCGGGTGCTGGCCGGAGAGGTCGATGAACTTGTCCCTGAAGTCCACACGGCCGAGCAGCAGGCCGAGGGGCGGCATGAGGACGTCGTCCACGAAAGAGGTGACGATCTTGTTGAACGCGCCGCCGACCACGACCGCCACCGCCAGGTCGAGGACGTTCCCACGCATGACGAACGCCTTGAAGTCTTTCAGCATGGCTACCTCCGCGGAGACACGGGCGATGTGGGGCGATTCTAGCGGGTCCGTCCCCCGTCCGGAGGGGGTCCGTTCCCATTCACCTCGCTCAGTCCTGTCGCAGCGCGTCCACGGGATCGATGCGGGTCGCACGTCGCGCGGGCAGCGCGCTCGCCCCGATGACGACGGCCATCAGCAAGGTGGCCGTTCCCAGCAGCGTCTTCGGGTCGTGGGGAACGACGCCGTAGAGAATGCCCTGGAGGAGATGCGCCACCACGGCCGAGAGCAGGAGGCCCACCGCGACGCCTACACCGGCGAGCGCGGCCGCTTGGCCCACCACGAGGCGCATGACGTCGATCGGTGCCGCGCCCACGGCGATGCGCACGCCGATCTCGCGCGTGCGGCGGGAGACGGTGTACGAGAGCACGCCGTAGACACCAAGACAGGCGAGCAGGAGAGCGACGAACGCAAAGGCTCCGACCGCCTCTCCGAAGAACCTCTGGTCCCAGGTGGTGAGCGCGCGCCGGTCGCGCATGGTCCACACGTCGTAGACCGGAGCTTGCGCGTCGACCTGGGCCAGCGCGGCCCGCATCGGGCGCAGCAGCGCCGACGAGGGCCCGGTCCCTCGCACGAGGAAGGCAAGGGTCCGCACTCCCATCCGGCCGTAGGGGACGTAGACGTGGAGCGCGGACTGCGCCGTCTCTTCGCCGAACTCCTCGTATTGCACCTCGGGCGCAATCCCCACGATGGTGAGCCAGGTCGTGGCCTGTGCGTCCACGAGGCCCACGCGCCGCCCCAGCGCGCTCCCGTCCGGCCAGAAGTGCCGGGCCAGTCTTCCGTTGACGATCGCGACGGGCGCCCCCTCCTGCTCCGTCTCGCCTTCCGCGAACGGCCGCCCTGCGACCAGGCGGACCCCCAGCGTATCGAAGAGGGACGGCACGGTCGCGATCATGAGCGCGCTGCTTTCGCGCCCCGGAGCGACCGGCTGACCGTCGGCCACGATGCGGATCGGCCAGCCCCCATCGTCGGCGGGGATGCTCGTGGTCATGGCGGCCGACACCACTCCAGGCACGCTCCGCAGCTTCTCGACCGCGCGGCGCACGAAGGCGGTCTTGGCGGGCAGTGGGTCGTAGGCATCGCCGGGCAGGTAGAGCCGCAAACTCGCCAGAGGCCTCTCATCGAACCCGGGATCGGCGGATTGCAGCCTCAAGAAGGTGCGGATCATGAGGTTCGCGCCCACCAGCAGGGCCAGGCACAACGCGACCTGGCCGATCACCAGGCCGCCCTGCAGCCGTCGATCGGCGCGCGAGCCGGAGCTGCGCGCGCCTTCCTTGAGCTGCTCGATCAGATCCGGCCGCGAGGCGCGCAGCGCGGGCAGCAGTCCGAAAAGGACCGCGGTGGCGACGATCACGGCCGTCAGGAAGGCGATCACGCGCGCGTCCACGTCGAAATGGATCCAATACGCCAGCTCCTCCGGCCACGCCGCCACCATCGCGTCCAGGGCCAGGCTGCCCAGCAACGCCCCGAGCAGGCCTCCGGCCACGGAGAGAAGGACTCCTTCCGCCAGCATCTCCCGCACGAGGCGGACGCGGCTGGCGCCGATGGCGGCCCGCACCGCGAACTCACGTTGGCGGGCCACCCCGGCGGCGAGGAGGAGGTTCGACAAGTTCGCACAGCCGATGAGCAGCACGAGCACGACCGCGCCCATGAGCGAGAACACGGCCACGCGGCCGGCGCGGTCGAAGGCCAGGTCGCGGTACATCAAGGCACGGAGACCCCAATCCCGGTTGGTATCCGGATGACGCGCCGCCGCCGACGCGGCCACCGTGTCCATCTCGGACTGGAGCTGCGCCAGCGTCACGCCCGGACGAAGCAGGCCGATGACCGTGATGTTGCGGCGATCGCGCGGGGTGCCGTCCGGCCGGTAGGGGAGCCACAGGTCGTCGCGCTCGGGGAAGCGGAAGCCCGGGGGCATCACGCCCACCACCGTGCGCGCGCGCTGGTTGACGAGGATCGACCGCCCCACGATGGCCGGATCGCCGCCGAACCGGGTCCGCCAGAGGCGGTCGCTGAGGATGACCGTCGGCTCCAGCCCGGGCACCGCCGCCTCCTCGGGAAGGAAGTGGCGGCCCCGCGCCGGGTGAACGCCGAGCATCGGGAACAGGTTCGGCGTCACCCCCCCGCCGCCCACGCGCTCCGCGGCCTCGCCGCCCGTGCCCACCGTGAAGTTCCGGCCGACGTACCCCGCGACGTCTTCCAGGACGCGGGTCGAACGGCGCAGGTCCTCGAGATCGGGGCCAGACAGGCGTGCGTCCTGCCAGTCCTCCCGTTGCGATGGGTGCGTGGAATGGAGGCTCACCACGCGCGCGCTGCGATCGCCGAACGGCAGCGGCCGGAGAAGGAGCGCATCCACGATGGTGAACACGGCGGCGTTGGCGCCGATGCCGACGGCCAGGGTGAGCAGCGCGATGAGCGTAAAGCCGGGCCGGCGGCGCAGGGCGCGAATCGCGTGACGAACGTCGTGGATCAGGCCATCCATGTTTGCCGCCTGTACCAAACCCCGTGCCACGACTGCGGAACGCCGAACCCACGGAGAAGCAAGACGTAAGTATCACGGCTCGACGTCGAAGTCGTTCGGCCGTGGGACGCCGCGTCCCGCGTCCGGACACGGCGCCGCGGTTGTCATCGCGGAATGACCATGGTTTGCTTGGGCGCATGCGCCCTTCCCTGATTCGACGCACCATTCTCGCGCTCGCCCTGGCCGCATCCGCTGCCGCCGCCGCCCCGGCACTGCCGTCGCCGGAGTCCGTCCTCGGCTTCCGGCCGGGGGCGGATCGGCAGCTCGCGGACTGGACGCAGATCGTCGACTACTTCCGCCGTCTGGACGCGGCGTCCGATCGCGTCCGCGTCGAGGAGGTGGGGCGCACCACGGAGGACCGCCCCTTCCTGGTCGCCGTGATCACTTCGGAAGAGAACATGGCCCGCCTGGAGGAGATCCGCCGCGCGAACCTGCGGCTGGCCGACCCGCGAGGACTGAGCGCGGACGAAGCGCAGCGGCTCATCGCGACCGGGAAGGCCATCGTCGGCGTCAACCACGGCATCCATTCCGACGAGGTCGCGGCCACGCAGACGTCGATGGAGACGGCGTATGCGCTCGCGTCCGGCGACTCCACGGAGGTCCGCGAGATCCTCGACAACACCGTGGTGGTCATGATCCCGTCGCACAACCCGGATGGAACGCAGCGCGTCACCGAGTGGTACCGCTCGACCCTGGGCAAGCCCTGGGAAGGCCACGACCCGCCGTTCCTGTACCAGAAGTACACGGGCCACGACAACAACCGCGACTGGTACATGTTCACGCAGCGCGAGAGCCGCCTCACCCTCAAGGGTCTCTACGATCCCTGGCGCCCGCAGATCGTGCACGACCTGCATCAGATGGGCGCGCGCGCCGCGCGGCTGTTCGCTCCGCCCTACGTCGATCCCTGGGAGCCCAACGTCGATCCCGCCCTCATCGCCGCCGTCAACGCCCTGGGCACGCACGTGGCCGCGCGCCTCACCTCCGAGGGGCACAAAGGCGTGGCCGTGGACGCGATCTACGACGCCTGGAGCCCGTCCCGCGCCTATCCGCATTCGCACGGCGGCGTGCGCCTCCTGACGGAGAGCGCGGAGGCCCGGATGGCCACCCCCATCGAGGTGCCGTTCGAGAACCTGGAGCCCGGCATCGGCTACGACCCGCGCGTGCGCTCCTGGAACTTCCCGAATCCCTGGCCGGGAGGCGCCTGGAGCGTGCGCGACATCATGAACGACCAGGGCGCGGCCACGCGCGCGATCCTCGTTCATGCCGCGCGCAACCGCGAGTACTGGCTGCGCACGTTCTACGAGGTGAACCGCCGGGCCGCGGAGCGCCGCGAGCCCTTCGCCTTCGTGGTGGCGAGCGTCCAGAAGGATCCGCTGGCCACGGCGAAACTGCTCGAGGTGATGCGGCTCGGCGGCGTCGAAGTGCGGCGCGCGCGCGCGCCGTTCACGGCCGAGGGCCGCACGTTCGCGGCCGGATCGTGGGTGGTGCCGATGGCCCAGCCCTACAGCGCGTTCGCGAAGATGCTGCTCGAGCGCCAGCACTACCCGGACATCCGGCCGTTCCCCGGTGCGCCCGTGCAGCGTCCGTACGACGTCACCGCGCACACGCTGCCCCTGCTCCTGGGCGTGGACGTCACGCCGATACCCGCCTCTTTCAGCGCGGATCTCGAGGCCGTGACCGAGGTGTCCGTCGTGCCGGGCACGCTCACGGGACGCGGGGCCTGGCTGGCTCTTGGACACCGCACGGGCGACCTGGTGGCGCTGGGTCGCCTGCTGCGCGCGCGTGTGCCCGTGCGCTGGGCCACCGCGGACTTCGTGGACGGCGGCCGGCGCTTTCCCGCCGGTACGCTGCTCGTGCCCGCCTCCGCGCGCGCACGCGTCGCCGCAATGGCGCGGGAGCTGGGGATCTCGGCCCAGGGCATAGCCGCCGCCCCGCCCGCCGCGCTCGTCCTGCGGGCACCGCGCGTCGGCGTCTACCAGTCCTGGATGGCGGCGATCGACGAGGGCTGGACCCGCTTCGTGTTCGAGCAGCAGACGGGCGTCGACTACGAGACGCTGCACGATCGCGACATTCAGGCGGGCGGGCTGCGCGCCCGTTTCGACGCCATCGTCCTGCCGTCGCAGTCCCCGAACGCGATGGTGACCGGCCACCCGCCAGGCACGCTGCCCGACGAATACACGGGCGGCCTCGGCAGCAAAGGCGTGCAGGAGCTGAAGGCGTTCGCGGAGGCGGGCGGCACGCTCATCGCCCTCGACGCCGCCGCGCGCCTGGCCGTCCGCGACTTCGGCCTCGGGGTGCGTGACGCCCTGGCCGTGGAGCGCCCGGAGGGTGCGGCTGCGGGTGGCGCCGCCGGCCGCCGCGCGTCCAGCGACTTCTACTGTCCGGGCGCGCTGCTTCGAGTCCATACCACACCCCATCCGCTGACCGCGGGCCTGGAAGAGTCGGCGGCCATCTGGTTCGAGGAGAGCCCGGCCTTCGACGTGGAGACGGGAACGGTGCTCGCGCGCTATCCGGAGGCGAACCCGCTCCTCTCCGGATGGCTACTGGGCGAGCGGAAGCTCTTCGGCAAGGCGGCGCTGGTAGAAGCGAAGATGGGGACGGGCCGCGTAGTGCTGTTTGGCTTCCGGCCCCAGTACCGCGCCCAGAGCTGGGCGACCTATCCGGCGCTGCTCAATGCGATCTATACGTCCGCGCTTGTGACGCGCGCGCGGTAGCGCGCGCCATGCGGTGCTCGTCGATGGCAGCCGATCTGGCCGCAACCTACTTGTTAACCGCGTCGATCGATTTTCCGTTGCTTCCAAGCATCCAAAGCGCGTCCAGCCCCCCCGCCAGGCTGACCAGCACGCGCGCGTACGCTCCTTCGGGCTCGGCGTGCGCGAGGTCCATCGTCTCCAGCAGCCCCTGGGAGAGCGCGGCCGCGTCGATGACGCGCCGCCCGGCCTGGCCCGCTCGCATGGCGGCGAACTCCAGGGCGGCGTTCAAGAGCGCGACCGCCATCACCAGCTCGTCGACCACGGGCCGCCGACCCGTGCCCACGTCGGCGACGGCGGCGCGGAGGTAATGGAGCGCGAGGTCGCGCGCGCCCGGGTCGTCGAAGCCGCGCGTCACCAGGCCGCCGGCGCGCAGATCGACGTCGCCGACACCCGGCCCGACTCCGTGCGTATGGGCCAGCAGGCGTGTGAGCCGGGCGCGCAGGCCGAGCCGCAGGCCGGACGCGGGTGAACGGAGCTGCTCGCGGGCGGAGAGCACGGCGAAAAGGAAACCGCGGGCGAGGACACGTCCGACTCCTGAGGGTCCGCGGTCGGGCGAGGGCCGGTCGGAGGCGGCCGCGTAGCGCCCGGTCACCTCGACGTATTCGGCGAAGCGTTCGGGGGCCAGCTTCACCACGCGATGGCGGGTGATGTCGTCGAGGAAGCCGGCCATCCGCCGGACGTTGGCGGTGAGGTCGACACGGCCCTCGGCGTCCGCGTGGTCGAGCATCGTGCGCAGGGTCTCGCGCAGCGTCGCCACCGTGGTCCCGGAGATCGGACGGCCGGCCACGAGCTCGAAGCTCCGCCTCGGCTCCGGATACGTGCGCGCCCACTCGTTGTAGAGCCCGCTCAGCGCGCGCACCTGCGCCGTCACCGGCTCGCCTTCGTTGGCGACGACGGTCGGACAGCAAAAGCTCGCGCTGAGGACGGCCTTGCCTTCGGCGGGGTGGAAGCGGAACGGGAACAGCCGGCACGTGAGCGGTTTCCGCGCGCCCCCGAGCTGCTCGTGGATGCGGCACCGGTTCTCGGGGGACAGGAACCCACAGGCGCCGTCCGCGCGTTTCCGGATCCGGAAGTGGCCCGCGTGCCCGACGATCGGCTCGAACGGATCGACGACGCCCGTTTCCGTACCCGCCTCCGTCTCCGTGCCCGTCCGTTCGCTGACCTGTTCGGTCGTGGTGTACCACTCCGCCGCCCCCGCCTTCCGGTAGGCCTCGACCTCGGCCGCGGTCACCGCGATGTCCCACCCGCGCCGGCAGCAGCGGCCGCACTGCGCGCACGTGAAGCGCTGCTCGGCGTAGTGGCGAAGGGCGACCATGGCAGGCCAGTGTACGGCGCGCGCGTCGCGTTGAAGGCCCGGGGCGGTTCAGGCTAAACTGGCCGTTCACCTGCCCCGCTGGGACGTCGTCCAACGGTAGGACAGCAGACTCTGACTCTGCTTATCGGGGTTCGAATCCCTGCGTCCCAGCCATCACGAGAGTCGGAAGCAACGGTAACTTACCTGGTTGCTACTTCTCCGGCGCCGACCGTTCGCGGATCGTGTGACCCTGGACATCATGCTCGACGCGATCGGCGGTGCGTCCATGGACTGCGGGCCAGGGAGGCGCCGATGAGTCTCAGGGTCGTGTCCCGCGGCTGGCTGGCCGCGGCCGTCTTCGTCGTCCTGGCGGTCCCCGCGTTCGCCCAGGCCCCGTCACCATCGCCGTCCCCATCGCCGTCCCCCTCCCCTTCCCCCGCGCCCTACCCGTCGGGCAAGTTCAGCGGGCTGATGTTCGGGGACTACTACGTCTACGACAAGTGGCACCAGGACCAGATCAGCGCGACCAACACGAACAACGTCGAGGGCCAGCAGGGCTTGTGGTTCCGGCGCCTCTACTTCGCGTACGACCTCTCGTTCAGCGAGAGGTTCACGACACGCTTCCGGGTCGAGGCGAACAGCAACGGCCAGTTCCAGAACCCGGGCAACCTCAATCCCTACATCAAGGACGCGTACCTGAAGTGGACGTTCAGCCACAAGCAGGTGGCGACGCTCGGCATCCAGCCCGGCTTGACCATCGACTGGTTCGAGAACTGGTACGGCCTGCGGCACATCGAGAAGACGCCGGCGGACCTCTACCGCCTCGACTCCTCGCGCGACCTCGGCGTGAGCGTGGGCGGCCCGATCCACGCGGTGAAGAACCTCGCCTACGCCGTCCAATACGGCAACGAGTCGGGCACCGGCTCCGAGACCGACAAGTACAAGATCTGGCGCTTCGAGGGCCGCTACGTGCCGCCGGATACCGGCGTCGTGGCCGAAGGCCTCTACAGCTTCGCGAAGCGGCCGGGCGGCCAGGACCGCACGACCGCGCAGGGGATCGTCGGCTGGCAGGGCAAGACCTTCCGTGTCGCGGGCCAGTACATCTACCAGAAACGCGAAAGGGCCGATGCCGCGGGCGCCGACCAGACGATCGACGTGGGGTCCGGCTTCGGCTACTGGGAATTCCTGCCCAAGAAGGCCGACGTCTTCTTCCGCCTCGACGACGTGAAGGGCAAGCTCGCGGGCGTGACCACCGGCCTCCCCGGCGCCGACGGGATCGACTACTGGATCCTGAGCCCGCAGCAGCCCTTCAAGAACTACATCTTCGGGGGCGAGTACTACCTGTTCCCGACCATCCGAGTGAGTCCCAACCTCGAGCTCGTGAAATACGACCACGATCCCGACCCCGCCAAATTCCCGGGGCGGGACCAGGACCGGATCTACCGCGTCACGTTCTTCTGGTCGTGGTGAGCTGATCCGCGGTGGGCATTGATCCCGGGGCGCCACCCGCGGATGATCCCGGCGCGCGATGAGCTTCACCGCCAAGATCCTCGTCGGGCTCGGTCTGGGAGCCGCCGTCGGATGGTTCCTGGGAGCACGGGCCGAACCCTTCCGCCTGGTCGCCGACGCCTTCGTCCGTCTCCTCGAGATGACGGTGCTGCCGTACCTGACCGTGTCGCTCGTCGCCGGCATCGGCCGTCTCGACCCCCGACGAGCGAAGACCCTCTTCCTGCGCGTGGGAGCGATCACGCTCGTGTTATGGGGGCTCGCGCTCTCTCTCGTGCTCCTCATGCCGCTCGCGTTCCCGGAAATCCAGACCGCGTCCTTCTTCAGCACGACCCTGGTGGAGGATCGGCCGCGAATCGACCTCGTCTCCCTCTACGTCCCGTCCAATCCGTTCTATTCCCTCGCCAACAACGTCGTTCCCGCGGTGGTGGTGTTCAGCTTCGTGCTCGGGGTCGCTCTCATGGGAGCGCCTGGGAAGGAACGCCTGCTCGACCCGCTGACCGTGCTCGAGGGCGCGCTCGCCCGGGCCAACCGTTTCCTGATCCGCCTCACGCCCATCGGGGTCTTCGCCATAGCCGCGCACTTCGCGGGGACGGTCGACCTGGGTCAGCTCGCGCGGTTGCGCGTCTACCTGGTCGCCTACGGCGTGCTCGCCCTGTTTCTCGCCCTCTACGTCCTGCCGGCGCTGGTGGCCTGCCTGACCCCGATCCCCGCCGGGCGCGTGCTCCGGTCCATGAAGGACGTCCTCATCACCGGCTTCATGACGGGCGACGTGTTCGTCGTGCTGCCCACGCTGATCGAGCGTTGCAAGGAGCTGCTCTCCGAGGCGGCCGTCTCCAACGCACAGGATGCGGCCCTCCCCGAAGTCATCGTCCCCGCCTTCTACAACTTCCCCCATGCCGCCAAGATCCTGTCCCTGAGCTTCGTCCTCTTCGCCGCGTGGTACTCCGAGACCGCGCTCCGTCTGGCCGACTACCCGCGTCTCGTGGTGGCGGGCGTGGTGAGCCTCTTCGGCAGCGTCAACGGGGCGATCCCGTTCCTGCTCGACGTGGCGCGCGTGCCGATGGACACGTTCCAGCTCTTCCTCGCCACCAGCATCCTCGCCGCGCGGTTCGGCACGCTCGCCGCCGCCATGCACATGGTCGTCATCGCCCTGGTCGGTACGTACGCCTTGAGTGGCCGGCTCCGGCTGTCTCCGGGACGCATCGCTCGCGAGCTCGTCATGGCCTCCGGCTTGGCCGCGCTGGCGGTCGTGGGCCTCGGCGTCGCCTTCCGCGCGATGGGCGCCGGCCAGTACGAAGGGGACCGGGTCGCGCTGGAGATGGGCCTCCTGCGCCCTCCGGCCGAGCCCGCGGTGATCCTCCGCGAGGTCCCCGAGCCCCTGCCGCCCCCGGCGCCCGCGGGCTCGTCCCTGCTCGCGGCCGTACGGCAGCGGCGTCTCGTCCGCGTGGGGTACGTGGAGGGCCAGGCGCCCTACAGCTTCTTCAATTCCCGCGGAGAGCTCGTCGGCTTCGACGTCGAGATGGCCTATACGCTGGCCAGCGACCTCGGGGTCGCGCTCGAGCTCGCTCCCGTGCCGAAGGAGCGCCTCGCCTTTGCGCTCGAGGACGGGCGTTACGATCTCGTGATGGGAGGCGTCTTCATGGTGACCCGCCGGGTGGGCCAGCTCGACTTCTCGCCACCCTACGTCGACGAGACGCTCGCCTTCGTGGTGCGGGACCATCGGCGTGCGGAATTCTCGAGCGCCGAATGGGTGCGGGCGCAGAAGGGCCTGCGTGTCGCGGCCCCCGACCTCCCGTATTTCCTCACGGTGTTGCGGAGAGAGTTCCCGGACCTGCAGGTCGTCCCCGTGCCCCTGCGCGACGTCCAGGGGTTCCTGAGCGGAAAGGGCGAGTCCGTGGACGCGTTGTGCCTGACGGCCGAGCGGGGATCGTTCCTCACGCTCCTCTATCCCGCCTTCGCGGTGGCCGTTCCCCACCCGCTCGAGGTTCGCCTGCCCCTCGCCTACCCCGTGGGCCGCCACGATCTCGAGATGACGCGGTATCTCGCCACCTGGATCGACCTCAAGAAGAAGGACGGCACCATCCAGGCACTGTACGAGCACTGGATCCTGGGTCGGGATGCACGGCGGTCGCCCTCGGGAGCTCCCCGACCCTAGACGGGCCTGAGGAGGAAGCCAACCGGCTCACTTCTTCGGGTTGTCCAGCCGGCCCGCACTCTCGGCGTGCCCGAGGTGTGCGCAGTCTTTCTGCTGTTCAGGCGTGATCGGGGTCGGCGTTTCACCGGCGGGCACGGAATTGCATCGCATCGTCTCCTCGAAGCCGGGCGCCGAGAAGATGAACGTCAACGCCATCGGCGTCGCGCCGATGTTCTTCCCACTTATCCAGGTGTTCGCCGGGATGAAGACCAGCCCTCCAGCATGGAGATCGCGCTCCTGATCGCCGAGCCACACGTGGGCCGTTCCGCCTTGGATCAGCAGGATTTCATCCTGAACCAGGTGTCGGTGCTTCGGTAGTGCGGCCCCCGGAGCGAGCACTTCCGTCCCGGCCACCAGATGCTGAGAGCCGTTGTTCTTCGGGCTCACCTTGAGGATGAATTGAGAAGAGGCGGGTGAACTGCTGTCGGCGTGAATGCGGCGAGTCCGGAGCTCTCCTTCGTCGCTCTCGAGCATGAGAGGCCGAGCGGTGGCCTCCGAACTCGGAGCGCCCGCGGATTGATCCGCGTGGGATACCGCGGTGCCGACCAGGCCCGCCATGATTGCGAGCGCTGTCCCGACTGTCGAGACGGTTCTTGAGTGCACACATCACCTCACGGTGCAGTGTACTCGTCATGGCCAGGGCGAGCCGGACAGGCGATGAAGCTAGCCGGCCCGCTTGCGGCTCGCGCGCCGGGGCTTCGGCTTGCTCTTGCCCTCGAGATTGAGCGCCACGGCAGCGCGGATGAGGTCTTTCAGGGCCGCCTCATCGACCTTGTCGCCTTCATGGATGTCGATGGCGCGCCTGACATTCCCCTCGAGGCTGGAGTTGAACAGACCCGATGGGTCCTTCAACGCCGCGCCCTTGGCAAACGTCATCTTGACGGCGTTCTTGTACGTCTCTCCCGTGCAGACGATGCCGCCGTGCGAAAAGATGGGAGTCCCCATCCACTTCCACTCTTCGACGATCTCGGGATCGGCCTGGTGGATGATCTTGCGCACTTTGGCGAGCATCTTGCCGCGCCAGTCCCCGAGCTCCTTGATCCTCTGGTCGATCGAAGCCGAGGCCGATTCCGCCGGGACGGGCTTTTTCATGGGCAGCTCCTGCTCTCCATTCAGTACGCTACGTGATCCAGCCGGGCAGGGCGGCCGCCTGCCGGATCCAGGCCCCCAACTGTGACTCGTCCAGCGGTTCGTCCTCGCGGATGTCGAGGTAGCGCACTTCCTTGTGTTTGGACGCGCCCGGGGGCACAGGACGCAGCGATGTGCCGCGGAAGAAGGCCACCTTGATGTACTTCGTGAACGTATGGAAGTTGAGGAACCAGCCCTGCCCCTCGACTCCATAGAAGGGCGAGTTCCATTTGACCGCCTTGCGCACGCCGGGGACGGTGCGCGTGATGAGCGCGTCGAGGCGGCGCCCGACGTCGCTCTTCCAGCCCGGCATGGCCGCGATGTAGGCCTGCACGGGGGCGTCGCCGTCGGCCTTCGCGATCTGGGGATTGCCGCCGGCGAGGAGCTTGGGCGGCGCGGCGACCCGCCTGGTGGCGGCGTTCGTCGCGGCCTTCCTCTCGACCTTCACCGACTTCTTGGACGTCCTACCGGCCATTGGCGCTCACTCCAAGGAGGAAGACTCTACCAAGAACGCGCGCGGTCAGGCGCTCACCAGCGTGGCCTGCCGGCGGCGCCAAAGGAAGTACGAGAGTCCCCACAGCACGCTGGTGCCCGCCGCCCAGCCCCACGCCTCCGGGCCATCACCCACCGCGAAGTGCGCGATGAGCGCGGAAGCGAGGGTGATGGCGAATCCGCAGTAGGCCCACTCCTTGAGCCGCGCCGGCACCGGAGCCAGCAACAGCACCACGCCGAGGATCTTGGCCCATGCGAGCTCCACCCGGAAGTACGCGGGGAAGCCGAGGTGGGTGAAGGCCTCCGCCACCTGCGGGATCTGGAGTTGCGCATAGGCGGTGAAGCCCAACTGCAGGCAGAGGAGCGCGGTGGCGATCCAGTAGCCGATGACGATTCCCCTCGACTTGGACAGGCTCACGCCCGTGGGCTGTTGCAGAGCAAATTCCATGGCTTCCTCCTCCAAATCAAGCCTTCGGGGGGTTGGCCGGCCCACCGGGAGGCTCGACGCCAAACTGCTTGGCGTACTCGGCGTGCAGTCGCTGCCATCCGCCGAACTTCATGGCGTCGGGACCCACGATGCGGCCGAGGGGGTCTCCGCCGAGAAGGTGATCCAGGACGTCGAAGCAAACGTGCCAGCCGGCCGCACCCATCGCCATGTAGCGGCGATCGATGTTGGTCCACAGGGTGAGGCGCGTGCCGCTGCCGTGGGCTTCGAGTTTCCACCGCATGTCGAAGCCGCCCCACTTGTACTCGAGCACTTCGGGTGCGTCGGCTCGCGTGACCGTCGTCTCGGAAACCATCGGCGTGGGCGCGCCCACCGTGGTGAGCTTCACCGTGGTTCCAACCCTGCCCAGGCTCGTGTCCGCGTCGAAGGGCGCCCACTCACGGAGCTGCGCGGGGTCGGTCAGCGCCCGCCAGACCTTGTCGGGCGAGTGGCGCAGTTCCCGGACGAGGACGAGGGTCCACTTCTCGCCGTCCTTCTGGACCTCGGCCAGGGACGCGGGACCAGGCGCGTAATTCTCACGGCTGCTCATCGGCTCTTTCCTTTCCTCGGTGCCGGCTCCACCCGATCGAGATGGCGTTCGAGCGCATCGACGTGGGCCTCCCAGAAGCGCCGGAAGGGAGCGAGCCAGGCGTCGACCTCCATGAGCGGCTCCGGCCGGATCTGATAGACGCGGCGCTGGGCTTCGACGCGCGACTCCACGAAGCCGGCCTCGCGCAGCACACGGAGGTGCTTGGACACCGAAGTCTGGGGCATCCGCAGCCGGCGCTCGATCTCACCGACGGACCTCTCCGACGACGCCAGCAGGCCGAGGATGGCCCGGCGGTTGGGCTCCGCGAGGATGGCGAAGGATGACTCCACGTCACCTAATATACGTGTTCGGTCATATGCCCGTCAAGGCATATTTGTGAAGCGCGCCTAGGGCGCGCTAGGCATCGGGACGGTCGCGAACGTGCTCAGCCCCAGCCAGCCCGGAAACGCCCTCACGAGCGCTCTCGGGCCTTCCGTGCGAACGAGGCCGCTCCGTCCGGCCTCCCCCAGGGCCAGCCGGCCCATCCAGACACGTGTCAAGGCGGTGAGGTCGGCGTCCACGGTGACGTCGACCGGGAAGCCGGGGTCCTTGAGGCAAAGGTCGACCTCGCCGGGTTCGAGCACCAGCCACCACGTACGCTGCGCAGTGTGCGCCCGCGGCACTCCGCGCAAGTCGAAGCGGACGACCACGCGCCGTTCGGGGAGAGCGCCGCGGTCGATCCGCCGGCGCACGTCCCACATCAGGAGGCTGGGATCGAGGTCGTTGCCTTCCACGTCGCGCCGGACCCAGCGGTGACCCCAGGCTCCCAGCTGCTCGATGATGGGCCGGAGCTCCTCGCCCGCGGCCGTCAGGTGGTATTCCCAGGCGCCGGGTGAGGCCGCTCGCCGCTCGATCACCCCCGCGTCCTCCAGCTCGCGCAGCCGGCGCGTGAGCAGGGTCCTCGACATCAGGGGCACGCCCCGGTGGAGGTCGTTGAACCGCTGGCTGCCGCAGAGCAGCTCGCGCAGGACGAGCGGAGTCCAGCGCTCGGCCACGACCTCGGAGGCCTTGGCCACCGGACAGAACTGGCCGTATCCACGCATGGCGGCACTATAGGAAGGCGGCCGCGGGCGGGCAAGTCCATTTATTGTCCTTGCCGGGCGGAGGCGGGCGGTGCATCTTGGGGGCCACATGGGCGGCCCGTGCCGCCCACGGAGGTTGCGATGCCGACTCCTGCCCCGGCCGTTGCCGCCCCTTCCACACCGCTTCCGACATCCGACTGGGTGTCGCTGATGCGCGAGATCGGCCCGTCGTTCGCGGCGCGTGCGCAGAGCCACGACGCAACCGATGCCTTCGTCAAGGAGAACTACGAGGACCTCCGGAGCCGCGGCGTCTTCGGCGCCGGCGTGCCTTCGGAGCTGGGCGGGGGCGGCGCCTCGCACGCGGAGCTGTGCGCGATGCTCGGGGAGCTGGCCCGCCATTGCGGCTCGACCGCCCTCGCCCTCTCGATGCACACGCACCTGATCGCGGTCAACGCCTGGCGATGGCGCCACGAGAACGCCCCGACGGACGGCCTCCTGCGGCGGGTGGCGGCCGAGCGGCTCGCGCTCGTCTCCAGCGGGGGCTCCGACTGGCTGCCGGGGTCCGGCACGGCCGAGCGCGTGGACGGCGGTTTCAAGATCTCCGGCCGCAAGGTCTTCTCGAGCGGCTCGCCCGCCGGACAGCTGCTCATGACGTGCGCGGTCCACACCGACCCGGTGACGGGACCGACGGTCCTGCACTTCGCGGTTCCTCTCAGCGGGAAAGGCGTCCGCATCGAGGAGACCTGGCGGACGCTGGGGATGCGCGGGACCGGCTCGCACGACGTCGTGCTCGACGGCGTGTTCGTGGCCGAAGCCGCCGTCGGCGTCCGGCGTCCGGCGGGAAAATGGCATCCGCTCTTCCACACCATCGCCTCGGTGGCGTTCCCCCTCATCTACGCCGTCTACGTCGGCGTCGCGGAGGCCGCGCGTGACCTCGCCGTCGGCGAGGCTCGGAAGAAGAAGCCGGACACGAGCCTGCTGGCTCTCGTCGGCGAGATGGAGAACGAGCTGGCGACGGCCCGGCTCGCGCTCCGGAGCATGATCGACAACGCCGCCTCGCCCCGGTTCTCCGCGGAGACGACGAACGTGGCCATGACGGGCCGCGCCCTGGCCGGCCGTCACGCCATCCGCACGGTGGAGAAGGCCATGGACGTCGCGGGGGGCAGTTCCTTCTTCCGGAGCCTGGGCCTGGAGCGCATGTTCCGCGACGTCCAGGGGGCGCGCTTCCACCCGCTGCAGGAGAAGCCCCAGATCCTGTACGCCGGACGGATGGCCCTCGGCCTGGACGTCGACGGCTAGGAGCCGCTACTCGGCGCGCAGGGCCTTGAGCGGATCGGTGCGGGCGGCGCGGCGTGCCGGCAGCCAGGCTGCGGCCAGCGTGGCCAGCAGCAGGAGCGCGGCCACGGCGGCCAGCGATACGGGATCGCGCGGCGGCACTTCGTACAGCAGCGTGCCCAGTGCGCCCGCGCCGGCGGCGGTGAGGACGAGGCCGATCGCGATCCCGGCTGCGCCCAGGGCGAGACCCTCCCCGAGGATGAGGCGCACGATGTCGGCGGGGCTGGCCCCGATGGCGAGGCGCACTCCGACCTCCGGGATGCGCTCTCCCACGGTGTAGGACATGACGCCGTACACGCCGACGGCGGCGAGGGCCAGCGCCACCAACGCGAACGCGGCGAGCAGGCGTAGGAGGAAGCGCGGCTGGTCCAGGGAGCCGGCCGCGACCTCGTCCAGCGTCCGGAACCGCCCGGGCGGCAGGTCGCGATCGAGGGCGGCCAGCTCCTGGCGCATCGCGGGGACGAGTGACAGCGGCGGTCCGCTCGTGCGCACCAGGAGCGCCATGAAGGCGTTCGCGAGCTGGGCCTGGGGCCAATACATGACCCGGGGCATGTCCCGGTCGAGCGTATTGAACCGTACGTTGCCGACCACGCCGACCACTTCCGCCTCCGTCCATCCGTCCCAGGACAGCGACACGCGCTGGCCGAGCGGGTTCTTGTCTGGCCAGAACTCGCGGGCCAGCCCGCGGCTCACGACCACGACGGCCGGACGCCCAGCCACGTCCCGCTCGTCGAAGTCCCGGCCGGCCAGCAGCGGGATGGCCAGCGTGCGGAAGAGCCCCGGCGTGACGATACGGACGTTCGTGGACGGCTCCTCGCCGCGCGGAGGCACGGGGCGGTCGAGAACGCGGAATCGCGTCGCCGATCCCCCGCCTCCCAGCGGGGTCGCGCTCATCGCGGCCGCGGACTCGACGCCGGGCAGGCGCGATGCGCGCGCGACGGCCTCGCGGATGAAGGCGGCCTGCCGCTCCGCCGTGGGATAGGTCCGGTCCGGGAGACCCACGGGGACGGTGAGGACGCCTTGGGGCCGGAAGCCCGGATCGACGTTGGCCAGCCGCCAGAAGCTGCGCAGGAGGAGGCCCGTGCCCGCCGTCAGGACGAGCGCGAGCGCGATCTCCGACACCACGAGCGCGGCCTTGAGCCGCCGCCGCGCGTGGGACGCACCGCGCGTCTGGCCCCCTTCCTTCAATGCCGGCACCAGCGAGGGACGCGCCTGCTGCAGGGCGGGGACGAGGCCGAACAGGATCGCGCTCGCCAGCGAAACGGCGGCCGTGAAGGCGAGGACGGCCGGGTTCAATCCGACGTGCGCGACGAGGCGCACTTCGGCCGGAAGCAGCGCGAGCAGCCCCTGCAGGAGCCACGCCCCGAGGAGCAGACCGGCGACTCCGCCCAGCACTCCCAGGAGGAGGCTCTCGGCCAGGAGCTGACGCACCAGGCGCCCGGGGCTGGCCCCGAGGGCGGAGCGGATCGCGACCTCGCGCTCGCGGGAGAGGGCGCGCGCGAGGAGCAGGTTCGCGACGTTCGCGCACGCGACCAGGAGGAGGAGAGAGACCGCGCCCATCAGAACGGTCAGGGCCGGGCGCACGTCGCGGACGAGATCGGCGGGCAGGGAGAACACGTTGGTCGTCCAGCCCGTGTTGTAGGCAGGCAGCTCGCGCGCCAGGTCCTCGTGCAGACGCGCCATCTCGTCACGCGCCTGGGCGAGCGTCGTCTCCGGGCCCAGCCGCGCGACCACCGTCAGCCACCGGCCCCGCCAGGAGTCGCGCAGCTCCTGGTCGAGCGTGAGCGGCAGCCACGCCGCTTTGCCCGCCGGCAGCTGGAACGACTGCGGCATCACGCCGACCACGGTCGTGGGCCGGCCGTCGAGGACGAGCGAGCGGCCCACGATCCCGGGATCGGCGGCGAACCGGCGGCGCCAGAACCCTTCGGAGAGGACGACGACCGGCGCCGCTTGCGGACGCGAGTCCTCGTCGGCCAGCGCTCGCCCGAGGAAGGGGCGCACGCCGAGGACCGCGAACAGGTTCCCGGTTGCGCGGGCGGCGTCGAGCTGCTCGGGGTCCCCGCCCCCGGTGAGGTTCACGCGGGAGTGGGTGAAGGCGGCGATCCCGATGAACGACGTGGCGCGCTCGCGCCAGCGCGCGTAGTTGTAGGAAGCCACGACGTTGCGAATCTGGTTTTGGGCGGGACGCGCCTCCCAGACGAAGACGAGGCGCCCCGGATCCTCGAACGCGGGGGCGCGGAGGAGGACGCCTTCGACGACGCTGAAGATCGCGGTGTTGGCGCCGATGGCGAGGGCGAGGACGGTGACGGCCAGCCCGGTGAAGGCCGGACGACGGCGCAGCATGCGCACGGCGAGGACGAGGTCACGCCGGAATGCGTCCATGGGGAGGGCCTCCTGCCCGCGGCTTCAGCGGCGACGGGCCGCAGCCGATCGGCGACGGCGCCGCCGCTGCGGCTCGCGGCCGCGCCCGTACAGATGGTAGGCACAATCGGGCCCCACGATCCGCCGCGCCTGCTCCAGAGGCAGGCGGGCCGTCCCCAGAAGGATGAGCCGCTTGTAGCGAGCGAGGATGCGGCGCGCCTCGATCTCGTCCGCGCGCGTCATTCCGTCTTGCGAGCCGTCACCACCTCAGGGGATAGTCGGCGTCATCACGGACGTGCCCGTTCACGGTCAGGATCTTGGCCACGCGATCGAGGTTCCGGATGGCGCTGCCTTCGACGATGGCGATGGCCCCGCGCTCCGCGAAAACGGACTGCACCGCTCGCCTCTCGTCGGCGGGCGAGATGGGCTGGTCGGTGGCGTCGCCGCGGAAGACGAGGTTGCGCCAGTGCAGGGTGAACCCGCGCTGGTCCAGCTTGATCACGGAGGACAGGAAGATCGCCCGCGCGTCCGGCAGGTCTTCCGGGGGCAATACGGGATAGGCGCGGTCGCCGTTGTTCCAGAACCGCTGCTCGCCCCGGAAGAAGCGCGAGAGCTCGTGCAGGGTGAGGTCGGCCTCCGGGCGTTTCAGGTTCACCACCACGAGAAAAGCGCGCCCCGAGGACCGGGGCGCCTGGGCCGCGGCTTCGGGGAGGCTCAGCACGAGCCCCGCCAGTCCCAACCCGACCAGTGCGAATTTGAGATGCGGCATCAGCGGCTCTCCACGTTAGAAGGAGACGGCGAGCTGCGCGCGCACCGTGGATGTGCGGTCGCCCTCGCCGACACGCTGCGAGGTGTACTCGGCTTTGAGGGCGGCGCGCGGATCGGGATCCCAGCGCACGCCGATCACCCATCCCTCTCGATCGGGAATGCCGGCAAAGAAGGGGTCGGCTTCCGGCACGTCGATCTGGTCGAACATGAGATACGGCTTCACGGTTCCATGGCGCAGGCCGTAGCCGCCGAGGACGTACCACCCATCGGTCTGATTGCTCGGACCGCCGTCGGTCGCCTCGTGGTGGATCTGGCCGTATTCGCTGCGGACCTCCCAGGGCCCGCTGACGTAGGAGCCGGAGAGCGTCCAGGCCCGCTCCCGCAGCTCACCCGCCTCCGCGGGCAGACGGTCGGCATAGCCGGTGAGACTGATCTCCAGGCCCACGATGCCCGGCGGCGCCAGGCCGAGCCAGCCCACGAAAGCCTTCTTGCCGTTGCGGTCGAAGGTGACCTGGACCTCGTCGGGTATGGCCCCGCGCCCGTTCCCCACCGCCGCCCCGTATTGGAGCCCGATGCTGCCCGCGCGGCCGTCCGCGAGGAGGCCCACGAAGTGGACGGGCCAGGGCCCACCGTCGTCCTCGAAGCGCGCCATGCTCGGCCGCTCGATGGGGGTCTGCATGTAGAGGCCGTGGTGGAGCGCGGTGTTCCAACGGACGATCGGGTTGTGCTCGCGCCCGACGCGGAGCCGCAAGTAATCTGAGGCCTGCCATCCGATCAGGATGCGCTCGAGGTCGGTGGCCAGCGAGTTGTCGCCGTTCTCGAAGACGAGCTCGGCGATGGCCGACCAGTGCTCGGAGAGGCGGGACGTCATGTAGAGGTCGAAGGGCCCGATGCTGAAGCCGGCGTGGCCGCTGTCCTCCGAGCGCGAGGTCACGTCGACGCTGGCGAAGGGCAATATGCGGAAGGTGACGCGATCGGGGGAGAGGGGCGGCGCGACGGCTTCGGGGGGCAGCTCGGGCGACGGCGAAGGAGCGGGCTCCTGGGCGTCGCTGCGAGCGGGTGCGCCCAGCATCAGCGCGGCGGCGACGAGCGCGACGCCGGCCGGCCAGGGCCGGCGCATCCTCCAGATACGCATCGACGAACCACCCATCGCTAGGCGCTTTCGAGCGGAAGCGCCCGTACTCCCTGGAGGGAACCGCGAGGAGATTACACGTTTGCCTTACCAAATGCGAACGCGCCGGCCGCCGAGGCGACCGTGGTCACAGCGGGAAAACCTCCTCAGGGGCGCATTTTTAGCGGGCCTCTTTGTTGGCGGGCGCGGCGGCCTTGCTCGCACGTCCCGCTCCGAGGTTGTCCCAGTTGAGGAGCGTGTTCCAGACGAGGGCATGGCTTCCCTGGGTCTCCCAGCGCCACATCGGGTTGTTGGCGAAAAGGACCACGTGCCCCTTCCCCACGGGGCAGTCCACGACCGCCGGGCGCTCCGCCAGCTCCTCGCCCTTGTCCAGCATCCCTGAAATCCAGAGGTCGTCCTTCTTCGCGAACCGGAGCACGATCCGGGGCAGGCGCTCGGCCGGGGGAAGGAGGTTGCGTACGAAGTCGAGGATCTCCTCAGGCAGATCGGCGACCGTTTCCGGGGGCGTCTTCGGCGCCTCGGGCGGCGCGACGTACGGACGCCCTTGCGGGATGTCGGGGTCTTTGATTCCGCCGCGGCCCGACACGCGTCCCTGCGTGGGCGGGCCGAAGAGCTGCGCGTACGCCGACGCTCCGCCCAGGGCCACCGCGGGGCCCGCCTCGAAGAGGGGCGATTGGTTGAAGTACACGGGCAACGTATCACCGTAGCCGTAGGCGATCGGGCTCGTCTTGTCGCTCACCGTCGCCCGATAGACCCCGCCCGATGCCCGCAGCCCTTTCGCGTCCGCGATGTCCACCGCCTCGACGAGGCCAACGCGGATGGGCAGGACGGCGGAGCTGGCGGCGGCGACGAGCAGCCCGCCCTCCTCCACGAACGTGCGCAGGTGGGCGAGGCCGTCGAAGCCGATACCGCCCCGCAAGTCGTCGGTCTGGTCCGGGCCGCCGAAGTTCGGGTACTTCTCGGTCGGCCTCCACGGAATCGCGTCCGCGGCCTGCACGCCCTGGATCTGGCGCGGCACCGACGCGTTGCCCACGGGCGGATAGACGACCACGTCGAAGCGATCGCGCAGGGTGGCCGTCTTCGCCAGCTCGTGCACCGAGATGTAGGTGAACGGCACGGCCGCGCGGTCGAAGGCGATCCGCCACCACCCCTCGTTCTGCGTGTTCAGCCAGTCGTGGACGATGGCGATGCGCGGCGCGCCAATTGCATGGCTGGCGACCTTCGGCATCGCGTCCGCGGCCACCACGGAGAGGCCCAGCTCGCGTGTCGCCGTCTCCATGCGCGTCTTGAGGTCGCTCGGACTGCCGTCGCCGCCCACGATGAGCGTGCCCGCGGCCAGCTTGCGGCCGCCGGCCTCGAACGCTTCCTCGGCCGCGCGGAAGGGCGCGTCCTTGAGCCGGAAGCGCAGGGTCGCGAGCTGGCTCTCCGCCCGGTTCTCGACCAGGAACACGGAGCCGCCGCCCGTGAGCGAGCCGGCGGCCACGGCGTCCGCCGTCAGCTTGGCCATCGGCGCCTTGAGCACGGCCACGTCGTTCACGCGCGCCGTCTTCACGTTGTGCAGCGCGCCCAGCGTCCAGCCCGTGTCGTCGTACGGCCGCGGGTCGTTGACGTTGTACCACTGCGTGTCGAGCAGCATGTCGGCCAGCCGAGAGTAGGGCTGATCCATGCGGATGACGAAGGAGCCCGCGGGATAGGCGTCCTGCTTCTCGGTCTCCTTGCCCTTGTCGTCCTTCGTCTTCTCCGTGACCGTGACCGCACTCGTCGTCCGATGAACCTCGATGCCCTGGAGGCGAAGTGCGTTCACGAGGTCGGCGGCCGCCGCCGGCCGCCGCTCGTCGCCGGGAATCACGTACGCGGCGGGCCCTTCGCGTAGCGGCTTCTCCACGCTGCGCAGGCTCTTCCGGTAGAAGTTGTCCAGGAAGCGGTCCTTCTGGTCGGCCACGAACTTGAGGGCCAGGAGGAGGGCGGACTGCTGGAGGTTCACGTTGTTCCGCATCGACCACTTGACCTTCGGGAGGGGCGGGTTGGGCCGGAACCAGGCGCGCTCGCTCTGCTGGCGCACGGTGCGGTCCTTGGTGTCCGCCCCCCCGTTCCCGAACGTCTCGTAGAAGCGGCCGATCGCGTTGTGGCCGTTGGCCGCGTAGAACATGTAGTTCGGCGCCCAGCCGTCGTAGAAGCCGTGCGTCCAGACCCCCGGCACACCGCGCTTCGTCAGCTCCTCGATCTCGTGGTACGCGAGCAGGTGCCACTCGTCGATGACGATGGGGTCGAGCCACGCGTTGTAGGGCCCGGTGCCCGTGGACGTGTACAGGAACGGCACGGACTCGTGCAGGTCGTGGATCACCTGGGGATGCCACTCCAGCGCCGCCTTGAGCACGTTCTGGCTCTGCTTGAGGGCCAGCCCCAGTCCGTCGCGGTTGTTGTCGTGGGCCACGTAGTGGCCCCAGTAGAGGAGCGCGGGGGGCGTGCGGTCCGGGTTGTCCTTCCGATAGCGGTAGACGTCGACCATGCGCTCGCGCCCGTCCACCTCGAGCACGGGCGTCATCAGCACGACCAGGTTCCGCCGGATCGCGGCCAGGGTGGGTGACTCCTCGACGGCGAGCCGATAGCCGAGCTCCATCAGCATCTCGGGCGAGCCCGTCTCCGGCGAGTGCATGGCCCCCGTGGCCCAGTAGAAGGGCTTGCCTTCGGCGACGAGAGCCTTGGCCTCGTCGGCGGAGAGACCGCGCGGATCGCCCAGGCGCGCCGCGATCTGCTTCAGGCGGTCGATTCGGGCCAGGTTCGCCTCGTCGGAAAGCGCCACGAGGAGCTGCTCGCGGCCCTCCTCCGTCATGCCTAGCGAATAGACGCGGACGCGCGGCGAGGCCTTGGCCAGCTCGCGGAAGTAGCGGTGCACGTCCTTGGCGTAGGTCAGCCGGTTGGGCGTGCCCACCACGTAGCCCAGGAACTTCTCCGGGTTCGGCACGCGCGCGGACGCGGGCAGGTGGTCCACGAGCTCGGTGAGGAACATGGGATCCGTGGTGTACTCGCGGATCTTCTTGCCGTAGGCCTCGTCGTTGCCTTGCCTCTGGCGGCCACCACCTGCGGTGGGTGGCTGGCCCAGGACGAGCCCGGGCAGGCCGGCGAGAGCGAGCGTTCCCACGATGCGGCGCAGCATCCGATCCTCCATGCGCATCACTCCGCGGCCAGCGTGCGACCGGCTCCGAGCTGGTCGAAGTTCAGGATGGCGTTGAACACGAGAGAGTAGCTGCCCAGCGTCTCCCCGCGCCAGATGGGGTTGTTCGAGAACAGCACGACGTGCCCCTTCTCCACCGGGACGTCGATCACCGCCGGGTGCTCCGCGATTTCGCCCGCCCCTTCGATGAGCCCGGAGACGAGCAGCTCCTTGGAGTCCCCGTACCGAACGACGGTGCGCGGACGCTGCGCCGGGGGAATGACGTAGATGGGGTTCCGGCGCTGCTCTTCCGTGAGGGGCAGCGCCTCCCAGCTCTCCGCCTTCGGCTCGTCCGGCGGCGCGGCGTAGGTGCGGCCTTGCGGGAGATCGGGATCGTCGGCGGTGCCGCGTCCGGTGGGACGCTCCGTCTCCGCCTTGCGGCGCGAGCGGCCTCCGGCCAGGTTCGTGAGGCTGAAGATCGGCCCGTCCGCGGTGTAGATCGAGAAGGAATCCGGATAGCCGTACGTGATGGGGCTGGCCGCGTCCACCACCTTCGCGCGCACGATGGTCCCCGGCGCCTTGAGTTTCTCCGCCCGCCCCAGGGCCACACCGTGGGTGATCCCGTAGCTCACGGCCAGCTCCGCCGTGTCCATGACCCCGATGAGGAGACCGCCCGCGGCCACGAAGTCGCGCAGGTTCTGCACGCCGGCCGCGCCCAACCCCGGACGCATGTCGTCGGTGGAGTCGATCTTGCCGATGTTGGGGGTGAGGGCCGTCGTCTTCCAGGGCAGCGCGTTGCCCCAGCGCGGCATGCCCGCGACGATCGCGGCCGCGGGACGGCCCACGGGCGGGAAGACGACCACGTCCCAGCGCGTGCGCAAGGCGGGCGTCGCCGCCACCGTCTGCACGCTGACGTAGTCGTAGGGGATCTTGAGCCGGTCGAGCGCCATCCGCCACCAGCCCTCGTCCTGGGTGCTCAGCCAGCTGTGCAGAAGCGCGACGCGCGGCGCGCGCAGGGGATGGGTCTTCACGGACGGCGCGACGGCCAGCGCCTGGATCTTCAGGCCCAGCTCTGCGGCCACCCGGCCCGCCTCCGCGGCGCCGACGCCGCGGATCAGGAACGACCCGCGCGCGAACTTCACGCCACCCGCCTCGAACGGCTCCTCCGCCGCCTCGAAGGCGGCGTCCTTGAGCCGATAGCGCAGGGCCGCGAGGCCGATGTCGCTGTTGTGGTTGACGGCGAGAACGGGGCCCGATCCCTCGACCCCGGACGGCGCCGTTACCTCCCCGCTCACCCGCTCGGCGGCGACGGCCAGCACCGCGGGATCGGAAACGCGCGCCACCTGCACGCCGAACAGCTCGCCGAACGTCCATCCCGTGTCGTCGTAGGGCCGCTTCTGGGGGTCGTCCGGGCTCCAGTACTGGTAATCGAGGAGCATGTCCGCGATGCGGCTGTAGGGCTGGTCCATGCGCACGATGTAGCTGCCGGCCGGGAAATGCCGCGGCTCGGTCTTGGCCGCGGCGGCTTTCGTCTCGCTCGCGCCCTTGCCCTCCTCGGACTTGTCCTTGTCGTCGCCGTCCTTCTTCTTCTTCTTCGCGGGCAGCTGCGCGTCGAAGGCGGCGCTCGCCCGCGTGATCTCGCATCCCTGGAGCTGCAGGACGCGCAGCAGCTCGGCTTGCGCCCCCGGACGCGCCTCGTCCGCGGGAAGAACGTAGGCGGCGGGACCCTCGAGCTTCGGCTTCTCGATGGAGCGCTTGCTCTTCAGGTAGAAGTTGCGCAGGAAGGTCGTCGCGTTCTCCGCGAAATAGTGCAACGACACCAGGAGCCCCGTCTGCTGGTAGTTGTTGTTGTTGCGCTGCGACCAGCTCACCCGCGGGAGGGGCGGGTTCTGCCGGTACCAGGTGCGCGAGTATTCGTCGGGGCTCAGCCGCCGCGTCACCGTGTCCGCGCCCGCGTTGCCGAACGTCTCGTAGAGGCGGCTGATCCCGTTGTGGGAGGCGGCGATGAACATCAGGTAGCCGGGGCTCCAGGTGTCGAAGTCGCCGTGGGTGAAGACGCCGGGCATCCCGAAGCGCGTCATCTCCGAGACGTTGTTCCAGCCGATCATCTGCCACTCGTTGGTGAGGATGGGATCGAGCCAGGCGTTGTAGGGGCCGTCCCCGATGGTGTTGTCGTAGAGGAACGGCACCGACTCGTGCAGGTCGTGCAGGACCTGGGGCTTCTGGAACAGGTACTCCCCGAGCACGTTGCGGGTCAGGTTCAGGGTGAGGCCCATGGCGTCCCGGTTGTTGTCGTGGGCGACGTAGTGGCCCCAGTAGACGAGGGGCGGCCAGTTCTCGCCGGGATGCGCGAGGTGCCAGTTGTAGACGTCCACCTGCCGGTCGCGCCCGTCCACTTCCACGACAGGCGTGATCAGGGTGACCACGTGATCGCGGATGTACCGCACGTACGGGCTCTCGTCCACGGCCAGGCGATAGGCCAGCTCCATGAGGGCGGTGGGCGCGCCCGTCTCCGGCGAATGGATGGTCCCCGTGACGTAGTAGACCGGGAACGACGCCGCCACCAGCCGGTCCGCCTCCGCGTCGTCCATCGCGATCGTGCGCGGATCGGCCAGCTTGCCCAGGCGGGCGCGGTTGTCGTCCATGGCCGCGATGAGCCGCTCGGAGGCGACGGCCACCGCGATCATCTCCCGGCCCTCTTCGGTCTTGCCGATCGAGCGGACCTTCACGCGCGGGCTGGCCGCCTCCAGCATCCGCATGTAGCGATACACGTCCGCGGCGTAGGGGAGCTTGCCCGGCGCCCCCGCGATGTCCCCGATCACCGCCTGCGGCGTGGGCACGTTCGAAGACGACGCGGGCAGGTAGTCCACGAGAGGCGAGAGGAAGAACGGCTCCGTCGTGTAGGCGCGGATCTTCCGCGTGTAGGCCTCGTCGATGGCCTGGGCGGGATCCCGGCCCGGGCGCGAGTCGTCGGCGGCATGGGCGGCGGCGGCGAGGAGAAGGCTGGCGCACGCGGCGAGGCGGTAGGAGGACATGGGCCCGGATTCTAACGGCAAGCGCCGGGCTAAGATCGGACCGTGAGAGGCGCGACCGGTTATCCATCGGCGGCCGAGCAAAGGCGCCTTCTCGAGCTCCTGGCCCATTCGCCGGCGGAAGCGGCGCGGCGCCTGCTCGGCACGGTGATCGTGCGCCGCCAGGGGCGTGACGTGCGGGCCGCGCGCATCGTGGAGACGGAGGCGTACCTGGGCCAGGACGACCCGGCCGCCCACGCCTTCCGCGGCCGCACCGCCCGCACGACTCCCCTCTGGGGCCCGCCGGGCACGATCTACGTCTACTTCATCTACGGCATGTACTACTGCCTGAACGTCACCGTCGATCGCGAAGGCACCGCGGGCTGCGTGCTGATCCGCGCCGCGGAACCGGTGGCCGGTCTCGCTCCCGGCGCGGGGACCGGGCCCGGCCGGCTCTGTCGCGCCCTGGACATCGACACGGCCCTGAGCGGCCGCCACCTGTTCGACGCGAGCCGCGCCCTGTACCTGCGCGAAGGAGTGGCGCCGCGCCGCATCGGCGTGACCACGCGGGTGGGGATCCGCCTGGCCGCGGACCGCCCGCTGCGCTTCTTCGACGCCGCCAGCACGGCCGTGTCCATTCATCGCGCGCCCGTCACGTATTCCCGAGCGGCCGCGCGGAGGTAGACTTTCGACATGAAACGCGATCATTTCGGGGCCCTCGATACTCTCGACGCCGGTCAGGGGCCGGTCTCCTACTACCGCCTGCGCGCCCTCGAGCGCGAAGGCCTCACCGGCGACCTCGACCGCCTGCCCTTCTCCATCAAGGTGCTGCTCGAATCCGTCCTCCGCAACCTCGACGGCGAGCTGGTGACGGAGCCCGACGTGCGGCGCCTGGCCGCCTGGAACGCGGAGCGCCCGGCCGAGGTCGAGCTGCCGTTCATGCCCGCGCGCGTGATCCTGCAGGACTTCACGGGCGTGCCCGCCGTCGTCGACCTCGCGTCCATGCGGAGCGCGGTCAAGCGGCTCGGCGGCGACGCACGGCGGATCAATCCCCTCGTGCCCGTGGACCTGGTCGTGGACCACTCAGTGCAGGTCGACGTCTTCGGCACGCGGGACGCTTTGGCCCGCAACGCGGCCATGGAGTTCGGCCGCAACGGAGAGCGCTACGAGTTCCTGAAATGGGGCGCGAAGGCCTTCCAGAACTTCCGCGTCGTGCCCCCCGCGACGGGGATCGTGCACCAGGTGAACCTCGAGTACCTGGCGCAGGGGGTGATGACGGGCAAGGCGGAGTCACGGACGGTCGCCTTCCCGGACACGCTGGTGGGAACCGATTCGCACACCACGATGATCAACGGCCTCGGCGTGCTGGGCTGGGGGGTGGGCGGCATCGAGGCGGAGGCGGCGATGCTGGGCCAGCCCCTGTACATGCTGACGCCGCAGGTGGTGGGATTCCGCCTGACGGGCAAGCTCCGCGAAGGCGTCACCGCCACCGACCTCGTCCTCACCGTTACCCAGATGCTGCGCAAGAAGGGCGTCGTCGAGAAGTTCGTGGAGTTCTATGGTCCCGGCCTCGGCCAGATGAGCCTGGCCGACCGCGCGACCATCGCGAACATGGCGCCCGAATACGGAGCCACCTGCGGCTTCTTCCCCGTGGACGACGAGACCCTGCGCTACCTGCGGCGCACCGGGCGCAAGGACCAGGCCGGCCTCGTCGACCGCTATGCCAAGGAGCAGGGCCTCTTCCGCATGGAGGCGGCCAAGGATCCGGTCTTCTCGGACACGCTCTCCCTGGACATGGGAACGGTGGAGCCGAGCCTGGCCGGGCCCAAGCGTCCCCAGGACCGCGTCGCCCTCGCCCAGATGAAGGCGCAGTTCGCCCAGGCCCTCACCGCGCCCGTGAAGGAGCGCGGCTTCGGGCTGGCCGCCGCCGACCTCGGCCGCACGGGAACGGTCGACATGAACGGGAAGAAGTCCGAGATCGGCCACGGGGCCGTGGTCATCGCCGCCATCACGAGCTGCACGAACACATCGAATCCTTCCGTGATGCTGGGCGCGGGCCTCCTGGCCAAGAAGGCGGACGAGCGCGGCCTGCGCCCGCCCGCCCACGTCAAGACCAGCCTCGCCCCCGGCTCCAAGGTGGTGACGGAGTACTACAAGCAGTCGGGTCTCCTCCCCCACCTCGAGAACCTCGGCTTCCACGTGGTGGGCTACGGCTGCACGACCTGCATCGGCAACAGCGGACCGCTCCCCGAGGCGGTTCACAAGGCCGTCACCGACGCCAAGCTCGTGGCCTCGTCCGTGCTCTCGGGCAATCGCAACTTCGAGGGCCGCATCAACCCCGACGTGAAGGCGAACTACCTGGCTTCGCCTCCCCTCGTGGTGGCGTACGCCCTGGCCGGGTCGACCGCGATCGACCTCACCAAGGAGCCGCTGGGGACGGGACGCGACGGCAAGCCCGTGTACCTCTCCGACGTCTGGCCCAGCCAGCAGGAGGTCGCGGAGCTGGAGGCGCGCATCAACGACACGATGTTCGCGACGACCTATGCCGACGTGTTCAACGGCAACCCGACCTGGAACGCGGTCAAGGTGCCGGAAGGGGACCTCTTCGACTTCCGCGACGACTCCACCTACATCCAGGAGCCGCCGTTCTTCCAGGAGCTCACCCTGGACGTGCGCCCGCCCCGCGACATCATGAGCGCGCGCATCCTCGCCCTCCTCGGGGATTCGGTCACCACCGACCACATCTCGCCCGCGGGCGACATCGCGGAGAACAGCCCCGCCGGCCAGTACTTGAAGTCGAAGGGCGTCGCGCGCTCGGACTTCAACTCCTACGGATCGCGGCGCGGCAACGACCGCGTCATGGTGCGCGGCACCTTCGCGAACATCCGGCTCAAGAACCTGATGGTGCCCGGCATCGAGGGCGGCGTGACCGTACACGTGCCCACGAGCGAGGTGATGCCGATCTACGACGCGGCCCTGCGCTACCGGCAGGAAGGAACGCCCCTGGTGGTGGTGGCGGGCAAGGAATACGGGAGCGGGTCCTCGCGGGACTGGGCGGCCAAGGGCACGCTGCTCCTGGGCGTACGCGCGGTGCTGGCGGAGAGCTACGAGCGCATCCACCGCAGCAACCTGGTCGGCATGGGGGTCCTGCCCCTGCAGTTCAAGCCGGGCGAAAACGCGGAGACCTTCGCCATCACGGGCAAGGAGACCCTGACCATCGTGGGCGTATCCGGGGACTGGTCGCCGCGCCAGGACGTGACCATCGACATGGTGCGCGCGGACGGCACGCGCACGGCCTTCGTGGTGACGGCCCGCCTCGACACTCCGGTCGAGATCAACTACTACCGGAACGGCGGGATCCTGCAGACGGTGCTCCGGAAGATGCTGAAGGGCTAGGGCGCGACCGGCCCCGCGGCCGGTTACAATGGAGTGAACGGAGGTATCCCTTGGCACTCCAGGATCGAATTCATTTCCTCACCTCGCCCGAGCAGGTCGACGCTTTCGTCAAAGACAACCCGACGGCCGCCATCTACAAGGCCGGGACCTGCCACAAGACCCAGGAGATGTTCCAGCATGTCCAGGCCCAGCTCGATCCCCGGGACGACCTGCCGCTCGGCATCATCCGGGTGGTCGAAGCCCGCAAGGCCAGCAACCGGGTGGCGGAGATGACCGGCATCCAGCACGAGTCGCCCCAGCTCCTCCTGTTCAAGGACGGCAAGGCCGTCTACGACCGCGACAACTGGGACATCACGCCTGAATCGATCAGCGAGGCCCTGGACGCCCACTTCCATCGCGTGGCGTGACCGGGCGGACCGGACGTCAAGGGTTGTAACGGACACGCGGATGGGCCGTCCAAGGGGGGATTCACTTCCTACAGGTACCCAGAGGCCGAAATGGTTCCGTCCTCGACGTCCGACGTCCCGCGGCGGGCTGCTTGCCTGATCAGGACCCCGCGGCGGCGCGGCGGGAAGCGCTGGCCCAGGCGCTCGTCGAGCACGGTGATCGCCTGTACTCCCTCGCTTTGCGTATCACCCGCGATCCTGACATGGCCGCGGACGCCGTCCAGGAGGCCTTCGCCACCGCCCTGCAGCGGGTGGACGACTTCCGCGGCGAGGCCCGGCTGGGCACCTGGCTCCACCGCATCGTCTACACCAAGGCCATCGACCTGCTGCGCGCGCGCGGACGGGATGCGCCGATGCCCGAAGAGGACTCGGCTTCCCGCCCACCCGACGACGACCGGCTGGGGGGTGCGCCGACCTGGTCCCGTCCACCCGACGAGATCCTCTTCGGGACCGAGACGCGCAAGGCGCTCGACAAGGCCCTCATGGAGCTGACCCCGTTGCAGCGGCTCGTCTTCGAGATGCGCGAGGTGGAAGGGCGGCCGACAGAGGAGGTCGCGGAAATCCTGAGCCTCCCTCCCGGCACCGTACGCGTCCATCTGCACCGGGCCCGCATGCGGCTGCGCGCGCGCCTGTCCCAGCACTTCAAAGGAGCGGTCGCATGAGCTGCGAGCACCTGAACGACCGCTTGACCGACCTCCTGGAGGGCACGCTGCCCGGGGACGTGTGCGAGGAGGTCAATCGGCACCTGGCGGAGTGCGCAGCATGCTCCCGGCTGCGTCAGGACCTGCAAGACATCGCGCGGCTATGCCGAGAGGCGGCGCAGCCCACGACAATGCCGGAAGAGCTGCGCGGAAGGATCGCGCAAATGCTCGCGCTTGCGGATCCGCGGCGTTCCGTTTAGCCGGCTCGAAGCTGGCCGGCCGACCTGGCCACGACCTCTTATCTGCTCTGCTAACCCAGGCCGATCGGTTTTCTTTTCTTACGGCTTCCCGTCCACCCGCGGGAAAGCCTCCAGCAGCGCCTCGTACGCCTCCAGGCTGTACTCGAAGGGGACCCACGCGCTCGACGACGGACGCAGCGCGCCCGCCCTGACCTCGCCCGCGGCCCCGCTCGTCACGCCGAGCACGGGGCCAAGGTCGACCAGGGGCAGCGTCCCGCCATTGGCGTTGATGACGCGGATGAACTCGTTCGCGAGCACCGCATACCCGATGTCGTTCGGGTGCACGCCGTCGTAGCTGAACGCGCCTCCGCTCAGGAAGGAGCTCGTGAGGGTGATCCCGCCCACGTGGATCCCGGTGGTGGACAGCTCGTTCAGGATGGCCTGCACGTCGAGGACGGGGATGTTCGCGGCTCCGCAGATGTCGCGGATGGACTTGTTGTTGACGTTGACGTGGTCCTGGATGATCGCGATCTCGCTCGGATTGAGCACCACCTCGTCGGGCAGCGGCGTGCCCCTGCCCCCGACCACGGCGGGAATGCCGATCCCTTGCGCGAGCAGGCTGGACGCCGCGATCGTCACGAGGGAGTTGGAGGGGAGCGGGCCGTCGGGGCCGAGGAGGGGAACGCGGTTCCCCGCGATCAACACGGGCTGGCCCGTGCCGTTGACCACGTAAGGGGGGATGGTGGTGACGAACGGGATCGCGGTGACGTTGGGCAGGGTCGCGGCCACGATGAACGCGCCCGTCGGCTTGAGGGCGGCGACGATCTGGGCATAGGTCGCCCGGAAGGGGTCCGTCGGGGTGAGGGTGACGCCGTCGATGGCTCGGCCGCGCAGGGCCGCTCCCAGCACGTCGTTGTTGCCGATCCAGAGCGTGATCGCGGTCGGCCGGAGGGCGACCGCCTGCTGGATCTGCGTGCCCATCCCGCGGAGGATGACGTCGTGGAGGCCTCCCGCGTCCGTCGTGCGCGTGAGGGCATCGGCGGCGGTGGCCCCGGGCACGGCGAGGTTGTTGTAGGGCCGGGCCAGCGCGGTGTTCTTGGGCGCGCCCGGGGTCGAGGCCTTGGGCGCGATGAGAGGCGCCGGAAGCAGGCTCACCAGCGTCAGCTCCGGTGGGATGCCCGGCTCCGAGATCAGGGGCTGCTGGAAGCCCTGCACGCCGGCCTGGCGCGCGATGAGGAAGGGCACCGACCGGTTCTGGTGCGTCTCCACGAGAGATTGGGACTCGAAGCCGGCGGCCAGGCTGTCGCCCACCGACACATACGTCGTGAAGTTGGTCTGGGCGCCGGCGGGGCCGGCGGCGGCGAAGACGGCGGCCAGGACGATGAGGGCGGATCTGCGCATCGTGGATCCTTTAGAAGGAATACCCGAGGAAGATCCCCAGGGTGACGGCGTGGCTCTTGTACGTTCCGTCGTACGAGTCGCGGTTGATCCCTTCCGTGGAGCGGGAGGGCGAGAGCAGGAACCACATCGCGGCATCCGCATGGAACCGTCCGGACTTCCAGGTGCCGCCGAGGGCGAACCCGTTGCGGTCCGCATCGGGGAGGAGCGGGGAGACGGAGGCGGCGGGGGCGGGGCTCTGATCGAAGAAGTATCCGCCCCGCACGGCCCAGGCCTCGGTCAGCCGGCGCTCCAGCCCCATGCGGTACTGCCACGAGTTCTTGTAGTCCTCGACGATGGCCTGGCTCAGATCCGGCCGGTCGGTGAAGACGAGGTTGAGCTGGCTGAACTTCGACCACTGGTACCAGTCGATGTCGGCCTCGAAGGTCCAGTCGCCGGTGGTGTAGGCCACGCCGCCCATGAAGATCCCGGGGAACACGATCTCCGTGGTCAGGGGCTGGCTGCCCTGGGGCACGCGCGCGGTGACGACGGTGTCGAGCTGGGCGTTGCCCGTGCCGATCTGGGTGAAGTTCGCGGTGCCGTTGTAGCTCGATTTCACCTGGTGCCGGTAGTGCACGCCCGCGGAGAGCGAATCGCTGATCTTGGCCAGCGCGCCCACGTTGAAGCCGAACCCGACGTCGGTATTGCTCGAGAGATCGACGTTGGCGCCGTCGATCACGCGCTGGGTGAAGGGGTTCACGATCGCCACGCGGCGCTGCAGCGACACCGAAGACAGGCGCACGTCGAGCCCCGCTCCCACGGCGAAGCGGTCGGCCAGCTTGTAGCCGACGGTGGGATTGATGGAGAACCCCTTGAGCTCCGCCCTCTGCGAGACGAACCGTCCGCTGAACGTGTCCGGGTTCGCCCACGACGTGGTGAGACCGAACGGCGTGTGCAGGCCGATGCCGAAGACGATGCGCTCGCTGAACGGCTGCGTGTAATACACGGCCGGCGGCACGAGCAGCCCGGTGTCGCCCGTCTCCGTCACCGCCGCTCCGGGGAACGGATCCGCGCCGGTGAAGGTCGAAGTGGGATGGATGAGGGTGGCCCCGCCGTAGAACTGCTTGCCCTTCAGGAACGCGATGCCGGCGGCATTATGGAAGATGGCGCTGGGGTCGTTGGCCTGGGCCGTGAACGCGCCCGCGAACCCCATTCCGCGGGCGCCCTGCTCGAATATTGCGAACCCCGCGGCGTGGGCGGGCACGGGGCCCAGGATGCCGGCCGCGAGCGCCGCAGCCAGGGCCCTTCTGCATTTGGACATCAAGACGCCTCCTCATTCGGATCTTATCGGCGGGAGTGCCCGCAGGCGGTCCGTCCGGGCGCGCCTTCCCGAAGCGGGTCTTCGGGAGGGCACGAGGCTCTCGGATCGTAAGCGCCAGCTTCTCGGACTGTCAACGAAATTGGTGGAGGTGTGAGCGAGGTCAGGCGACGGGCAGGAACACGCGCGTCTCGAGCGCGCCGCCGGGCAGGGGAGCGAAGCGCACGAAGCCGCCCATCTCGCGCACGAGGCGCGTGGCCTGACCGAGCGGGCCGGGATCCGTCCCCTGCATGACGCGCTGCTGGTCCTCCGCCGAGAGGTTGCCGGTGTGGGCGAGGGCCAGCATGAGGAAGTCGCGCTTGACCTCGCCGTCGCGTCCCTTGAGGAGGACCGGCTTGCGCTCGCAGCGCAGCGAGAGCTGGGTGCCGCGGAAGGAAGAGGTGACGAGACCCTCGACGGCTCCGGTGAGCGCGCGCCGCAGCGTCTCGGGCGGGCAGCTTGGCAGCACGATGGTCAGGGGGACGCGCAGCTCGACGGACAGCTCCTGGGCGTCGAGGGCGTCCTGGGCTCCGCCGAGCACGTCCTGCAGGAGCTCGTGGAGGCTGCCGTTCGCGGTGGCCACGGGCGCCGCCATCGCCGCGGGCGCCGGCGCGGCGGCGGCCGGTGACGCGGACCGGGCGGGCACGGGTGGGAGCACGGGCGGCGCGGAGATGGCGCGCGCGGCGAGCATCGTGGGCGCGGAGGAGGCGCCGGACCGCGCCGAGGCGAGCGGATCGCCGGACGTACCCGCCGCGGCCGCGCTCGGATCTCCGAGGTCGGCCACGACCCTCTTGAGCCGGGCCGCCTCCTGCTGGATCGCGGCGATGGCGACCTGGCGCTTGTCGCGCGCGTCCTCGCGATAGAACATCAGCAGCTCGGCCTGCGAGAGGATGGTGGACAGGCCCAGGTTCATCTCGCGCACGAGGCCGGACAGGGACTCCGCGAGCTCGACGTTCGATCGAAGCGAGCGATGGAGGAGCTCCTCGGAGACGAGCCCGGTCTCCGAACCCGTCTGGGGCGGAGCGGCGTGCAGCGAGTCCGTCTGGTGCGACACCACGACCTTGGCCGCGCGTGGCGGAGCGGGCGGACCGCCGGTTGCGGGCGCGGCGGCGGCCGCGTTCTTCAGCACCTCCGCGAAGGCCTCCTGGACGACGGCGGGAACGCTGGCCGGATCGAGCCCCTTCTCCTTCAGGTTGTACTTGACCGCGATGGCGGCCAGCATGTCCTGCACCACCGTCACGAAGCACTCGATCACGCCCTTGCCCTGGGCGGCCACCGCGCCCAGCGCCGGGCGGCCCCAGGGGTTGATCGTCTTGTTGAGCTCGGCCGCCGACATCACCTCGGGCAGATCCTGCTTGTTGTACTGGAAGACGATCGGCACCTTCTCGGGCACGAGGCGGTTCGCGAGGAGGTTGACCTTCATGTTCTCGAAGGCCGCCTGGTTCTCCTTGGCCAGCGAGCGCCGCGCGTCGGCCACGAACACCACGGCGTCCGCCCCCGCGAGCACCACCCGCCGCGTCGCGTTGTATTGGACCTGGCCGGGGACGGTGTAGAGCTGGATCTTGAAGTCGTAGCCCGACACCGCGCCCAGGCTGAAGGGCAGGAGGTCGAAGAAGAGCGTGCGGTCCTGGGCCGTGTTGAGCGAGATCAGCCGGTTGTTGGCCGCGGGGTCGGTGAGACGGTGGATCTGCTCCAGGTTCGTCGTCTTGCCCGACTGAGCGGGTCCGTAGTAGACGACTTTCGCCTTGATGGTCCGTTCGGTGAAATTGAACTGGACCATGGTGCGCGGGCACTCACCAGGAAGGAAGCGGCCAGGGACGGACATATATAGCACGGGGGCAAAAGCGTCACAACGGTGTCATCCCCCGCGGCCACTGCGACTTGACCCAAGCGAACTCAGAGCTAATAATGGGAGTTTCGTTCTTGGCTCGGAACCCCTGCCGACCGAGAGCACGGTGGCGCCGCGCAGCGGCGGCGCCGGGCGAGGGGGGTTTCAGGGGGGGTCGCGAACGCCCATCTGGGTGAAGCGTGAGTGCCCCCCCTGACTTAGTAAGACTAGGAGCAGTGATGGCTCAGCGTTGCGACGTCTGCGGCAAGGGACCGTTGTCCGGGAACCGGATCAGCCACGCCCACAACGTGACACACCGCCGGTTCAACCCGAACCTGCAGCGGATCCGCACGGTGATGGCGGGCGTCCAGCGTCGGCTGCGCGTCTGCACGCGCTGCCTCCGCTCCGGCAAGGTGACCAAGCCGACCCCGGTCAAGAAGTCGACGACTTCCGCGGCCTAAAAAGCCGCGATCAAGTCGATCTCGATCTTCGCGCCCTTGGGCAGGCCGCCGGCCTGCACCGTCGATCGGGCGGGGGGTTCCTTGCCCAGGAACCGCTCGTAGACCTCGTTCATCTTCGGAAAGTCGGCCATGCTGGCCAGGAACACCGTGGTCTTCACGACGTTCTCCGGCCCCATCTTCGCTTCCTTGAGGACGGCCAGCAGGTTCCTGATCACGCGCTCGGTCTGCGCGGCGATGTCGCCTTCGATCAAGTTGCCCGTCGCGGGGTCGATGGGGATCTGGCCGGAAGCGAAGAGCAAGCCCCCCGAGATCACGGCCTGCGAGTAGGGGCCGATGGGCTTGGGGGCGTCCGGGCTGTTGATGTGCTTTTTCGGCATAGGTCTCCAGAGCCTATCGGCAAGCCGCGGCCCTGACAAGCCCCGCCGGAAACGCCGGCCGCGCCCTCAGCGCGCGACGGTCTGGCGCTCGACGTCGATGACCCCGCTGACCCCGCGAATCGATTTCACCACCTTCTCCAGGTGCTTGAGGTCCTGGATGCGGAGGGTGAGGTCGATGGTTGCGGTGTGGTCGTCGAAGGTCTTGGCCTCCGCGGTGCGGATGTCCGTGTTCATGGAGGCGAGCACGGCGGTGATGGCGGCCAGCACACCCGGGCGATCCTCGACCTGGGCCGCGATGCGCACCTCGTAGGCCCCTTCCCCGCCGCGTTCCCACTCCACGGCGATGCGGCGCTCGGGGTCGTACATGAGGTTCACGACGTTGGGGCACGTCTGGGAGTGCACGGACACCCCCTTGCCGCGCGTGATGTAGCCGACGATGGGCTCGCCCATGATCGGGTTGCAGCACTTGGCGCGGTAGATGAGCAGGTCGCCCGAGCCCTTGACCGTGATGCGCTCCTCGCCCACGCGCAGCAGGCGCTTGACCGCGTCCGTGATGGGCGTGGGCTTCTCGGGTGCAGGCGGCGCCTCCAGCTTCTCCGCGGGCACGAGGCGCGCCAGCACCTGGCGCATCGAGACCTTGCCGTAGCCGATGGCGGCGTAGAGGTCGTCGAGCTTGGCCCCCACCCCCAGCTCCTGGGCCAGGGCCTCCGCCTTCTCCGCCTCCACCTTGCGCGCGGAGAGGTCGTAGCGCTTGAGCTCGCGCTCGAAGTGCTTCTTGCCGATCTCCACCGCCTGCTGCTTCTCCGCCGTGTTGAGGTAGTGGCGGATCTTCGAGCGGGCCTTGTTGGTGACGGCCAGGGCCAGCCAGTCCCGGCTCGGGTTGTGGCCGGCGGAGGTGAGGATCTCGATGATGTCGCCGTTCTTCAGGCGATAGCGGAGGGGCACGATCTTGCCGTTCACGCGCGCGCCCACGCACTGGTGCCCGACCTGGGTGTGGATTCCGTAGGCGAAGTCGATGGGCGTGGCCCCCCGGGGCAGGGTCTTGACCTCGCCCTTGGGCGTGAAGCAGTAGACCTCCTCCGGGTAGAGGTCGAGCTTGAGCGAGTTCAGGAACTCGTGCGGGTCCTTGACCTCCTGCTGCCATTCCAGGAGCTGGCGCATCCAGGCGAAGGCCTGGTCGTCCTTGTCCGGGCCGCTCCGGCCCTCCTTGTATTTCCAATGGGCGGCGATGCCTTCTTCGGCGACGCGGTGCATCTCGCGCGTGCGGATCTGCACCTCGAAGGGGTGGCCCTCGTCGCTGATCACGGACGTGTGCAGCGAGCGGTAGCCGTTGGGCCGCGGCATGGCGATGAAGTCCTTGATGCGCCCGGGCACCGGCCGCCAGAGGTTGTGGAGCACGCCCAGGGCGGCGTAGCAGTCGGGGATGGTCGGGACCACGATGCGCAGGGCGACGAAGTCGTAGACCTGGTCGATGTCGATGCGCTGCTTGCGCAGCTTCTGGTAGATGGAGTGCAGCCGCTTGATGCGCCCCTCCAGCGTCGCCTCCAGCCCCGCCGCCTGCAGCTTCTCGGAGACGATCGTCTTGATCTTCTCGATGAACTCGATGGCGCGGGTGCGCCGCTGCTCGACGCGCTGCATCAGCTCGCGGTAGGACTCGGGCTCCAGGTACTGGAACGAGAGGTCCTCGAGCTCGTTCTTGATCTTGCTCATCCCCAGCCGGCCGGCCAGAGGCGCGTAGATGTCCATGGTCTCGCGCGCGATGCGCACGCGGCGCTCCTCGGGCAGGTACTGCAGGGTGCGCATGTTGTGGAGGCGGTCGGCCAGCTTCACGATGATCACGCGCACGTCGTCGACCATGGCCAGGAGCAGCTTGCGGAAGTTCTCGGCCTGGCGCTCCTCGGAGGAGGAGAACGGGATCTTGCTGATCTTGGTGACGCCTTCCACGATGTGGAGGACGTCCGGCCCGAAGTGCTCGGTGATCTTGTCTGCGTCCGTCAGGGTGTCCTCGAGGACGTCGTGCAGGAGGCCCACGGCCACGCAGGCGGGGTCCATGCGCAGCTCGGCCAGGATGGCCGCCACCTCGAGCGGGTGCACGAGGTAGGGCTCGCCGCTGGCCCGCGTCTGCCCCTTGTGCTCGACCGCGGAGAAGATGTACGCCTTCCGGAGCACCTCGAGATCGGCACCGGCGTGGTGCCGCTTGACCGTCTCGTAGATGTCTTCGAAGCGGATCATGGGCCGAAGCCTCAGTCTAGGAGTGGCTTCCGGGAGCGTCAACCGCGCGGCCTCCCCGCGCCGATGTTGTTGACTCGCCCCGGGAGCGGCACTATGATTTTTGTCTTCGAGGCGCCGGGACCCGTTCACCATCAACCGCTTGCGGAGAGAAGGCTCATGAAGATCTCCACGCCCGTCGTGGCACTTGCCCTGATTGCCGTGCTCGGCACGGGCGTCGGTTGTGCGCGGGTCCGTTCCAAGGCCGCCATGAAGGACGGCAACAAGGACTACAAGGAAGAGAACTTCAAGAAAGCGGTCGACGACTACGAGCGCGCGACGCGGCTCGATCCCAACTTCAGCGAGGCCTGGTTCTACCTGGGCAGCTCCCATCAGGCCCAGTACCGCCCGGGCAAGGAAACTCCGGAGAACAAGAAGCAGCTCGAGGACGCGATCGACTCCTTCAAGAAATCGCTGGAGACGAACCCGGGCCAGACCGAAGGCCAGAAGAACGTGAAGCGCAACACGCTGGCCGCGCTCATCGGCATCTACGCGGACGACCCCTACAAGAACTACGAGGAAGCGCAGAAGTACGCGCAGCAGCTCGTGGCCGACAACCCCAACGACTCCAAGAACCTCTACGCCCTCGCCAACCTCTACGAGAAGTTCAACAAGGTGCCGGAGGCGGAGGGGATCTACAAGAAGGTGGCGGAGCAGAACGCCAAAGACGCCAAGGCCTGCGGCGCGCTGGCCGCCTTCTACAACAAGCCGAACTGGGACGAGGCGGGCGAGCCCTGGATCGAAGGCAGCGACAAGCCGCGGCGCGCGAAGTTCGATCAGGCCATCGGCGTGCTCGAGCAGTGCGCGGCCATCGACCCGACCGATCACACCGGCTACCAGAAGGTCGCGAGCTTCTACTGGGACAAGGCCTACCGTGACCCGCTGCTCACCGACGAGCAGAAGAACGCCTACGCGGACAAGGGCCTGGAGAACGTCAACAAGGCGCTCGAGCTCAAGCCCGACTACTTCGAGGCCGTGATCTACAAGGGCCTGCTCTACCGCGTCAAGGCGGGAGCGACGAGCGACCGCCGGGCCAAGGCGCAGTTCCTGGAGACGGCGCAGGACCTGCAGAAGCAGGGCCTCGAGCTCAAGAAGCAGGCGGCGGAAAGCGCCCCCGCCACGCCGGCCGCGAGCGGCGGACAGTAGCCGCAGTGGCCTCGCCCGCCGAGGCGAGGTCGTCCGTTCTCCTGCTCCCCGCGCCCGATCATCCCGGGCCGTTTCTCCGGCTCGACCACAGCTCCGACCAGGCCCAGCGCGCGGCCGAGAGCCTCTCCGCGGGATGGGAGAGCTTCGAGCGGAGACGGCGGTGGCTGTTCGCGCTCGCGCCGGCGCTCGCCCTCGGCGCGGCCGCCGGCGGTCTGCTCGATCTCGCCATGGGCTTCGGCGTCCGGCTGGCCACGTGGTACGCGCCGATCCTGATCGCGGCCGCCCTCGTCGCACGCAGCGCCACACGGCCGGCGGGACGAGCCGCCCGGGCCGTCCGCCTCCGGCATTGGTGGGCGCGCCCGGTCTGGCGCACGCCTCTCGCCTCCTGCCGCGAGATGCTGGCCGCCTGGGCGGACCCGTCCGACGAAGTCCGCGGCTGGATCGATCTCACCGGCTCCTCGCAGCCGCGGAAGACGGTCGCGGGCTGGCCCCGGCACGGCGCGACGCTCTACCGCGACGTCTGGTGCCGGCTTTCGATCACGTCGCGCCGGCTCCGCCTGGGCTTGCGCGCGGTCGAGGAGCGGCTCGAGCTTCCGGGCGGCCGCGTGCGCCGCCGCTGGCGTGCGCACGTCGTGGCCGTCGCGCGCGAGCCGTATGGGCGTCCCCCTCAGCTGCGCGCGCCCGGCCCGGGCGCCGCCGGCCGGCTGCAGGTCCTGGAGGCGCGCGCGCACCGGCACCGTCTCTCCCTGCGGCTGAAGACGCCGCGGCGCGCGCTGGCCTGGGCGGACCTCGCGGAAATCCTGCGCGCCGCCGGCGCTTCCGTGCCCCTCGCATGAGCCGCCTGGGCACGACTGCGATCACGTTCCTCCTCCTCGGCGCTGCCGACGCCGTCGTCACCTATCGCCTGGAGGCGCGCCACGGCCGGCACGCCACGCGATGGGCGTCCGATACGGCCTGGTCGGAGGCCACGGGCGACGAGACCTGGCACCTCTGGCCGGCCCGCGGCGGCGACGGCGCGCCGCGCGTCGTGTTTCACGGCTCGAAGTCCATCGCCGTATGGACGCTCGACGGCAAGCGGCTCGTGAACGGGATCATCCCCTGGGGCACCGACGTCGCCGTCGCGGACTTCGACGGGGATGGGCAGGAGGAGATCGCGGTGGCCGCGGAGAACGTACCTCCGGCCGCGCCCGTCTCCCTCCAGGTCTTCGACCAGTCGATGAACGCGGTGACGCCCAACGTCGGCCTGACCGAGAGCCTGGAGATCCCGGCCAGCGTCGCCATCGTGCCGTTCGCGGGAACCCGGCAGGTGGTGGCCGCCGACTTCCGCGGCTGCCTGGCCTCGCTGGCCATGCCGGATTTCGCGTGGGAGTACTGCTTCCCGGACGCGAAGGTCGGAGGAGATCCCTACGCCGTGCGCCACCTCTTCCCCGTCGCCGCCGGTGGCGGCCTCGTCGTGGCCGGGCGCGCCACGGGCGAGGTGGACGGGATCGACGCCGCGGGCAAGCGGGCCTGGTCCTTCCGTCTCGGGGAGCCGCTCCAGACGCTGCGCGTCGCGCGTCTCGATGGCGCCGCCGAATTCGCGTTCGCGGGCGGCGAGCATGGCCGGTTCTCGGTGATCGACGCGGCCACGGGCCAGGTGCGGGGCTCGGGAACGCTGCCGGGCATGGTCATGGTGGCGCGGCCCGCGGCCTGGGATGGGCAGCCGGTCTTCGCGGCCGCGGGTTCGGCCGAGCCTTCCATCGGCTCCCACAGTGGATTCGTGGCCGTGGTGGACGGGCAGGGACGGAAGCTTGGGGTGACCCCCGTGGACGGCCAGGTCATGGACCTCGTGGCCGCGGACTTCGACGGCGACGGCACGGACGAGATCGTCGCGGTCACCGGAGCCTATCGACTGTTCCTGCTGCGCTCGTCGGGAGCGATCCTGCTCGAGGAGAGGATCGCGTCGCCGTCCGACACGAAGCTGGCCGTCGTCGCTGATCCTTCCGGTCCGCGCCTCGTGGTGGGCGACGGCCCGAACCTGCAGGTCCGCCGCCTGCTGCACATCGACGGGCCTCGGTGGTACGCGGCGCGGGCCCTGGGCGCGGTGGTGGGCGGCATCCTCCTGCTCGCCCTGGCCCTGCTGGCGACGCTGCGCCCGCCCCCTCCGCAATAGAAGAAGCCCGGAAAACGAAAGGCCCCGCCGGAGCGGGGCCTCGGGAACGTGTCGGCGCGGCGAAAGGCTAGGGCGTGGCCGGACCCGCCGCGGGGCCGCCGGCCTGCTCGATCATCTTCTCGGAGATGATCCCGATGCGCTCGACTCCCGCCCCCTTGGCCACGTCCATGGCCTCGACGACCTTGCCGTAGGGGATCTTGCCGTCGGCGCGCACGAACATCGTCTTGTCCGAGCGCGTCTGGAAGATGTCCTTCAGCCGCTGGTCGAGGTCTTCCATGTTGGAGACGGGGCTCTTGTTGACGGTGATGACGGCGCCGCTGGGAGACTCCTCCATGCCCAGCACGACCTGGTTGCTCTGCTGCTGCTGCTGGGGCTGCTGGGGTTGGGTAGAGGTCTGGGGTAGCGCGATGTCGAGGCCCTTCTGCGCGAGCGGCGTCACCACCATGAAGATGATGAGGAGCACGAGCATCACGTCGATGAGCGGCGTGATGTTGATGTCCGCCACCGATTCGCTGTGCGCGGGGCGGAAGGCGTCGTGGGAGTGGACGATCGACTTCTTCTTGTGCCCATGCGGGATGGGAGTGTCGACGAGGGGCACGGCCGGACGCGGGTCTCCCGTCGTGTTGTAGGGCGGACCGGACTTGGGGGGCGTGCTGCTCATGGCTAGCCCTGCGTCCGCGGCTCGGCGATGAGCGCGATCTCTTCCACGCCCGCCTCGCGAGCGAGGTCCATGACCTTCATGACCTCGGAGTAGGCCAGCTCCTGGTCCGCCTTGAGGTAGATCATCTTCCCGCCCTCGGGCAGGTCCTCGAGCTTCTCCTTGAGCTGGGGCACGAGGTCTTCCTGCTTGTCGAGCTTGGCTCCGCCCAGGAACGTCGTCGCGTCCTTCTTGATCGCCACCGTGATCGTCTTGGCCTCGTCTTTTCTCTCCTTGGTGTTGCCCGCCAGGGGCAGCTTCACGTCCACCCCCTTCTGGAGCATGGGGGTGATCACCATGAAGATGATGAGCAGCACGATCATGATGTCGGCCATGGGCGTGACGTTGATGTCCGACATGGCCCCGCCCTTTTTGCCGCCGACTGCCATTGACATGGGGAGACTCCTCGAACGAGGGACGCGGCCTCCGGCCGCGTCCCCGGGTGGACCGTGGCGGACCTTAGGAGGCGCCCTTCTTGATGAAGTAGTCGAGGAGCTCCGAGCTGGAGTTGTCCATCTCCACGTTGAAGCCCTCGACCTTGCCCGCGAAGAAGTTGTAGGCCCAGACCGCGGGCACGGCCACGAAGAGGCCGAAGGCGGTGGTGATCAGCGCCTCCGCGATACCCGCGGAGATGGCGGCGATACCGCCCGAGCCCGTGAGAGCCATTCCCGAGAAGGCGTTGATGATGCCGAAGGTGGTGCCGAAGAGGCCCACGAACGGCGCCGTCGACCCGATGGTGGCCAGGCCGCTGAGACCGCGCTTGAGGTCGGCCAGGTTGACGGCGGTGGCGCGCTGGATGGCGCGCTTGGCCGCGTCGACGGCGGCATCGCGGTCACGGGTGGCTTCCCCGATCTCCTGCTGGTATTGCCATTCCTGCAGTCCGACGACCAGGACCTTGGCCAGGTGGGAGTGCTTTACGGTCGGGCCGTGGGAGGCGTCGATGGCCTCCTTGATCTTCCCCTGCTTCAGGAACCGGGCGACCTCGGGGGCGTACTTGCGGGATTGCTTGGTGGCCTGCGAGTAGGTGTAGTACCGCTCGATCATGACGCCAATCGAGTAAATGGACATGATCGCAAGGACGATCACGACGCCCCAGGCGACCCCGCCCATGTGCTCGGCCATGGTCCTGAGATCAAACTGCATTTCCTAAGTCCTCCTGGACAGGATGGTGCGTTGTCCGAAGCAGGTTGTTACGACAGCCGGAAGTTGACGGTTACGGTCATGATCACGGGCACGGGCACTCCGTTGAGGAGGGTGGGGCTGTAGACCCACTGCTTCACCGCCTCGATCGCCGCGGCGTCCAGCAGCGGGATCCCACGCAGCACCTTGACGTCGGTGACCTTGCCCTGGGGGCTGATCGTGCACTCCAGGATCACCACCCCCTGCACCCGGGCCTGCTTCGCGATGTCCGGATACGAGGGATTGACGTTCTTGAGCTTCTTCGGCTCCTTGATCTGCCCGCCCACGCGCACGGCCTGCGGAGGCGGCGGGGCGTCCGGCAATCCACCGACGACACCGCCGACCACGCCGCCGGGCACGCCACCCTCGACGCCGCCCGGGACTCCGCCTTCCACTCCGAGATCGATCCCTTCCTCGGGCTTGACCTCTTCCGGAGTCTCGATCGGAGCCTGGAACTTGTTCTCGGTGGGCACGGGCGTCGCCATCGGCTTGGGCTGGGTCTGGGCGCGTGGGGCGGGCGGAGGCGGCGGAGGCGGGGGCGGAGGCGGCGCCGCGGGCTCCACGAAGAACGCCTTCACCACGGAGGTCGGCTCGGGCAGCTCCTCGGAGGTCAGGAGCGGCACGACCACGACCGCGAGCAGGACGATTGCATGGATCGCAATCGAGACCGGCAGCGTATATCCCTGCTTGGTCTTGTGCGCGACGACATCGGACTCAATGAGGTCTTCGAAGAGCCTCTGCTGCATCAACCGCCTCGCTTTCCCGCCGGCTTGACTGGCTCTCGCTGGAAGAAATCGATTCTAGGTCCGGCGTTTAAAGGCTGTCAAGACCGTGTCCCGATGCTCGACGCGTCATGCTTCGGTCACGGAAAAGACACCCCGAACGGTTCGACACCGGGCGACGCCACCGGGTTCCCGTGACGAGGCTCACCCTTATACTCCGTCTTTTTGGACGAGTCCGCACCCCTATGAATGAACACGCCGCATTCGTCCCCGCCGCGGGCTGGGTGCTCCCTTTCGCGGCCATGCTCCTCGCGATCGCGATCCTGCCCCTTTTCGCCCCCGGGCTGTGGGCGTCGAACCTGCGCAAGCTGGCGGTGGGAGCGGTGCTGGGCCTGCCGGTGCTGGTTCTCTACGCCCGCCACGATCCGGCGGCGCTGTGGCACACCGCGGGCGACTATCTCTCCTTCATGGCCCTCCTCGCCAGCCTGTTCGTCATCTCGGGCGGCGTGCTCGTCACCGGCGACATCGAGGCGAGCCCCGCCGTCAACACCGCGTTCTTGGCCGTGGGGGCCGTGCTCGCTTCGCTCGTGGGGACGACCGGAGCCTCCGTGCTCCTCATCCGCCCGCTGCTGGCCACGAACCAGGAACGCCGGCACGTGGCGCACACGGTGGTGTTCTTCATCTTCGTGGTGGCCAACATCGGGGGGTGCCTGACGCCTCTGGGCGATCCGCCCCTCTTCCTCGGGTACCTGCTCGGCGTCCCCTTCACCTGGACCCTCCGCCTCGCGCCCCACTGGCTGCTCGCCAACGGGATGATCCTCACCGTCTACTACTTCTGGGATCGGCGGGCCCATGCCCGCGAAGACGAGGCCGCGATCGCCCTGGACGCGGCGACCGTGCGCCCGATCCGCGTGACCGGCCAGCGCAACCTCGTGCTGCTGCTGGCCGTCGTGGCCAGCGTGGCCTTCCTGCACGCGCCGTACCGCGAGCTGGCCATGGTCGCCGTCTCCGCCCTCTCCCTGGCCGTCACTCCTCGGGCCGTCCGCGACGAGAACCGGTTCACCTTTCACGCCATCGCGGAGGTGGCCGCGCTCTTCGCGGGCATCTTCCTCACGATGGTCCCCGCCCTCGACATCCTGCACGCCCGCGGGCGCGAGCTGGGCCTGACCCAGCCCTGGCACTTCTTCTGGAGCGCGGGCCTGCTCTCGTCGTTCCTGGACAACGCGCCGACGTACCTGACCTTCCTGGCCATCGCGCAGTCGTTGGGGTTGCCCGCCGAGGTGGCGGGGGTGAGCCACCGCGTGCTCGCCGCCATCAGCGCAGGCGCGGTCTTCATGGGGGCGAATACGTACATCGGGAACGGGCCGAACTTCATGGTGCGCAGCATAGCGGAGGAGAGAGGAATCAAGATGCCCAGCTTCCTGGGGTACATGGCGTACAGCGGCGCCGTCTTGATTCCCGTTTTCATCGTCATCACGCTCGTGTTCTTCAGGAATTAGCCGCAGGTAGCGATCAAGAGATGACGGACCGACCAAGCCACAACCTCTAGACATAGGGTCGTGGCGCGGTTGGTTGGTCAGCTTTTGCCGCAGATCACGCGGCCTAGCGAGCAAACCTGGAGCGCGAGCGGAGGGCTAGAAGATCCTGAACGTGACGGGCGCGCTAGCGACCGTAGCCACGGGGCGGCCGTTCTTGATCGCAGGTGAGAATACCCATTGCAGCACTGTCTGCCGCGCCGCCTCGTCCAGGGCCGGGATCGACCGCACCACCCGCGCCTTGGACACGCGGCCGTTGATGTCGATGAGGATCTCGACCTCGACCGTGCCCTCGATCTTCTTCACGAAGGCTTCCGGCGGGTACTTGGGCTGCGTGATCTTGATCGGCCGCGGACCCTGGTCGTAGTCCATGACCACGCCGTCGCCGGTGCCGCCGATGACGCCCCCGAGGACGCCGCCCGGCACCCCGCCCACGACGCCGCCTTCGACCCCTTCCTCCATCCCTTCGGGCACGCCGATGTCGGACCCGTTGGGGCTGCCCGCCTGCTCCGTCTCCTTGTCACGCGCCTCGTGTTTGAGCGGGTCTTCCTTGGGGATGTCGGCCGTGAACTTCGACGTGTCGGGCTCCGGGTCGGGCGTGACGGGCTTGGCCGGCTCCTGCTTCTCCATCATGGCCGAGCCCTTCGGCAGCGGCGGAGGGGGCGGTGGCGGCGGGTTGTAGATGAGGGCGCGGATGTAGTCGGGGTGATCCGGGGCCTGCGTCGGCCACAGGATCGGGACCAGCACCAGGAGCAGGATGCCCACGGTGTGGCCGATCATCGAGGCCCACAGCGTGGTCCCCGTCTTCTTGACGCGGGTGGGGTCGGAGACGACCAGGTCCTTGAAGAGGGCGTCGGCCGGGTCGGGGCGAGGCAGGCGCGGTTCCGGAGGCGGATCCGGGGACATCGGGAGCGCGCTCATCGTCGTCATCGCCATCTTACCACCCGCCCCCTGCCACCGCCGCTCCCACCATTGGACGCCAGGTGTCCCCCGCAGGTTGCAATCCCCGTCACAGCGGAGCGGCCGGAGGCGGAAGTAGCAAGAGACGGGCCATTCGCCCGCGCTTCGTTTGCGCTAGAGAGCCGCCCGCGCCGTCGCCGGCCGCTGCTTCTTCCTGTAGCTGTCCCACCACACGACGATCGGGGCCGCGATGTAGATCGTCGAGTAGGTGCCGATGATGATACCCACCACCATCGTGAACCCGAAGCCGCGCAGCACCTCGCCGCCGAACAGGAAGAGGCCGAGGACGGTGAGGAACGTGGTGCCGCTGGAGATGAGGGTCCGGCTCAGCGTCTGGTTCACGGAGTCGTTGATGAGCTTCGCCATCGGCTCCTTGCGGCGCTGTTTCAGGTTCTCGCGCACGCGGTCGAAGATGACGATGGTGTCGTTCACGCTGTAGCCGACCAGGGTGAGCAGGGCGGCGATGACGTTCAGCGTGATCTCGTACTTGAAGAGCGCGAGCAGGCCGACGGTGATGAGCACGTCGTGGAAGACGGCGATGGTCGCGGCCGCGCCCCAGACCGCGCCCCCGAAGCGGAACGCGATGTAGATGAGCTGGAAGAGCAGGCCGAAGATCGTGAGCTGGATCGCCTTGCGCCGCAGCTCGGCCCCGACGATCGGACCCACGATCTCCGTCGACGACTCCACGACGGAATTCGCGCCGTAGTTCTCCTTGAGGGACTGGAGGACGGACTGGGCACCCGCGCCCAGGTCCGTCTCGTTCGCGCTCGTGTGGGGCAGGCGGATGAGGACCTGGTTCTTGGAGGGGTCGTCGTAGGTCTGGATGGTCGCGCCGGAGGTCACCTTGTCAACGGCCGAGCGCACGCGGTCCACTTCCGGCCGGTTCTGGAAGCGCGCGATCAGCTGCGTGCCGCCCGAGAACTCGACGCCGTAGCGCACGCCCTGCGTCGAGATGTAGGCGACCCCGCCCAGGATGAGGGCGGTGCTCAGCGCGAGCAGGATCTTCGTCTTGCCGAGGAAGTCGTAGTTAGGGTTCTTCAGGAACTCCATGGCGGCCCTTAAATGCTGAGAGTGGCCGCCTGGCGCTTGCCCAGGACCCACTCGAAGATGAAGCGGCTGACGAAATAGGACGCGAAGATGTTCGCGATGAGGCCCATGACCAGGGTCACCGCGAAGCCCTTCACCGGCCCCGTGCCGAACTGGAAGAGGAAGGCGGCGGCGATGAGGGCGGTGGCGTGCGTGTCGAGGATGGTGATCCACACGCGGTCGAAGCCGTTGTTGATGGCGGCCTTGACCGTCTTGCCGTTGCGCAGCTCCTCGCGGATGCGTTCGAACACGAGCACGTTCGTGTCCACGCCCACGCCGACGGTCAGGATGATGCCGGCGATGCCGGGCAGGGTCAGGGTGGCCCCGAAGTAGGCCATGCACCCGAGGAGGATCAGGATGTTGGCGCTGAGGGCGATGATCGCGTTGAGCCCGGAGAGCCGGTAGTACAGGAGCATGAAGACGGCGAGGAAGGCCATCCCCATTCCCGCCGCGATCACACCCTGGCGGATGGAGTCGCGTCCGAGGGACGCGCCCACCGTCAGCTCCTGGAGGTACTTCAGCGTGGCGGGCAGCGCTCCCGCCCGGAGGATCTTGGCCAGCTCGTCCGCCTCCTGGGCGGTGAAGCGGCCCGTGATCTGACCCTCCGCGCCGATCTGGGACTGGATGGTCGGGGCGGAGGCCACCGATCCGTCCAGGATGATGGCCAGGCGGCGGCCCACGTTGCGGCCTGTCTCGCGCTTGAACTTGTCCGCCCCGCCCGGGTTGAGCGTGAACTGCACGTCGGGCTCGTTGTTCTGGCCCACGCCCGCGCGCGCGTTCTTGAGGTCGCGCCCGGTGATGACCGCTTCCTTGCGCACGAGGTAGAACTCCGGCTGCCCGGCCTCGCGGCCCTGCCCCTGCACGACGTCCATGTTGTCGGGGACGACGCCCTTCGTCTTCTCGAGGAGCGACTCGCGCGTGCCCGCGTTGTCCTCGACGAGCTTCAAGGCGAGCTGCGCGGTCGTGCTGATCACGCGCTTGGCCTGCTCGACGTCGGTCACGCCGGGGAGCTGCACGAGGATCTGGTCGCCCTTGGCCCCGTGCTGGGCGATGACGGGCTCGGCCACGCCGAGCTGGTTCACGCGGCGCTCCAGGGTGCGGATGGCTTCCTTCACCGTGCGGTCGCGCACCTGGTTCACGAAGGAGTCCGTCATCTTGACCAGGAACTTGCCGTCGCCCTGCTCGCGCACGTCCCACTCCGGCGCACGGAAGAAGTCCTTCAGGATGTCGCGCATGTCCTTGACCCGCGCCGGCTCGACACCCTCCACCGCCAAGGAGGTGGCGTCCACCCGGCGCGCGCCCCCGAACGAGATGCCCTTGGCCGTGGCCTGGGCGCGGGCGGTGCCGACCGCGTCGTCGATGGTCGCGTTCAAGGCGTCGTCGGTCACCACCTGCAGGACGAGGTGGATCCCGCCCTTGAGGTCGAGGCCGAGGTGGATCTTGCCGGGATGGCCGTCCCGCTCGTAGGGGGGCCAGGCCGCCACCACGCAGGCCAGGAGGAAGGCGCCGTACAGGGTGGCGCGGAGCCGCAGCTCCTTCCGGATCGCGAAGTAGCACAGCACGGCCAGGGCCACGCTGAGCACGATCCACAGGAGGAACGGGTTCTGAAGGGCGGGAGGCATGGCTACTTCTCCGTTGGGGGCGGGCCTTGCAGCCCGCTGACGGCGCTCTTGAGCACCTTGATCTTGGTCTTGTCGTCGATGCGGATCTGGAAGGCGTCGTCCTCGACGCCCACGATGGTCCCGAAGATGCCGGGGTTGACGATCACCTTGTCGCCGTTCTTGAGCTGCTTGACCATGTCCTCGAGCTTCTTCTGCTTGCTCTTCATGGGGAGGATGAGCACGAAATAGAAGATGCCGAAGATCAGCCCCATCAGGATGAGGCTGGCGAAGGCGGGCGGCTCGCCCGAGGGCGAGCCCGCTAGGGCGAGCAGGATGCGCAGATCGGCCATGACCTCAGGGTGTGTGTGGGCCCGGCGCTTCGTCCTCCGGCGCCGCAGCCAGTTGCCGCAGCATCTCTGTCCGGAAGTCGTTGAAACGGCCCAAACGGATACTCTGCCCGATGCGCCGTAGGGTGTCAAGGTAGAAGGCCAGGTTGTGCATGGTCATGAGGGTGGCCGCCGACATCTCGTTCGCCAGATGGAGGTGGCGGAGGTAGGCGCGCGACACCGTGCGGCAGGTGTAGCAGGCGCACCCCTCGTCCACCGGGCGCGCGTCGGCGCGGTACTTGGCGTTGCGGATGGAGAGGCGGCCGGCGCGGGTGAAGAGCTGGCCATTGCGCGCGTTGCGCGTGGGCAGGACGCAGTCGAACATGTCCACCCCGCGCGCCACCCCTTCCAGGATGTCCTCCGGCGTTCCCACGCCCATGAGGTAACGCGGCTTGTCCGCGGGCAGGATGGGATCGAGGTGCGCGAGCACGGCGTGCATGTCCGCCTTCGGCTCGCCGACGGAGAGGCCCCCGATGGCGTGGCCGGGAAAGCCGATCTCCACGATCTCGCGCGTGCTCTGCTCGCGCAGGTCGAGGTGGACGCCGCCCTGCACGATCCCGAAGAGGGCTTGGTCGGTGCGGGTGTGCGCCTCTTTGCTCCTCTTCGCCCAGCGCGCGGTGCGCGCCGTCGCCTCCGCCACCGCCTCTTTCGGGGCCGGGTGCGGGGGGCACTCGTCGAAGGCCATCGCGATGTCGGCGCCCAGGTTCTGCTGGACCTCCATCGAGCGCTCGGGCGAGAGCACATGACGCGACCCGTCGAGGTGGCTCTGGAAGAGGACGCCTTCTTCGGAGAGATGGCGCAGCTTGGCCAGGCTGAACACCTGGTATCCGCCGCTGTCCGTGAGGAACGGGCCGCTCCAGCCCGTGAAGCCGTGCAGCCCGCCGAGGTCGCGGACCAGCTCGTCCCCCGGCCTCAACATCAGGTGATACGTGTTGGCGAGGATGATCTGCGCCCCCGCCTCCTCGAGATCGCGCCGCGTCACCGCCTTCACCGCCGCCGCCGTGCCCACGGGCATGAAGGCGGGCGTGTCCACGACACCGTGCGGCGTGGTCAGGCGCCCGGTTCGGGCCCGGCCGTCCGTCTTGTCGAGGGAGAACGCGAAGGACATGAGCCGGGGAGTGTAATGCACGGCGCGCTACCGTTCGCGGGCGGGGCGCGCCCTATACTGGTTTCGTGACTTCGCGAAAGACGATTGCCGTGCTTTTCGGCGGCCGCTCGGGCGAGCACGAGATCTCCGTGCGCTCGGCCGGCTCCGTGGTCCAGGGGCTCTCCGTGGTCCACGACGTCCTGCCCGTGCTCGTGGACAAGCGCGGCGGTTGGAAGCTCCAAGAGGGGCCCGGCGTCTCCGAGGAGGGCGGCACGCCCGTCTTCCTGGCTCCCACGCCCGCCGATCGCGGCGTCCTGCGCCGGCTCGAGGACGGCACCGTGATCGCGCGGCCGGACGTCTACTTCCCCGTCCTCCACGGCACGTTCGGCGAGGACGGCACCATTCAGGGTTTGTTCGAGCTCGCGGGCGTGCCCTTCGTGGGCTCGGGCTGCGCCGCCTCCGCGGTGGGCATGGACAAGGCCTTCATGAAGGGCGTGTTCGCTTCCGTGGGACTGGCCCAGGCGCAATACCGCGTGATCCTCCACTACCAGCGCGAGCAGGCGCGAAAGGTGGTCGAGCCGCTGGGCCTGCCCCTGTTCGTGAAGCCGGCCAACCTCGGCTCCAGCGTGGGCGTGAGCAAGGTCAAGCGCTGGGAGGATCTGGACGAGGCCCTCGACCTCGCCTTCGAATACGATCGCAAGATCGTGGTGGAAGAGGGGCTCGACGCGCGCGAGATCGAGCTCGGGATCCTCGGCAACGAGGAGCCGGAGGCGTCGGTGGTGGGCGAGATCGTGCCCGACCGCGAGTTCTACGACTACGACTCCAAATATTCGGCGGAGAGCCGCACGGAGCTGCGCATCCCCGCGCCCCTCAGCGCCGCGGAGGCGCGCGAGGCCCGCGAGCTGGGCGTGCGCGTGTTCCAGGCCGTGGACGCGAGCGGCTACGCGCGCATCGATTTCCTGATGGACCGCAAGACGGGAAAGATGTACGTCAACGAGATCAACACCATCCCCGGCTTCACCTCCATCAGCATGTTCCCCAAGCTGTGGGGCGCGGCCGGCCTCGATTACGACGACCTGCTCTCGCGCCTGGTCGAGCTCGGTCTCGAGCGCCACCACCAGCGACGAGGGCTGCGCACCGACTACCGTTGATCGCCGCCGCGGCCCTCCTCCTGGCCGCGGGGGTCGTCGCCTCTCCTTCCGACCGCGACTATCGGGCTGCCCTCGATCTTCTCTACGACGGGCGCGCGGACGCGGCCCAGGCGCGCTTGCGGGAGCTGGAAAGGGCGCACCCCGGCGATCCCGTGCCCGTCTACCTCCAGGCCCTCGTCCTGGCCTGGATCGTCGAGCAGCAGCCGGAGACGACCGCGCGCGATCGGGAGCTGGAGGAGGCCGCGGACCGCGCCTTCTCGGTCGCGGACGCGCGGCTGCGCGCCGATCCCGAAGACGCGCGCGCCCTCTTCGCCCGCGGGGCCGCCCGCGGCGTGCGCAGCCGCCATCACCTCTTCCGCGCGCAGCGAGGCGACGCCGCCCGCACCGCCGCCCAGATGCGCGAGGACCTGCTGGCCGCCCGCGCCCGCGATCCCGAAGACGCGGACGTGCTCTTCGGCCTCGGCCTCTACGACTACTACGTCGACGTGTTGCCCCGCTTCGCCCGCCTCCTCCGCTTCCTGTCGCGTCTGCCCGGAGGAGACCGCGCGCGCGGGCTGGCCGCCATCGAGGAGGCGGCCCGCTCCTCGACGCTGCACGGCGTGGAGGCGCGGGTGCAGCTCTACGAGATCCACGCCTTCTACGAAGACGATCCGGAGGCGGCCGCCGCCGACATGGAGGAGCTGGCGCGCCGCTATCCGGGCTGGCCGCTGTGGCGCCTCAAGCTGGCCGAACACCTGCGCGACCGACTCGGCGCCTACGCGGAGAGCGGCGCGGTGGCGCGGCGGATGCTGTACGCCAGTGAGACCGTGAGGGCGGAAGCGGGGCCGGGCGCGCTCGCCCTGGCCCGGCTCTCGCTCGGCGAGTCGCTTCTCCTGGACCTGCGGCCCGAGGAGGCGAGACAGGCTCTGCTCCCCCTCCTCGACGCGGGAGCGGGACAGCCGGCGCTCGCCGCGCGCGCGCGCCTGCTCATCGGGCGCAGCCTCGAGCTGGAAGGAGAGCGCGACGGCGCGGCCGCCCACTATCGCGCCGCGTCCGCGGATCGGGAGTCGCGCAAGCGCGCGCAGTCCGCTCTCGCCCACCCCTTGTCCGCGGCGGAGGTCGAAGGACGCCAGCGTCTCGCCCTCGCTCGGCGCGCGCGTGAAGCGGGACGCGGCGACCTCGCCGCCGCTCGGGCGCGGGAAGCCCTGTCCGCCTGGCCGGGCGCGCGCGAGGCGGCGCTGATCGTGGCCGAGCAGGCGCTGCGCGAAGGAGGCGAGGAGGCGCGCGTGCCGTCGATCGACGAGACGCGCGCGGACGAGCCGCCCTGGCTGGTCGCGTGGTCGCGGCTGCTGCGCGCGCGCGAGGCCGACGCGCGGGGCCAGCGGGCCTTCGCCCTTGATCTATACAAGAAAGTATATGAACACGACTGGCGGCGCACCGATCTGCGCGACGGTGCCGCGGAAGGCCTGCGCTCCCCCTTCCACCCGGACGGCCCTCGTGCGCGGCCGTCCGCGCCCGCGCGCGACAAGCGCACATCGATTCCGACCGCTCCTGGAGCGGGTTTCCTCGATGTCTGGCGCTTTTCAACAGCGGCGTGCACAGGCTAAGCCTTAACTCCTGAGCGGCATGCCTCACTCGTGTTGAAAAAAAGTCTTGACAAGGGCAAACCGCGTCCCTACGCTAGGCCTAGTATGTCAAGCCCCTTGTCACCCACGATGTTGATTCGGGGCTCCTTTGTCCATGCCTGGACCGAAAGGGGGGATCACAGAAATGGCCGCGAAGAAGAAGGCCGCCAAGAAGGGCGGATCGAAGAAGAAGAAGTAAGCGCCCCGGGGACAAGGGGGGGTGGACCGATCACCCCCTCCACACTTTCATCCTGACCACGTCAGGAAAGGGGTTTTACCGATGAAGAAGGCGACCAAGAAGGCGGCTCCAAAGACGAAGAAGAAGAAGTAAGCCGCCGGTCGTCCGTTTTTGCGGGGGATGAGAAATCATCCCCCTCATGCTTTTTAGGGGCCCGCGTAATCGCGGTATCAACGGCCAACGCGGCGTACGTGGCGCCGGCGGTGGGTCGGGCGAGCGGGCGCGCGGACTTGCTCCCGCAGCGCGCATGTCTTCATCGAGGACGGCGCGTGGGGCCCCACCCACGCGATCAGCGATAAGGAAGTTGTTCGCGCGCTGCGTCGCTGCGCCGCTGTTGCCCGCTCGCCATCAACGCTGCCTCGCCACGAGGTAGCGGACCATCAACAACAGCGGACGCGGCTCCCTCGATGAGCCGGCGGGTTCCTTCTAGCCTCCCGCCAGCACGTATTTCTCGATGGCCACGGCTACTCCGTCTTGATCGTTCGTCGGGAGGACTTCGAGGCCCAGCTCGTGCAACGCGGGATCGGCGTTGCCCATGATCAGGCCGCGGCCGGCGCCCGTGAGCATGTCGCGGTCGTTCCAGTTGTCGCCGATGGCCATCGTCTCCCCGCGCCCGATGTCCCAGCGCGCACGGAGGAAGTCGAGGGCCTCGCCCTTGCTGACCTGCGGATGCAGGACGTCGAGGAAACCCATCTCGTGCCCGGGATACAAGGTCCGCTCGACCTTCGCGCGGGCGCCCAGACCGCGCACGAGACGGGGATAGAGGTCGAGCATCGCGGCCAGCGGACCCGCGAACATCACCTGGACGGGGTCGTCCGGCAGATCCTTCTCGAGGTCTTCGACCTGTACGCGGGCGTCGCCACCGCGGTCGACGTAGCCGCGGAGCTGGGTGTTCCCCGCGGCGATGGTCGCGACGAGCAGGCGGCCCTCCCCGCGGAAGCCGCAATGTACGACCGGATCCGCTCCGCACTCCCGTCCCCGGCGCACGACCTCGCGCACGACCTCGCGGTCCAGGGGCAGGCAGCGCAGGATGAGGGGCGCGCCCGCGTGGTCCGTCTCCGGATGCGGCTCCACCGCGAGCGCGCCGTGATGGAGGACGAGGGGAACGCCGGGGCCCAGCTGCACGGCGATGGGCCGGGCGGCCGGGTAGCGGCGGCCGGTGACGAGCACCACGCGCACGCCGGACGCGCGCGCCGCTCCCACCGCCGCCAGCGTCCGCGGCGAGATCCGCTTGTCGCCGCCGAGCAGGGTGCCGTCGATGTCGAGAGCGAGCAGGCGGACGCGCGCGGTCAACGGCCGGTCCAGGCCTCCACCTTCTCGATCACGTCGCCGGGCCGGATCTTGTCCACGACGTCCATGCCCGAGGCCACCCAGCCGAACACGGTGTAGCGCCCGTCGAGGTGCGGAGCGGGAGCGAGGGTGATGAAGAGCTGGCTGCCGCCGGTGTCCTTGCCCGAGAGAGCCATGCCCACCACGCCGCGGCCGTAGGGCCGCTCGCCGATCTCGTCGCGCAGGGCGAAGCCGGGGCCGCCGTTGCCGTCGCCGCGCGGATCGCCGCCCTGCACGACGAAGCCCGGCACCACGCGGTGGAAGGTGAGGCCATCGAAGTAGCCGCGCCGGGCGAGGTCGAGGAAGGTCGCGCTCATGAGGGGCGCCTCCACGACGTTGAGGTGGATCTCGACACGGCCCTGCTTCATCTGGAGGAAGACGCGCGGCGTGTACACCGGGCCCGCCGCCGCCTCGTAGGGCGCGAGCGCTTCGAGGTAGTCGAGGGCGGGGCGCGTCACGGGCTCGGGGCCGGGCGCGGGCGGGGTCTCGCCCAGGGCGCGCAGCTCGCGCGCCGCGCGCTCGCGCACCGGCCGCGCGGAGTCGCCGGACGCGATCTCGCGCAGCAGCGCCGCCGCCCTCGCATCCTTCTGGATCGCGAGCAGCGTGACCAGGGCGAGACGCGCATCCATCTCCACGTCTCCCTTCGCGCGCGCCAGCGACACGGCCAGCGCTTCGCTCAGGCCCGTCACCTTCAAGGCCGCGAGCTGGTCGGCGGCGGCCATGCGCACGGCGAAGTCCGGATGGTCGAGGTGCCGCCGCAGCGTATCCACGGAGTCGGGGCCGCGCGCCTGCCGCAGCGCCTCCAGGACGTAGGGGAGGACGCGCACGTCGTCGTCCTTCAACATGGCGAGCAGGCGCGCCTGGCTGGCCTCGTCGCCCGCGATGGCGAGGGCGGCGGCCAGGCCGGCGCGCACGAACCAGACGGGATCGGGATCGAGGTTGGCCAGGACGAGCGCGAAGTCCTCGCGCTCCATGCGGGCCAGGGCCGGCAAGGCGGCGGCGCGCATCCAGGGCTCGGGACTTCCGACTTCCGCGATCACGCGCTCGCGCAGACCGCGGTCGGGAGGGAGAACGGAAAGGGCCTTCATCGCCTCCACGCGCAGCACGCTGGACGGAGAGCGCAGGAGCGCGGACACCGGAGGCACCGCCCGCGCCTCCCCCAGGAGCGCGGCCGCGCGCACGGCGTTGACGACCACGGTCTCGTCGCGGTCGCGCAGCAGGGGCAAGAGCGTGTCCAGATCCGCGGGATCCTTGAGCGCGCCCAGGCCCCGCGCTCCGTACGCGCGCGAGAGGGGATCCGTGGACGTGACCGCGGCCAGGAGGACGGGGCGCAGGGCCGGGTTCTCCAGGCGCATGGCCGTCCAGGTCGCGGCCCACCAGTCGAAGCGCGGCTGGCCCGCGGAGAGGAGCGCGGCCTGGGCGCTGCGCGCGTCCTTGAGGCGGGCCAGCGCGAACACGCCCAGACGCGTCTCCAGCCACGGGTCGGTCAGGCTCGCGGGATCGTCGCCGCGTACGGTCACGAGCGGAGCCTTCGGCGGCAGCGCGCCCACCACCATCTGCGCGATCGCGGGCGCCGCGCGCGCGTCTCCGATCTGGCCGAGGGCCTCGGCGGCGCGGCCTCGCACGACGGCCTCCGGGTCCTTGAGCGCGGCCAGCAGCGGATCCACCGCCAGCGGCTCCCCGATGAGGCCGAGGGCGAACGCCGCCATCTGCCGGACCTCGAGCTCGGAATCCTGGAGCAGCGGAATGAGGGCAGGCACCGCGCCGGCGTCGCCGATGCGCCCGGCGGCGAGGGCGGCGCGGCGGCGCACGCTGCGGTCGGAGTCGGCGAGGCCGAGCTTGACGCCGGTGGTGAGATCGCGCCGGTCCTCGGCGGCCAGGATGCGCGCCAGCTTTTCCATCCGGGGGACGGGCGGCGGCGGTGAGGGTGGGGCCGCGAGGAGAAGGCCCAGGATCAGGGAGGTCATCGGGGCGTGAAGGGGAATTATAACTACGCCACCGCGATCAGGTCGGACCCGTCACGCAGCCCCAGGCGCGCGGCCTGGCGGCGGATCTCTTCGCGCGCGCCGGGCTGGCCGACGGCGGCGAGATGGAGCGCGCCCTTCGCGGCCGCCGCCTCCTCCACGGGCACGACGGGCACGCCGTGGATGCGCTCGCCCAGGCGGCGGGGATGGACCTCGACGAAGGCGGCCACCTCGTGTCCACGCGCGCGCAGGGCGCGCGACCATCCCTTCCCCACCGGGCCCGCGCCCCACACCACGGCGGGCCGGCGCCCGAGCGCGCCCGCTTCCAGGGCGCGGATCTTGAGGTCGCGGAAGCGTTCGGGCGCGTAGCGCGGATCCGTGCGCGAGAGCCGGCCGGGGCTGTCGCGCCAGTCGAGGAGCTCCTCTCCCAGCGTCGCGAAGCGGGCGCCGGCGGCGTGCGCGCGCAGCCACAGGTCGTAGTCCTCCGGCCCGTCGAAGGCACGGTATCCGCCCAGGCCGGCCCATGTCTCCGCCCGCATCATCACCGTGGGATGGGCCAGCGGCGATTCCACGAAGAGGTCGCGCGCGATCGCGTCGTGGTCGAGGAGGCCGTTGAGCCAGCGCACGTATGCGCGCATGCCTTCGTTGGGGCCGGAGCCCCCCACCAGGCGGACCTGCGTTCCCAGCACGGACAGAGAAGGATCGGCCTGGAAGCGCGCGCGCTGGGCCCGAAGCCGCTCGGCGTGACAGACGTCATCCGCGTCCATGCGCGCGAGGAGCGGCGCGCGGGCCGCCTCTCCCGCCGCGTTCAGCGCCGCCACCAGGCCCTGCCCCGGGTTGTCCATGACGCGCAACCGCGAATCCTGGCGCGCCGCCGCCTCGAGGATGGCGCGGCTCGCGTCGGCCGAGCGATCGTCGACGGCGATCACCTCGTAGTCGGCGAGGGTCTGCGCGGCCAGGGAGGCCAGGCATTCCGGGAGCGTGCCCGCCGCGTCGCGCACGGGCAGGAGGACGGACACGCGCGGCGTGGTCACTGCTGGCGGCCGACGAACTCCCGGGCTTCGCGCAGCGCGATGGCGGGCGAGGCCGCGGCCACCACGAAGTAGGGCCCGGCACGGCCCGGCCGCCAGCTCTCCCGCGGCGCCCGCCGTATCTCCGCCTCCCACCCCTGCTCGCCCTCCACGGGCTCCCGGATCTCGTACACCCAGTCCTGGCTGGAGACCGTCGAATGGATGCCGTGGTTCGGATCGGGAAGGGCGATGTCCCCGGGCGCCGGCCGCAGCGCGCCGGAGACGACGAGAGCGAGGGTGGTGTGGCTCTCCTCGGGCACGAACAGGAACTCCACGCCGTAGCCCCGGAACGGCCAGGCGACCTCGGGCGCCTCTCTCACGACGCGGCCGAGCGCGCGGAGCCGCGCCCGCACTCCGGGCAGGACGAACTCCAGGTCCAGGTCGGGCGCGTCCGACAGCCGCAGGGGACTGGCCAGGAGCATGCCGTTGACGCTGAGGTTGTGGGTGAGGCCGCAGAAATGCGCGCCGCCGACGTGGCGCGACGACGCGACGACCTGGCCGCTGACGGGGACGCGGGCCACCACGCGGCGGGGCACGATGAGGAGCTTGGCCAGCGCGGCTTCCAGCGTGGGGCGGTCCACCGGGCGCCGGAGCACGGCGTTGGCGCCGGCTCGTCGCGTCTCCTCCTCGATCTCCTTCGTCGCGCTCGCGGGAAGGATCGCCATCACCGAGACCTCGCGGGTGGCGGCCGAGCCGCGGATGCGGCGGACGGCGTCCGGAAGGGTGAGGTCGGGCAGCTCCGTGCCCAGCACGACGAGGCGCGCGCCCGTGGGGACGATCTCGCGCAGCAGGTCGCGGGCGTTGTTGCGCTCCTGGACGAGGTGGCGGTCGCGCTGAAGCACAGGCGCCTCCAACAGGAGGCTCCGCGCATCCAGGCCGGCCACCAGGAGCGAGGACGGCATGCCGCGAGTCTACGGCTGCGCACAAGGACCGGCAACGCCACGGGGGTCAGAAGTGACTCAGGACACCACGCGCTGGCTGCTGCGCCGGAAGCGGAAGATCTGCTGGAAGCGATCGGGGAGCCAGCTCTTGAGACCGAGCAGCGAGGGGATGCGGTCGTAGTGGAGGACGAGGCGCACGTCGCGGCGGCCCCCCTTGGCCACGTCCTGGACGAGGAAGCCGTACGGCCCGATACGGATGGCGGTGCCGGCCTTGAGCTCCTTCCGCTCCCCGCCCTTGCCGTAGCCGATGAACTGCGCGCGCGCATCCAGCAGCGCCTTGCGCAGCGTCTCGTCGGAGAGCAGGTGCACCTTGGCATTCAGGAAGTCGGCCGCGCTGATGGCGCGCCGGCCGGGACCGGCCGACGTCAGGATGCGCTCCGCCTCCTTGGGGTCCAGGTTCTTGGCCACGTAGTCGAGGTTGAGCGCGAAGATCTTCTCGTCCTTCGTTCCCTTGGTGTTGATGTCGTCGATGGCCTTGCGCAGCTCGTCGAGGGGCAGGGGGAGCAGCCAGGCGATGGTCGTGTCGAGGCCCGTGGTGTCGATCCCGACGCCGGTGAGGTCGAGGTTGGCCGCCTGGTAGGTGAAGGTCGCCGAGGCCTCCTTCGTGTCCCCTACGAGGCTGAGGCCGGTGTTGGACCAGCCGTCCTGCACCTTGTGCAGGCGGTCGGCGGCCACGTGTACGGGCGTGTTCAGCGAGAGCTCGAGGACCTCGACGTCTCCGGGGCCCGGGAACTGCCGCACCAGGATCCCGAGGAGCAGGGCGAGGAAGAGGGCGAGGGGAAGGATGAGGGCGCTGAAGAACTGCGCCTCCACCGCCGGGCGCGCGGGCGTGGAGATCCGCGTCACGATGGGCGCGATCTTCTTGAGGCCCTCCTGGGGCTCCACGCGGAACACGAACTTCTTGAGCAGGACGCCGTTGTCGGAGAAGAAGCCCGCCATGCTCTGCGCGAACGGCGCGGCCTTCTTGCCGTTTGCCGCCTGCACCATGTCCAGGATGAGGCCGGGCGCGCGCTCCGCGTTGCCCTTCGTGGACACGGTAGGCGGCTCGCCCACCAGGATCACGTAGAGCGGGATGTTCATCTCCTTGATGAGGCCGAGCGTCTTCTCCACCACGTGCGCCTTCAGGTCCGCGCCCTCCGGGACTTTCATGTCTGCCCAGTCCGCGGGCGAGGGGTCGAGGATGGCGTCGGTGATGAGAACCAGGCGGAGGTCGGCCCCGGGCGGGTAGTCGGCCGCCACCAGCTCGCGCGCCTTGTCGAACGCGAAGTAGAAATCCGTCCATTGCCCGTTGTTGCGGTACTTGATGGCGTCGTCGACGAAGAGCTCGCGCCGCCCCCCGAACAGGATGAGGCGGTAGGGCCGCCCCTTGAGGAACGTGAACATCTTCTCGAGGGCCTCGACGCGCTTCTCCTCCGGGTCCAGCGGGGGCAGGGAGGCGGAGTTGTCGATGAGGAAGATGATGGTCGGGCCGGGCGTGGTGCGGGCGGCGGGAAGAGTGGGCGAAGCCTCCAAGGTGGCGGGGGACGACGCGGCCGGAGAAGGCGAAGCCGGACGAGGGGCGCGCGGAGTCGGCGCCGCCGCCAATGCGGGCGCGACGAAGAAGGCCAGCGAAAGGAGGGATGCGCCCACGGCCATGGGTTGCGGAATTCTACTACAGGCACTCTGAGCCGCCCGGTGTAAGCTGAACAACCAACCGCGCGGGGAAGGGTCACGTAGAGCACGACGGCGCCGCGCAGCGGCGGCGGCGCGCGAGGGGGGTTTCAGGGGGGGCCGCGAACGCCTATCGCGGATCATGCGTGAGTGCCCCCCCTGACTAAGTTAAGTAAGGAAGCGAGTAGCAAGTAACGAGTCAGTGGCAGCAAGTAGCAAGTAGCAAGTAGCAAGCAAGCAAGGTAAGAAACAACGAAATGAAAGTCGGCATCATCGGTCTGCCCGCCACGGGCAAGAGCACGCTCTTCTCGCTTCTGACCGGCGCCCCCGCGCCCGCGCCCGGCGGCCGGCCGGAGCCGCGGGTGGGCATTGCGCGCGTCCCCGATCCGCGGGTCGAGGCCCTGGCGGAGATGTACCACCCCAAGAAGAAGACACCCGCCACCGTCGAATACGTGGACATGCCGGGTGTGGCCAAGGGCGAGGGGGCGGCCCTGGTCGACCTGCCCGCGCTGCGCGGAGTGGACGCGCTCGTCCACGTGGTGCGCGCTTTCGAGTCCGAGGTCGTGCCCCATCCCGAAGGATCGATCGATCCCCTGCGCGATGCGCGCATGCTGGAGCTGGAGCTGATCCTGGCCGACCTGGGCACGATCGAGCGCCGTCTCGAGCGCCTGGAAGCGAACATCAAGAAGGCGAACAAGGCGGACGACGTCGCGGAGCGGGTGGTCCTGCTCAAGATGAAGGAAGCGCTGGAAGCGGAGAAGCCGCTGCGCGACCTCACCTTGATCGAAGAAGACCAGCGACGGGTGCGCGGGTATGCCTTCCTCAGCAGCAAGCCGCTCGTTCTCGTCGTCAACATGGGCGAAGACCAGGTGCGGCAGGCGGCGGCGGCGGTCGAGCGCATGGGGCTCGTCGCTTTCGCCGCCGAAGGGAGCGCCCGCGCCGTCTGCGCGGTGGCCGCTCCCATCGAGGCGGAGATGGCGCAGCTCTCGGCGGAGGACGCGCAGGCCTTCCGCGACGACCTCGGGCTCAAGGAGCCCGGGCTGGACCGCGTGATCCGGACCTCGTACGAGCTGCTCGGGCTCATCTCGTTCCTCACCGCGGGCGAAGACGAATGCCGGGCCTGGACCATCCGTCGCGGCACGCGCGCGCAGCCGGCCGCGGGCGAGATCCATTCCGACATCGAGCGCGGCTTCATCCGCGCGGAGGTCGTCGCCTTCGATGACCTCATGAGGGCGGGATCGCTGGCCGCCTGCCGCGAGCAGGCGACGCTGCGACTCGAGGGCAAGGACTACGTGGTGCGCGACGGCGACGTCATCAACTTCCGCTTCAACGTCTGATGACGGGCGGCGGCCCCATCTGTCCGCACTGCGCGCGTCCAGTGGCCGCGGCCCAGCCCCGCTGCGTGTACTGCGGGGCCAGCCTGCCGGTGGAGGCGGTGGAGGCGGCGGCGGCCGCCCGCGCGGCCCTCGAAGCGGAATGGGCGCGCGAGGGCCCGATGGCTGTCGGCGTGCCCGCGGCCGCGGAGCCCGCCGCGGCCACCCCGCGCGTCCTGCTCGTGCTCGACCTGGCGCGCGCCGACGAGGCCGCGCTCCGGCGCGCCCTGTCTCTCTCCGCGTTCGAGGCCAGCCAGCGGCGCCGGCGAGGGGGCCCCGATCTCCACCGCATCCTTCCCGCCGCCCCCGCCGCGGAAGAAGCCGCCCGGCTCCGCGCCGAGGGGCTGGACGTGCTCGAGATCGCGGAAGACGAGGTCCGGCGAGCGGAGCCGGTGCTCGTCACGCGTGGAGCCGCCGACGGCGACGCCCTCGCACTGGATGGGGACGAGGGACCGATCCGTCTCGTGGCCGCGGATCTCCTCCTCGTCGTACGCGGGGTCATCACCCGGGAGTACCAGAGCGCGGCCGAGGCGCGACGTCAGCGCCGCCTGGCCACTCTCGATCCCGGGTATCGCGTGCATCTCCATCGGCGGCAGGAGGTACGGCCCGTCGAGCTGGACCCGGCCGCCTTCGATTTCGGGCCGGGGGGAGCGCCCAGTGGCGCCCAGCTCCAGATCGCGAGCTGGCTCGACCGGCTCTTTCCGAACGTCCCCCGCGACGACTCCTTCCGGGTCGTGATTCCCGCTCTCGCGCCGGCGGCCCCGAGCGCCGCCGCCGCGGGCATGGCCGTCGTACCCGTGGCCCGCTCCGGCCGCGAGGCCCGGGCCGTCCTCGACAACCTCGCGCAGTTCCGGTTCCACTCCGCCTGGCGCGGGGCCGCGCGGCGGCGGGCCGCCGTCACTCCTTGAGCACCATGTCGATGGACATCACGGCGGCCAGGAGCAACAGGCGGCGGGGATCGTCGGGGCGGACGCTGTCCGCGATCGTCAACATGTAGTTGTCCGCGCTGGTGAAGAGCTCCTTCCCCAGCCCCGCCCATTTCTTGCTGACCTGGGCCAGCACCGTCGTCCCCGCCACGAACTTGAAGTCCCAACCCGTCCAGTTCCCCTGCAGGGTGCAGACGGGCTGGTCCTGGGCGTCGAGGACGGTGAAGCGGCCGCCGATGGAGAAGAACTTCTGCTTGAATCCGCCCACGACGCGATCGTGCTCGTCCAGCACCTTCACGTGGGACATGAAGAACGAGACGCCGCGCGTGACCCGCACGAGGGTCACGCCGTCGGGAGACTTGATCCGCACGTCGAAAGGGGTCATCCGCTTGTAGTCGGTGAAGCGGAGGAGCTTGGTGAAGAAGCCGAGGTCGTCCTCGCGGCAGAGCAGGACGATCTGGCTGGTCTGGGGATCGAGGACGTCGTAGTTGTTGGCGGCCTTGAAGAGACCCGTGTGCTCCTTGACGAAATACATGTTCCGCTGCAGCGCGGGGTGCATGCTTCACCTCCTCGGAAGCGGACTCTACGCTAACTGGCCCCGAGACCCCTGTGCTACCGTTCGCCGCGGATGAAGCTGATCGTCCAGATCCCTTGCCTCAACGAGGAAGCGACCCTTCCGGAGACGCTCAAGGCCATCCCCCGCACGATTCCCGGCGTCGACGCGGTGGAGGTCCTCGTCATCGACGACGGCTCCACGGACGCGACCTCGCAGGTCGCGCGCGCGCACGGCGCCGACCACATCGTGCGCTTCACCCGCCGCAAGGGCCTGGCCGCCGGCTTCATGGCCGGCCTCGACGCCTGCGTTCGCCTCGGGGCCGACGTCATCGTGAACACGGACGCGGACGCGCAATACGCGGGGAGCGAGATCCCGCGCCTCATCGCCCCCATCCTCTCCGGGGAAGCGGACATGGTGATCGGGGACCGCGAGGTCGGCCAGGTCGAGCACTTCTCCTGGCCGAAGCGCCGCCTGCAGACGCTCGGCTCGTGGGTGGTGCGCAAGGTGTCGGGGACCAACGTTCCCGACGCCACCAGCGGCTTCCGGGCCCTCAACCGCGAGGCCGCCCTCCGCATCAACATCGTGAGCGAGTTCACCTACACCCTGGAGTCGATCATCCAGGCCGGCAAGAAGAAGATGGCGGTCACCCACCTCCCCATCTCCAGCCGGCACACGCGCCCCTCCCGGCTCTTCTCCTCGACCTGGGAGTACTTGAAGCGCTCCGCGGCCACGATCCTGCGGATCTACGCGATGTACGAGCCGTTCAAGGTCTTCGTCCTCATCGGCTCCGCCCTCACCGCGGGCGGCCTCGCCCTCGGCCTGCGCTACGCATGGTTCTGGGCCCACGGCGACATCCGCGGCCACCTGCAGTCCGCCATCCTCTCCGTGCTCCTCCTCATCCTGGGCTTCCAGACCCTGCAGTGGGGCATCATGGCCGACCTCGTGGCCAGCAACCGGAAGCTCCTCGAGGACCTCCTCTATCGCGTGCGCAAGGGAGAGCTGGAGCGGGGTGACGGCCGTGGCTGAGCCCGCGGAGGTCTCCGTCGTCATTCCCGCGTTCAACGAGCAGGAGGCCATCGCGGACGTCGTCACCCGCGTCCGCGCCCGCGGGGCCTGGCGGGAAGTCGTCGTCGTCGACGACGGGTCCACCGATCTCACGGCCGAGCGCGCCGCGGGGGCGGGCGCGCGCGTCGTCCGCCATCCCTACAACAAGGGGAACGGGGCGGCGGTGAAGACGGGCATCCGGGAAGCGCAAGGCGAGGTCGTCCTCTTCCTGGACGCGGACGGCCAGCACGACCCGGAAGATATGGCCCGCCTGGTCGCGGGCGTGGGCGTGCACGACATGGTGATCGGGGCGCGCTCGTCGAAGGACCAGTCCTTCACGCGCGCGCTGGGCAACGCGGTGTTCCGCCTCCTGGCCTCCTGGCTCACGGGGCGCCCCATCCCCGACCTCACCTCCGGCTTCCGGGCCGCGCGCCGCGAGCGGATGCTCGAGATCATCCATCTCCTGCCCAACGGCTTTTCGTATCCGACCACCTCCTGCCTCGCCCTCATGAAAGCGGGACACAACGTCACCTTCGTGCCCGTGGCGGCTCATCCACGCGTCGGCACCAGCAAGATCCGCGTCCTCCGCGACGGCACGTGGTTCATCCTCATCATCTTGAAGATCGTCACCCTCTACAGTCCCCTGAAGGTCTTCTTCCCCATCTCCGCGGTGTCGTTCCTGCTGGGCATCCTCTACGGGATCTGGAACGTCTACGTCCACGGCAAGATCCCGATGGGATCGGCGCTGCTCATCCAGCTCGCGGTCGTCGTGTTCCTCTTCGGCCTCATCTCGGAGCAGATCGCGTCGGGCCAAGACCGGGCGTGATTCTTCGCCGGGCGCGACGTGACGTATGGCTCCTCCTTCTCCTGGCCGTCCTGCCCGCCGTCGCCTACGCGCCGGCCTGGATGGGGCATCGCCTGCTCGGCTCCGGAGACGGCGCGGCCCTGCACTTTCCCCTGCGCGCACTCGTATGGGAGAGCTACGGCCGCGGCGAGCTTCCCGAGTGGAACCCGACCATCTTCCTGGGCACGCCGCTGCTCGCGGGCTACCGGCCGGGGGCGTTCTACCCGCTCATGCCGCTCCTGGCCCTCCTGCCTCCCTTCGCGGCCTTCCAGACCCTCGTCCTCGTGTCCCTCGCCGCCTCCGCCGTCCTCGTCTTCCTGTATCTGAGGCGGCTGGGCGCGGAGCGCGTGGGCGCGTTCGTGGGCGGGCTCTGCTTCGCCCTCGGTCCCTACCTCGTCGCCCATCTCGCGGACACGGCCACGCTGGTGGCGGCGCCGCTCCTGCCCCTCGTCCTGCTCGCGGCCGAGGATCACATGCGGCGGGGGACGGCGGCGCGCGCGGCCGGCCTCGCCGTGAGCCTCGCTCTCCTCCTGCTGGCCGGCTCGCCGGAGGCGGCGCGGGCGGGGGCCGCGCTCGTCGCGGGCCGGCTCGTGGTCGGCCACGTGCTGATGCCGGGCCCGCGCGGCCCCAGCGTCCGCGCCAGCGTGCTCGCCCTCCTGGCCGCCGCTCTCCTCGCCGCCCCCCAGCTCGTGCCCACGCTCGTGCTCGCCCGCGACGCCGGGCGCTCCGTCACCGGGCTCGCGAACCGCGATCGTCCGCTGGCCGGCCTCTTCGGCCTCGTCCTGCGCTACGCATCGCACACGCCGGCGGCCTCGCTGGCCCTGGCCGCGCTGCCCCTGGCCCTGACCCAGACCCCGATCCGGGTGCTCGGCCTGGCCCTCGCGATTTGCCTCGCTTTGCAGTGGGGCCGGGGGCCCCTCTCCGCCCCCGGCGCGCCCGGCCTCGTCTTCGAGTTGACCCTGTGCGTGCTCGCCGGCCTCTCGCTCTCCGCCCAGTGGCGCGCCCGGCGACAGGCCGAGGGCGCGCGCCTGCGCGCGTATTTCCTCACCGCCGCCCTCGCCTCGGCGGCGGTGTTGTCCGTGGCCGCGGCCGCGGTGGGGCCGCTGCCGGACTCGCTGGCGGGGGCGGTGGGCGTGCTGGCCTTGAGCCTCATCCTGTATTTCTCGCTGGCCCCGTCGCCGCACACGGTGCGCGCCGGCCTGTGGCTCCTGCCGCTGACGGTGTCCTTCGTTCTTCAGCCGGGAGGCCGGCGGCCCTGGGACCGCTACCCGACGGAGGCGGACATCTACGAAGGCAGCGCCACCCGGCGCGCGCTCTGGAACGCGATGGGCGCCGGCGCGCATGGACGCATGCTCGCTCTCGTCCGCGACTGGCCGCGCGACCAGGAGAGGGACCTCGCCTACGCGAACTGGGCGGGGCTGGCGGGCGGCCGCTCCGCCAACGGCTATGACCCGATGGTCCCGCTGCGCACGCGCGCCGCCCTGGGCGGGATGGGCGTCGGGGGCACGCTCCCGAACGCGTTCTTCCGCTCGGAGCCGGCGCGGCTGGAGATGCTCGGCGTGCGCTGGGTGCAGGTGCCGGCCACGTCGCTGGCCGCCCCCCGCATCGGGTTCGCCGGCGATCCCGTAGACCAGCGCCTGGCCCCGGGACGGCGCCGGTTCTTCCCCCTGCCCATGGCGCCCGCCACCGAGATCCAGGTCGTCTCGCTGCTCTCCGACGCCGTCGGCGTCGCCCAGGGACAAGAGGTCGCGCGCGTGGAGGCGCGCCTGGCCACCGGCCGCAGCTTCGAGCTCAGCCTGCGCGCGGGGGTGGACACCGCGGAGTGGTCGTGGGAGCGCGCAGACGTGCGTCCACGCGTGGCCCATCAGCTCGCGCCCGTCTTCAACACCTGGACCGATCCCGGGACGACTTTCAGCGCGCACCGCTACCTGGGGCGGTTGCGCCTGCCCGGCCGCTACTTCGTCGACGGCGTGAGCCTGGAGGCGCGGCCGGACACGGGCCGGCTCATGCTCTCCCGCCTCGCCGTCTTCGACGCGCTGACCGGCGCCCTCACGCCGGTGTCGCTCCCGGCCGCTTTCGTCAGCGACGGCGGCGTGCTCGCGGAGCGCGCGGTCACGCCCCTCGTCCGCCTTTTCGAGGTCCCGGGGGGCGTGCGGGCCTGGGTGGCGGAGCGGACGCGCGTCCTTCCTGACGAGGAGGCGGTCATCCGCGCGCTCGGCCTGCCCGAGGCGATCGGCGTCGATCCCCACCGCGAGGCGTTGGTCACGCCCGAAGACGTGGGCGGCCTGAAGCTGGACGCGGGGTCCCGCCCCGGCCGGGCCGAGGTCCTCGTGCCCGCGGACCCGCGCCGTCTCGACATCCGCACGGAAGGCCCCGGCCTCCTCGTGGTGAGCGAGGGCTGGGACCGGGGCTGGTCCGCGGCCGTGGACGACGCGCGCGCGCCCATCGTGCGCGTGAACCACGCCTTGATGGCGGTTGCGCTGGGCCCCGGGATCCATCGCGTGGTCCTGACCTATCGCACGCCCGGCCTCGCCCTGGGAACGGTCCTGGCCGCCCTGACCGCGCTCCTTCTCGGGGTCACGGTGGCGCGCGGCGCGCGCGGCAAACGAAGTTGACCCTCCGCGCGGGCGCGTGCTACGGTCCCAGATTCCCTATGGCCCCGAGCCTCTCCATCTTCTTCCCCGCGTACAACGATGCGGGCACCATCGCCAGCCTGGCCCTCATCGCGCACATGACGGCCCGCCAGCTCACCGACGACTACGAGGTCATCGTGATCGACGACGGCAGCCCGGACCACACGGGCGAGCTGCTCGACGAGATGGCGCGCCACTTTTCCTGGCTCAAGGTCGTGCACCACGGGACCAACCGCGGGTACGGGGGGGCGCTGCGCACCGGTTTCCAGACCGCCTCCAAGGACCTCGTCTTCTACACGGACGGCGACGCGCAATACGACCCGCGGGAGATGACCCGGCTCTTCGAGGCCTTCGGGCCGAACGTGGACTTCGTCAACGGGCTCAAGATCGCGCGCCAGGATCCCGTGCACCGCAAGATCATCGGCCGCCTGTACCACACGTTCGTCAAGACGATGTTCGGGCTGCGCCTGAGCGACGTGGATTGCGACTTCCGGCTGATGCGGCGCCGCGTGTTCGAGAAGGTCGCGCTGACCCGCTCCTCGGGCGTCATCTGCGTCGAGCTCATGAAGAAGGTGCAGGACCACGGCTACCGCCTGGCCGAGGTCCCGGTGCACCATTTCCACCGGACCTACGGGAAGAGCCAGTTCTTCAACTTCCCGCGCGTGGCGCGCACGCTGGTCGACCTCACGCGTCTCTGGTGGGAGCTCGTCGTGCGCAAGGAGCACCTGCGCACCCCGGCCTCCCCCGTGCCCGCGGGCGCGCCCAAGACCCGGGCCCACGGGGAGTGAGCGTTCTCGACTACCGCGACTTCTATCGCGGGCGTCAGGTCCTGGTCACGGGCGCGCTGGGATTCATCGGCTCCAACCTCTCGCGCGCGCTGGCCGACCTCGGGGCCCGCGTCCTGGCCGTGGACAGCCTCCTGCCCGACTACGGCGGCAACCTCTTCAACCTCGCCGGTTACGAAGACAAGGTCCGCATCAACATCGCGGACGTGCGCGGTCACGGCATGGAGTACCTGGTGCGCGACCAGGACGTGCTCTTCAACCTCGCGGGCCAGGTCAGCCACATCGACTCGATGGTCGATCCCTTCACCGACCTCGAGATCAACTGCCGCAGCCAGCTCTGGATCCTGGAGGCGGTGCGCAAGAACAATCCCGGGGTGAAGATCGTCTACGCGGGGACGCGCCAGGTCTACGGCAAGCCCATGCGCCTGCCCGTGGACGAGACGCACCTGCTCAACCCCACGGACGTGAACGGCATCAACAAGATCTCCGGCGAGTTCTACCATCTCGTCTACCACTCCGTGTACGGCATCCGCAGCACCTCGCTGCGCCTCACCAACACCTACGGGCCGCGCCAGCTCATCAAGCACAACCGGCAGGGCTTCATCGGCTGGTTCATCCGGCAGGCCGTGCGCGGCGAGGAGATCCAGCTCTTCGGCGACGGGAAGCAGAAGCGGGACTTCGACTACGTGGACGACGTGGTGGATGCGCTGCTGCGGGCGGGAGCGATGGAGGCGGCCGACGGCGAGGTGTTCAATCTCGGCGGAGAGGCGCCGGTCGCGCTCATCGACCTCGCGCGGATGCTGGTGGAGCTGGCCGGCCGCGGCGGCGCCTATCGTCTCGTGCCCTTCCCAGACGATCGCAAGAAGATCGATATCGGTGACTTCTACGCGGACACGACCAAGATCCGCAAGACGCTGGGCTGGGAGCCGAAGGTCGCCCTGCGGGACGGGCTCGCCCGCACCCTCGATTACTACCGCGAGCACGCCGGGCATTATCTTTGAGCGTGGTGTCCCGCTCGTGACGGCCGTCCCCTTCGGCGACCTCAAGGCCCACGTGTCCGCGCTGCGGCCGGAGATCGATGCCGCGGTGGCGCGTGTCCTCGACTCCGGCTGGTTCATCCTGGGGCCAGAGGGCGAGGCTTTCGAACGCGAGCTGGCGGCCTCGCTCCAGGCGCGGCACGCGGTGGCCGTGGCCAACGGCACGGAAGCGATCCAGCTCGCGCTGGAAGCGCTCGGCCTCGCCGCCGGCGACGAGGTCATCACCTCGCCCCTCACCGCCGCCTTCACCGCCCTCGCCGTCCTGCGCGCGGGCGCGCGCCCGGTGTTCGCAGACGTGGACCCCGTGACCCTCAACGTCACGCCCGAGACGGTGGAGCGCGCCCTCACCCCCCACACACGGGCGCTCCTTCCCGTCCACCTCTACGGCCATCCCGTCGACCTCGATCCCATGATCGAGATGGCGCGAAACCGCGGGATCCCGCTCGTCGAGGACGCCTGCCAGGCCATCGGGGCCCAGTACAAGGGCCGCCCCGTGGGCGTGCGCAGCGGGATCGGCGCCCTCTCCTTCTATCCGACCAAGAACCTCGGCGCCTTCGGCGACGGCGGCGCGGTGGTCGTCGACGACCCCGAGGTCGCGGCGCGCTTGCGGCGGCTGCGCAACGGCGGCCAGAGCGACCGCTATCGCCACGAAGTGGCCGGCATCAACAGCCGCCTGGACGAGATGCAGGCAGCGATGCTGCGCGTGAAGCTCGGGCATCTCGCGGCCTGGACGGACCGGCGGCGCGCCCTGGCCGCGCGCTACGAGGAAGGACTGCGCGACGCGGGCGTCGGCATTCCCGTGGAGCAGCCCTACGCGCGTGCGGTCTACCACCTCTACGTGATCCGCCATCCGCGGCGTGACGCCCTGGCCGCCGCCCTCAAGGAACGCGGCATCGGGACCCTCGTCCACTACCCGATCCCGCTGCACCTCCAGCCCGCCTTCGCGGAGCTGGGGAAGAAGCGCGGCGACTTCCCGGCGGCGGAGCGCGCGGCGGGCGAGATCCTCTCCATCCCGCTCTTCCCCGAGATGACGGACGCACAGGCGGAGGCGGTGATCCGCGCGATCCGGGAGGTCGCGCCGGGTCTGCGCTGAGCGCGTGACCCCCGCGCTCTCCCCGTGATCCCCATGGTGCCGGCGGGGACGGCCCTCGCCGCCGGCCTCGTCCTCTTCCTGGTCCCCGGCCTCGTCTTCCTCGCCTTCCTTCGCGGAGAGGATCGCGACGAGCTCGGTTTCGACGAAGCCGTGTTCGCGGCGGTCGCGGTCAGCGTGGCCGCGTCCTCGTGGGTGGCGCTCGTCCTCGCGGAAGCGGGCCGGTTCTCGCTGGTGCGGGGCGCGGCCGCCGTCGCCTTGCTGACCGCGCTGGCCGCCTTCGCGGCGGCCCGCTTCGGACACCGACCGGGGCGCCCGTGGCCGCGCTGGCCGGGCCTGGCCCCGCTGGGCGCCGCCCTCGCCGTCCTCGGGCTCGCTCTCGGCCTGCAGACGCGGCCGAGCGAATACGTGATGGGCGGGCGCGACCCCGGCACCTACATCGCGGCCATGGCCCTCATCGGCCGCACGGGCGGCATCGCCTACGTCGATCCCGTCGTCCTCTCCATCCCGCACGAGGACGTCGCGCTCTTCTACCGCAATCCCGACAACGGGGACTACTCGTGGGGCCGGTTCATGGGCATGCCCCTGGAGCGGCCGGAGACCGGGCGCGTGGTGCCCGAGTTCTTCCATCTCTTCCCCGCGTTCGGGGCCTACCTCTTCCAGGCCATGGGCGTGCGCGGGGCGCTGGCCGCGCCCTGCGTCTTCGGCGTGCTGGGCACGCTCGCGATTCTGTTCGCCTGGCGCCGCCTGTTCGGGACGCCGGCGGCGCTCCTGGCGTCCGTGCTGCTCGCCATCAACGTCGTCCAGGTCTGGTTCGGACGTTATCCCGTCTCCGAGCCCATGTCGGAGTTCCTGATCTTCCTCGCCCTCTGGGCTTTCGCGGTCTGGGAAGAGCGCGGATCGGCCGCCATGGCCGCCCTCGCCGGCGCCGCTCTCGGCCTGACCCTCCTCGTCCGCATCGACAGCGTCCTCATCGTGCTGCCGCTCGCCGTCTACCTCTTCGTGCGACGGGCCCACGGCACGTTGCCCTGGCGGAAAGCGCGCCCGCTCGTGATCCCGTTGCTCCTCCTCTCGGGGCACGCCCTCGTCCACGCCGCCTTCTGGTCGCGCAAGTACCTGCTCAGCGTCGTCAACCGCCCGTATTGGGCGCAGCCGGGCTGGGTCTGGCTCGCGGCCTTCGCCGCCGTCGTGGGCGTGCTGCTCGCCGCGCACCGCTTCGAAGCCCGCGTCGTGCGATGGGCGGATACCCACGGGTCCCTGCTCCGGCGCCTGATCACGGCCGGGGTCGTGATTCTCGCCCTCTACGCGTATTTCTTGAGGCCACAGCTCTCGGCCTGGGCGGGAGGTGACGGCAATACGTCCCCTCCCCTCGCGCATCGAGGCTGGCTGCTCGCGCTCGGTTTCAACCGGCTGGCCGCGCACGACGCCCAGTCGCTGGTGCGGCTGGGCTGGTTCGTGACCTGGATCGTCCTTGTCCTCGCCGTGGCCGGGTTCGCGGTGATCCTGCGCCGGTGGCAGGAACGCTGGCTCTTCCCGATGCTCGTGGCCGGCACCTACTCCGCGTTCTTCTTCTACAAGATCCGCATCTACAACGACTACTTCTTCGCGCTGCGCCGCTTCATGCCCGTCATCGTGCCCTCGCTGCTCGCACTCGCCGCGGTCGCACTCGTCGCGCTGTGGAACCGCGGGCGCGCCGGCCGGGTCGCGACCGCGCTGCTTACCGCGTCCGTGGCCGCTCTCTTCCTGCGCGACACCCTTCCCTTGGCGACCTATCGAGACTGGAAGAACTCGGTCTCCTTCGTCTCCGACCTCGCCCGGCGTTTCGGCCCCCAGGACGTGGTCATCTTCGAGCAGCCGCGCAGCGTGCACCTCCTCTCCCTGCCCCTGTGGGCGATCTACGGCGTCAACGCGCTCGAGCTCGCCCGCTTCGACCCCGATCCCGTGCGCCTCCGCCATCTCGTCGCGGCCTGGCGCGGCCGCTATCGCAACATCTACTTCGTGCACACCTACAGCACGGACCTGTGCGGCCTCTTCCTCGAGCGCGTCGAGGACAAGCCGTTCGGGACCTACGAGTGGGAGCGCTCGTACCTCTGGAAGCCGCGCGGCCCCGACCCGCGCGCGCTGCATTTCCGCATCTCGCGCGTGATGCTCCCGGAGGACCTCCAGGTGCCGGCCCTGCGGGAGCTCGATCTCGGCGGCTCCGACGACGTCCAGGTCTCGGGCTTCTACGACAAGGAGGGAGGCGGCGAGCACACGTTCCGCTGGACGGGCCGTTGCGCCTCCGTGTACCTCCCGGGCGCGCGCGGGGGGGACGAGGTCACGGTGACGGCGGCGACCGGACGACGTCCGGTCACGGCGCCGGTACCTGTCTCCGTCTCGATGGGGGGCGCGCCGGTGGGGCAGTTCGAGGCCGGGCGCGAGTGGGAAGAGCATCGGCTGCGCCTGCCCGATCCCCTCCCCGCGGGGCCCGCGGTGCTGCGGCTCGACGTTCCCACCTTCCGGCCCGCGAACGCGTGGCCGGGCGACCCCGACACGCGCGACCTCGGTGTCATGGTCGACCGAATCCGGCTTACAATCCCCGTTTCCCGCACCGCCGGAGGTTCGCCCTGAGCGCCAGCCGCACCCTCGTGGTCGTGCCCACGTACAACGAGCGTGAGAACGTCGGGCCCTTGATCGACGGGCTCCTCGCCAACGGGGAGACGATCGACGTCTGCGTCGCGGACGACGGCAGCCCGGACGGAACCGCGGACGCGGTGCGCGAGGCCATGGCCCGCCATCCCGGCCGCGTCGACCTCCTGGAGCGGCACGAGAAGGGCGGCCGCGGCGCCGCCGTCATCGCCGCCTTCAAGAAGGGGCTGGCCGATCCCAAGAGGTACAAGTACCTCTTCGAGATGGACGCCGACTTCTCGCACCACCCGCGCGACGTGCCCAAGTTCCTGGAGAAGCTCGGGGCGTGCGACATGGTCATCGGGTCGCGCTACATCCCGGGCGGCGGGACTTCGGATTGGGGTGTGGTCCGGCCCATCCTCTCCTGGCTCGCCAACAAGTACATCGGGCTGGTGGCCGGCATCCCCGTGCGGGACACGACCAGCGGCTACCGCGGCTATCGCCGCGAGGTGCTGGAGGCCGCGGACTTCGACCGCATCAAGATCACCGGCTACGTCGTGCACGGCGAGATGGCGTACCAGGCGTGGCTGAACGGGTTCCGTCTGGGCGAGGTGCCCATCCACTTCCGCAACCGCAGGCGCGCCGCCTCGAAGCTCACGGCCGAGGAGATCTACATGGCGCTCCTGAACTTCGCCCTCCTGCGCCGCCGCTACGGGAAGGTGCCGCGGCGGCGGGAGGAAGCGCGGGCCGAGACCTCCTGACGGAATGAACGTGCTGATGGTCGCGTCCTCCTACCCGAAGTTCCCGGGGGACGTCACGGCGCCTTTCATCGAGTCGATCGCCCATGCCGTGGCCGCGCGCGGCCACTCCGTCGACGTGCTCGTGCCGCACCATCCCGACCTGCGCCGCCCGCCCGGCGAGCCCGTGAGGGTGCTTTCGTACCACTACGCGCCGCGCGAGGAATGGAGCCTCTGGGGATACGCGCAGAGCCTGGAGTCGGACGTGCGCGTCCGCTCCGGCATCTACCTCCTGGCTCCCCTGGTCGCCATCGCGCTCCGCCGCGCCCTCGGGTCCCTCCTCGCGAGCCGGCGCTACGACGTCGCGCATGCCCATTGGGTCGTGCCCAACGCGGCCATGGTCAAGGACATCGTGGCCGCCCACCAGGTGCCGCTGGTGGTGAGCGCCCACGGCAGCGACATCTTCCTGGCCGAGCGCTCCGCCCTCGTACGGGCCTTTGCGCGCGCGACGCTGGAGCGGGCCGCGGTCGTGACCGCGTGCAGCGACGACCTGCGGCGGCGCGCGATCGCGCTGGGCGCGGCGGAGACGCGGACGACGACCGTGCCCTACGGCGTCGACGCGGCGGCCTTTGCCTCCGGAGAGGACGCGCTGACGCGCGCGGGCCTGGGGACTCCCCCCGGCGCCACTCTCGTCCTCGCGCTCGGACGCCTCGTCGAGAAGAAGGGCTTCGGTCCGCTCGTGGAGGCGGCGACGGGCCTGCCGGGACTGCACGTGGCCATTGCGGGTGCCGGTGATCTGCACCAGGGCCTCGCCCGCCGGATCGCGGAGACAGGCGCGCCCGTGCGGCTGGTGGGACCGCTGGACCGCACCGCGGTCGCGCGGGCCCTGGGCGCGGCAGAGATCGTGGCCGTTCCCTCCGTCGTCGACCGTGCGGGCAACGTCGACGGCCTGCCGAACACGCTTCTGGAGGCGATGGCCGCGGGCAAAGCCGTGGTGGCCTCGCGGGTGGCGGGGATCCCGGACGTCGTGACCGACGGCGCCAACGGCCTCCTCGTCCCGCCCGGAGACGTCGGTGCCTTGCGGGCCGCGCTCGCGCGGCTGGCGGGGGACGCCGCTCTGCGCGCGCGGCTGGGCGCGGCCGCCAGGGACACCGCGGTGCGGCGCCATGGGTGGGATCGTGCGGCCCGCCGGTTCGAGGAGTGTTATGCCGAGGCGGCAGCGCTGGACGCCCGTTAAGGGCACCGCAACCCGCGTCGCGTCCCCGGTCGAGCGCGCGCTGCTCGCGGCGGCCGACCTGCCCCTGCGCGTTTTCGGACGCGCGCCGCTCGAGGGCGGCTCCCCTCTCGCTCCCGACCGCGTCCGCGAGATCCTCGTCCTGCGCCTCGATCGTATCGGGGACCTGCTCATGTCGCTGCCCGCGCTGGCCGACCTTCGCCACGCCTATCCGGCGGCGCGCATCCGGCTGGCCGTGGGGCGCTGGAGCGAAGAGATCGCGCGCCGCGCGCCCGTCGACGAAGTGCTGGTCTGGAGCGCGCCCTGGGTGGGACGGGCGAGCGAAGGGGCGGAAACGTGGCGGGCGCTCTGGACGCACGCCCGCGCCCTGCGTGCGGCACGCCTCGATCTCGCCCTCGACCTGCAGGGCGACGTGCGCGCGGCCTGGCTCATGGCGCTCACGGGAGCGCGGGAGCGCGTCGGCTACGCCAACACGGGAGGAGCGCGCCTGCTGACCCGCGTGGTCCCGCTCGACGAGACGGTCCCGTGGATCGACCAGAACCGCCGCGCCGTCGCGGCCGCGGCCGGCTCGGCCGCGATCGGAGCCGGCGCCCGCGTCGACCTCCTCCGCGCCGCCGACCGCCTGCGCGCGCGCGAGATCCTGGCCGCGGCGGGGGCAGACGGGGCGCGGCCCCTGGTCGGTCTTCACGCCAGCGGCGGACGCCCGGTCAAGCAGTGGGCGGCGGGACGATGGCGCGAGGTAGGGGCGCGCCTCCAGCGTGAGTTCGGGGCCGGGATCGTGCTGACGGGCACGGCGGCCGACCGCCCGCTCGCGCAAGAGGTCGCGCGGGGGCTCGGCGGTGCCGTGCACGACCTCACGGGCCGGCTGTCCCTCGTCGATTCGCTGGCCGTGATCGGCGCGCTGGATCTGTTCCTTTCCTCCGACACCGGGCCCATGCACATGGCGGCCGCGGTGGACGCGCCGTCGGTCAGCGTGTTCGGCCCCTCCGATCCGCGGCGGTACTTCTCCGGCGGAACGGGCGGCCCCGAGACGCGCCACGTGGTCGTGCAGCCGGACCTGTGGTGCGCGCCCTGCAACCTCATCCGCCGCCCGCCGCCGGAATGCCTGGGCCCCGACGGTCCCGAGTGCCTGCGCCTCGTCACCGTCGACGCCGTGCACGCGGCCGCCGTCCGGCTGCTTCTCGCGGGCGGGTTCCCGCGCCGCGAGGCGGGCGCGGCGTGAAGACCCTCGTGCTCGTCGCCGGTGACTCCGTTCCGCGTGAGCTCGGCGCGGCCACGATCGTGGCCTGGGACGAGGCGGCGGAGCGGGGCCTGCGCGGCCGCGGCGCGGAGGCGCGGACCGTCGCCCAGATCCTGGGTCCGGAGGCCGCGGAGGAAGTCGATACGGCGGCCGTGCGCTGGACGAAGGACTGGGGACGCCGTCCGCTCCTCGACGGCTGCAGCTTCCGTGACCTGTACGACTGGAAGGGCGTCTCGCTGTGGTGGTCCGCCGAGCTGTTCCTCCATCACTCGACGGAGGCGACGCGGTTCGTGCGCGTGATCGAGACCGTGCACCGGCTGCTCGACGCCGAGACGCCGGACGAGGTGGAGGCGCACGGCCTGGGGGACGACGAAGCGCTGCTCGTGGAACGGACCTGCCTGGCCCGAGGCGTGCTGTTCCACGCCGGACCCGCGCGTCGGGCGCCTCGGCGAAGCGCCGCCGCCGTCCGCCGGCGGGCGCGCTGGAACGCGGCGAAGGCGTGGGCCACCGCGGCGAAGTCGGCATTGTCCGGACCCGCCCCCGCGCCGGGCCCGGGAGCGCCCGTCGCGCTCTTCCTCTCCCACGCCGCCTTCTGGAGGGAGCGATCGAATGGCACCGGCGGAGCGCCGCGCGCCTACGAGCACTACTTCGATCGCCTCATCCCCGCGCTCGGTGAGAGCGCGACGCTCCGCCCCTTCGTGGTCGCCGTGGGACCGCGGGCCGCGTTCCGCCGTCGCGGCCTCGGGGAGCGGCTCTCGGACTGGCTGCGGTTGCATGGCGACGGCGAAGGCTATGTCCACGTGAACCGCTACTTCACGCGGCGCGTCGCGCGCGAGACGCGGCGGGGCACGGCCCTCGCCGAGCGGATCTGGAAGGAGCTGTCCGGCCGGCCGGCAGTGCGCGAGACCTTCTCCCATCGCGGAGTGGCCTTTGCCGACCTCAGCGAAGCGGACCTCGCGGCCACCGTGCTCCTGCAGCTGCCCTGGGCCATCCGCTCCTACGAGGAGATGGCGGCGGTACTGGAGGCGGTGCGGCCAGCCGTGGTGTGCCTGTACGCCGAGTCCAGCGGATGGGGACGTGCGGCCCTCGCCGCCTGCCGGGCCGCCCGCGTCCCCGCCGTGGCCGTCCAGCACGGGATCGTCTACGCCAACTACTACTCATACGTGCACGACCTCGACGAGGCGGCCTGTCCCCGTCCCGAGCGCACGGCGGTCTTCGGAGAAGAAGCCCGGCGCCTTCTCCTGGAGATGGGGCATTACCCGGCCCACGAGCTCGTCCTGACCGGCAGCCCGAAGCTCGACCAGCTCCAGGAATCGGCCCGTGGCTGGGACCGGGCGGCGACGCGCGCCGAGCTGGGTGTGACCGCGAGCGAGACGCTGGTCGTCGTGGCCAGCCGCTTCCGGGGCATCCGCCGCACGCATCAATCGATCGGGAGCGCGCTCCCCGGCCTCGTGCGCGCGCTGGAGGCGCTGGGGGCCCGCACCGTCATCAAGCCGCACCCCGCGGAAGGCGCGGAGGACTATGCACGCGTCCTGGCGGAAACGGGAGTGACGGGGGCGCAGATCGTCCCTCCCGGCGCCGATCTCCTCCGCTTGCTGCACGCCGCGGACGCGCTCGTGACCGTGGAGTCGCTGGCCGCGGTGGAAGCGCTGGTGCTCGAGCGGCCGGTGGTCGTGCTCAACGCGCCCACGAACCTCCGCGCGATGGTGGAGGCGCGGGTCGCGCTCGGCGTCCCCGTGGGGGCCGATCCCACGGACGCGCTGCGCCGGGCCCTCTTCGACGAGAGCACGCGCGAGCAGCTGCGCGTCGCGCGCGAACGCTATCGCCCCGAGATCGCGTTCGGAGCGGACGGAGGGGCCACCGCGCGCATCCTGGACCTCGTCCGCAGCACGGCCGGGGTGCCCGTGGGGGGCGGGGCGGTCGCCGCGGGAGCCCATGGTAGGGTGAGGACGCCATGAGGCCACCGACTCTCGCGCTGGGCAGCCGCACCATCGGCGAGGGCCAGCCCTGCTTCGTCCTGGCCGAGGTCGCTTCCGCCCACGGCGGAGAGGCGGACCGCGCGCTCCGCATGCTGGAGTCCGCGTTCAAGATGGGCGCAGACGGCATCAAGTTCCAGCTCTTCCGCTCCAGCCTGCTCGTCGTGCGGCGCCATCCGGGCCGCAAGGACTTCGACCAGATCGAGCTCAGCGAGAAGGAATGGCGCAAGGTCCTGCGTGAGGCCAAGGCCTCGGGCCTCACCGTGCTGGTGGAGCCGTTCGACCTGCCCTCGCTGCGCCTGGCCCAGGACGAGTCCGCGGACGGCTACAAGGTGCACTCCACGGACATGGAGAACCCGGAGTTCATCCGCGCGGTGAGCGCGGCCGGCAAGCCCGTGATGTTCGCGACGGGCGGCGTGCCCGAAGACGCGGTGCGCGAGGCCCTGGAGCTCGCGGGCGCGGTGCCGGTGGGACTCCTGCACGGCTTCCAGACCTTCCCCACTCCCATCGAGGAGATCCGCTTCCGCGAGCTGGCCTCCTGGAAGGAGCGCTACCGCATTCCCATCGGCTTCCTCGACCACACGGATGGGGGCAGCGCCTTCGCCCTGGTCGCGCCCGCCCTCGCCGTCTCCTATGGCGCGGACCTGGTCGAGAAGCATTTCACGCTCGACCGCAGCGAGAAGGGCTTCGATTACCAGTCCTCGCTCAACCCCGAGGACTTCTACCGGATGGTCGAGCTGCTGCGCCAGGCCGAGCGCGCACAGGGCGACGGACCGGCCGCGGCCAGCGACGGGGCCAAGCGCTATCACCGGCTGATGGCCCGCTCGATCGTGGCCGGCCAGCTCATCCCGCGCGGCGAGGTCCTCACCGGGGAGATGCTGGCCTTCAAGCGCACGGACGTGCGCTTCGAGCCCGGCTATCCCCCGCGTGAGGCCCACCGCGTCATCGGCCGCCGCGCCACCCGCCCCATCCAGGCCGACGAGACCATCCGCGAGGAGATGCTGGAGTGAGCGTCTTCGTTTTCGTCTCCGCGCGCATGGCGTCGTCGCGCTGCCCGGGCAAGGCGCTGGCCCCCCTGGCCGCCCGGCCCCTGCTGGAAGTGCTCCTCGACCGCATGGCCGGCGTCCGCGGCGTGGACGGCGTCGTGCTCGCCACCTCCGTGAACGCGGAGAACGACCCCCTCGTCGAGACGGCGCGGCGCGCGGGGTTCGAGGTCTTCCGCGGTGACGAGGACGACGTCCTGCGCCGTCACGTCGACGGCGCGCGCGCGCTGGGCGCGGATCACGTGGTGCGCGTCACCGGCGACAATCCCCTCACGGACGTGGAGACGATCGAGATCCTCGTCGCCCGTCATCTCCGCGAGGGAGCGGACTACACCTACGTGCCCGGCGACGCCCTCCTCATGGGCATCCTCGCCGAGGTCATCTCGCACGACGCGCTGGAGCGAAGCTGGGAGCGCGGAAACGCGCGGCATCGCTCCGAGCTGATGACGCTCTATATCAAGGAGCACCCCGAGGAGTTCAAGGTCGTCACCGTGGAGCTGCCCGCGGGACTCTACCGTCCGGAGTACCGCCTCACCGTGGACGAGCCGGAGGACGTGCGCCTGATGCAGGAGATCTTCGGCCGGCTGGCCGCGCCCGGACGCCGGGTGACGACGCGCGAGGCCATCTCCCTGCTCGACCGCGAGCCCGCCCTCGCCCGCATCAACTCCCACCTGCGCCACAAGGCGGCCAACCTGCGCTCCGTCGCCCTGGACGCGGGCATCGGCAAGATCGTTTAGACCTAAAGCATTTCGCGAGGCCCATGAAGTCATCCTTCCTCATCAACGGCCGCACCGTCGGCAAGGGCGCGCCCTGCTACGTGATCGCGGAGGCGGGCGTCAACCACAACTGCGACGTGCAGCTCGGCTACAAGCTCGTGGAGACGGCGGGGGCGGCCGGAGCCGACGCCATCAAGTTCCAGAGCTACACCGCAGGCAAGATCGCCACCCGGGTGGCCCCGCGCTACTGGTTCGAGCCCGCCGACCCCACGGGCACGCAGTGGGACTCGTTCGACAAGCTCGACAAGCTCTCGGACCGCGACTTCAAGTCGCTGCTGGGGCACGCGCGGCACGTCGGCCTGACCGCCTTCTCCACGCCGTTCGACGACGAGGCCGTGGACTTCCTGGCCTCGCTCGACGTGCCCGCGTTCAAGATCGCGTCCGCCGACCTCACGTGCCACGGCCTCATCGAGCGCGCCGCGCGCGTGGGCAAGCCCATGCTCCTCTCCACGGGCACGGCCACCCTCAGCGACGTCGAGCAGGCCCTCGAGGTCTGCCGGAAGGCGGGCAACGAGGAGGTCGCGATCCTGCACTGCACGCTCAAGTACCCCTGCCCGCCGGAAGGCATCAACCTGCGCATGATGGAGCACCTGATGCGCGCCTTCCCGGAGGTGCCCGTCGGCCTCTCCGATCACTCGCTGGGGATCAGCGTGCCCCAGGCTGCGGTAGCCCTCGGGGCCTGCATCGTCGAGAAGCACTACACGATCGACAAGACGCTGGGCGGCTCCGCCGACCACCACCTCTCCGTCGACCCTCCGGAGATGAAGGCCATGATGGCCGGCATCCGCACCGTCGAGAAGGCCATGGGCAAGGCGGTCAAGGGCGTCGAGCCGCTGGAGGAGGAGGCCCACCGCTTCGCGCGGCGCAGCGTCACCTCCAAGGTGGCCATCCCGCGCGGGACGGCCATCACGCGCGCGATGCTGACCTACAAGCGGCCGGGGACGGGGATCGACCCGCGCCAGATGGACGTGGTGGTGGGACGCGTGGCTCGTACGGACATCCCGGAGGACACGACCCTCACGTGGGAGATGGTCTAGCTAGCGGCTACTTGCCTATCTCGAACGGGCGCGCGTTCGTCGCCGCGCCCGTCCCGTCCACGAGAGACAGGAAATAGCCGCCGGTGGGCGCGCTCGCGTCCACGTGCAGGAGCACCTGCAGGAGCGTGGCGTTCACGTAGCGCTGGCGCATCACCTCGACCCCCTTCACGGCCTCCTTCGGGCGGGAGATGCGTGCCTGGTGGTCGCTGCGGAAGCCGACGCCGTGCACATCCACGAGCACGTTCGCGCCGCGTTTGAGCAGCGGCGGCGAGACGTTGGTCACCGCGGCCGGGGCCGCGGGCTCCGCGGGGGGCGGAGTGGCGACGGGCGCCGGTGTCGCGGCGGCGAGAGTCGCCACTGGTGGGGCCGCCACCGGGACCGACGCCGCGGGCGACGGACGGACGGACGCGGCCACCGTGGGCCGGGCCGACGGGGACGGAACGGCGGGGACGGCCGCGACGGGCGCCGGCGTTCCCGGTCCCGCGCTGGCCCCGGGTCGCGCGGCGACAGCGGAGGGTGACGGGACGGGGGTGGCCACCGCCGCCAGCGTCGTCACGGGAGCCGTCGTCGGCGGCGCGGGTGGCAACGCCGGCGGCTCGATGGGCTGCCGCAGGCGCATGAACGCGATGCCCACGCTGACGGCGAGGGCCACGAGCGCGAAGACGAGCAAAGGCCACGGCCGCGGGGCCGGGCCCTCGCGCCGCGCGCGATTGACGGGCGTGGCGGAGGAAACAGCCGCCGGGCGACCGCCGCGGGAGGGCTTCGAGCTCCCTCCGCCGCTGGCCGCAAGCCCCTCCAACTGGCCGAGCAGGTACGAGAGGTCCTTGGGCCGCCACTCCGCGTCCATCTCGAGGCAGGCCTGCACGGCGTCGCTCACGTCACGCGGCAGATCGGGCCTCAGGTCGCGCAGCAGCGGCCCACCGCGTGACTCGAAGGCCCGGCCGGACAGCATCTCGAAGCACAGGACGCCGACCGTGAAGACCTGGGACTGTGGCACGGGCGGCCCGCCCTGAGCCATTTCGGGCGGGCGGTAGCGGCCGGACGGCAGCGCCTTGCCCTCCGGTGGGCGGCATTCGTCGCCGCTCATCTGGATATGAGCGGGATCGAGATCGAGGCTCCGGCCCGAGTCGGAGACCGCGCGGCAGAGGGTCTCCGCCGCTTTGAGCCGCTCGGAAGGCTCGTGGTCCCCGTGCAGCCAGTCGGCGAGGTTCATAGTTTGAAGCGCTCTCTCGAGGGGGAACCGGGGACCGACGACGCGCTACGCTAGCGACCCTCGGTCCCGCGGTCAAGCCGCCGCGTGACATGGCGCAGCCGCCAGACGGAGCCATCCCCACCCCCAGGCCGCTTGTGCAACCGGTTGACGGCCGGGTGGCAGGGCCGGTAGGCTCGCCGGGACATGCCCCCGGTGACGAGACCGCGTTGAAGGACGGGCTCCGGGTGGTCGCGATCGTCCCCGCGCGCGGCGGGGCGGACCCCGTGCCATACCTCAACATCAAACGCCTGGGCGACGGGCCGCTCCTGGCCCACACCCTCGACGCCGCCCGCGGCAGCCGCTACGTGGACCGGGTGGTCGTGACCACCGACGACGAGCACGTGGCCGAGGTGGCGCGCGCCCACGGAGCGGAAGTGCCGTTCCTGCGGCCTCGGGAGCTCGCCGCGGACCTCCCCTCCCTCAAGCCCGTGGTCGCGCACGCCGTTCGCGCCCTGGAGGCGGCGGGCGACCACGTCGACCTCGTCGTCATCCTCCAGGCCACCACGCCGTTCCGGGATTCGAGCGCGGTGGACGCGGCCATCGACCGGCTCGTCGAGGGCCCGTTCGACACGGTCGTCTCCGTCACCGAGGACCGCACGCTGAACTGGCGCGAGCAGGACGGGCTGCTCGTGCCCCTCTTCGACAAGGAAGGACGGCGCGAGGAGCAGGCGCCCGTCTACAAGGAGAACGGTGCCGTGGTCGCGCTCCGCCGCGCCGTCCTGGACGGCCCCACGCGGTTCGGCGCGCGCGTGGGCTGGCTCGTCCTCGACAAGCGGGCCGGCTTCACCGTCTACGACCTCGAGGACTTCTGGATGGCGGAGCGGCTCCTGCGGCAGCCCCGCGTGCTCTTCCGCGTGGACGGGAGCTCCTCCGTCGGGATGGGCCACGTGTTCCGCTCCCTCGCCATCGCGGAGGCGCTGCGCGGCCTCAGCCGCGCCGACATCGCGTTCCTGATGAGCGCGGATCACACGGAGGGCCTCGTCACCGTTTCCCGCGCCGGTTACGCCGTGCGTGTGGTCGGAGACCGCAAGGAGGAGACGTACCTCGAGCACATCCGTGATTTCGCTCCCGCCATCCTCATCAACGACCTGCCCGCGGTGGACCGGTCGTACCTGACCGCGCTCAGCCGCCTCGGCGCCACCACCGTGAACCTCGTCGACACCATCGACGACCTGGAGACGACGGAGCACTATGCGCAGGTCATCGTGTCCGTCATGAGCCAGGAGCGTGAGACGCCGGAGGGCTTCTACGGCGGCCCTGCCTACGCGATCCTGCGCGAGCACTTCCGCGGACGCGACAAGGAAGTGCGCGACACGCCGCGGCTCGTGCTCCTCAGCTTCGGGGGGAGCGACCCGCAGGGCCTCACCCTGAAGGCGGCGCGCGCGCTCCAGGACCTCGATCCCGGGGTCGAGCTGGTGGCGGTGGCCGGCCCCGCGTTCTCCTTCCGGCGCGAGTTCGAAGCGCTCTCCGCCGGCCTCCCCCGGCGGGTCCCTCTCATCAACGAGGCGGGCGGCCACATCGCGGAGCTCATGCTCGAGGCGGACGTGATGGTAGGGTCAGGTGGGATGTCCGTCTACGAGATCGCCGCTCTCGGCACCCCGGGGATCATCCTCGGCCAGAATGCACGCGAGGATCGACGCATGCGCGATTTCGCCGACCACGGAACCGTCGAGTATCTCGGCCTCGGCACCGAAGTGGACGAGGGCGTCCTCGCCTCCGCGGTGAAGTCCCTGCTCGCGGACCCCGCGCGGCGCCGGGCCATGAGCGCGCGCGGGCGCGCCCTGGTCGACGGCTTCGGAGCGGCGCGGGCGGCGGAAGTGGTGTTGGAGCGACGAGGCCGGTGAAGGCCCTCATCACGGGCGGGGCGGGCTTCCTGGGCAGCCACCTCGCGGAGGCGCTCATCGCGCGCGGCGACACCGTCTACGTGCTCGACAACCTCTCCACCGGCTCCATCGAGAACATCGAGCATCTCAAGACCGATCGCCGCTTCCACTACGCGATCGACAGCGTGATGAACGAGCCCGTCACCGCGGAGCTGATCGACCGCGTGGACGTCGTCTTCCACCTCGCGGCCGCGGTGGGGGTCCGTCTCATCGTGGAGAGCCCGGTCAACACCATCGAGACCAACGTGCACGGCACGGAGATGGTGCTGAAGCTCGCCAACAAGAAGAAGAAGAAGGTCCTCGTCGCCTCCACATCCGAAGTCTACGGCAAGAGCGAAGACGTCCCTTTCCGCGAGGACGCGGACATCGTGATGGGGCCGACGAGCAAGGGCCGCTGGAGCTACGCCTGCAGCAAGGCCATCGACGAGTTCCTGGCCCTGGCCTACCACAAGGAGAAGCACCTCCCGGTGGTGATCGCGCGGCTGTTCAACACGGTGGGGCCGCGCCAGACCGGCCGCTACGGGATGGTGGTGCCGAACTTCGTGAAGCAGGCCCTCCTCGGCCATCCCATCACCGTCTACGGCGACGGGGAGCAGAGCCGCTGCTTCACCTACGTGACCGACGTGGTGGGGGCCCTGCTGAAGCTCGCCGACCACGAGGGCGCGCTGGGCCAGGTGTTCAACATCGGCAACGACTCGGAAGAGGTCTCCATTCGCGCCCTCGCCCAGCGCGTGAAGGAGCGTACGAGGTCCGCGAGCGAGATCGCGACCATCCCCTACGACAAGGCCTACGAGTCGGGCTTCGAGGACATGCCGCGCCGCGTCCCCGACCTGGGCAAGATCCGCTCGCTGGTGGGCTACGAGCCCAAGGTCCACCTGGACGAGATCCTGGACCGCGTGATCGCGTACTTCACGTCGGACAAAGCGCGCGTCTGACCGTCGCTTTGTCCGCCGTGGTCTCCTCAATTCAGGGGGGGAGCGCCACGCTTGGAGGGATGCTCCCCCCTACGCGCTTCGCGCTACCCCCCCGGCCGCTCGTCGCCGAGTGAATCGGCTCCTCGCTGCTTGAGCCCTCGCTACCGTTTCACGAGCAGTCCACGTCATCATCTGCCTCGGTGACGAGCGCGAACGCATCCAGTTCCCCCACTTCCCTTTCCGGCCACCTCAAGAAGCTCGCCGCGCACTCCGCCGTCTACGGCGCGGCCGACGTGTTCACCAACGTCGTCAACTTCCTGCTCATCCCGCTGTACACGAAGTTCCTCACGCCCGTGGACTACGGAAACCTGGCCCTCCTCATCACGTTCGGCACCGTCGCCAAGATCCTGTTCCGGCTGGGCCTCGACGCCGGGTTCTTCCGCGTCCACTACGACATGGAGACGCCGGAGGCGCAGCGCCGCCTGGCCGGGACGGTGTCCCTGTTCGCCGCCGCGTTCTCGCTCTTCCTGTTCCTGCTCGTGGTCGCGGCCATGGAGCCGCTCACCCGCGCCGTCCTCGGGGACGCGGCCGCGCCGCGCCGCTGGGTGGTCCTGGTGGCGGCCGACGTGTTCGTGGGCATGTTCGCCTTCGTCCCCCTCGCCCTCCTGCGCATCCAGGACCGGCCCGGCCTGTTCTCGACGTTCTCCGCCGTCCGCCACACCGTCAACACCGGCCTCAAGGTGCTCCTGGTCATGCGCGGCTGGGGCGTGGACGGAATCCTCTGGAGCGACTTCCTGGCGACGGCCGTCTTTTCCCTCGCCCTCTCTCCCATCCTCGTGCGCCATGCCCGCCTCGCCTTCGATCGCGGCGCCCTGCGGGAAGTGCTCGCCTTCGGCCTGCCCAAGGTCCCGCACGGTTTCCTGGTGCAGGTCCTGAACGTCTCCGACCGCCGGATCCTGGCCGCGTTCGTGCCGCGGGCGGAGGTCGGCCTCTACCAGATGGGGTACGGGCTGGGCACCTCCGTGAAGTTCGCGCTTTCCGCGTTCGAGCCGGCCTGGGGTCCCTTCGTGTACGCCGAAGTCAAGCGCGAAGACGCGAAGGCGACGCTGGCCCGGATCGTGACCTACACGTTCGCGGTCTTCGTGTGGGTGGCCCTGGGCGTGGCCGCGCTCGGGCGCGAGCTGCTGGTCCTCATGACCCGTCCCGCCTACTACGCCGCGGCGCCGGTGATCCCCGTGATCGCGTTGGCCTACCTGCTGCACGGCGTGTTCCTGCTGACCTCGATCGGCATCGGCATCGAGAAGAAGGCGCGTTACTACCCGATCGTCACGGGGGCGGCGGCCGCCGTGAACCTCGCCCTGAACTTCGCGCTCATCCCGCGTTACGGGATGATGGGCGCGGCCTGGGCCACCGTCGCCGCCTACGCCGTGATGGCGGGACTGGGAGGGACGCTGTCGCAGAGGCTGTATCCGATTCCCTTCGAGCGCGCGCGCCTTCTCGCGATCGTCGTCGCGGCCGCGGCCGTGATGGCTCTCGTCCCCCTCGCTCCCCCCGCGATGGCCCCCCGGCTGGCCTTCAAGTGCGGGCTGCTGGCCCTGTTCCCGATCGCCCTCTTCGCGGCGGGCGTCTTGCGGCGGCCACACGGCGGGGCGGCCGGGAGGCATTAGAATCCGGGGAAAGGAGCTCCTTCATGAAACTTTCGACGCTCGCCCTGCTCGTGGCCTCGATGACCGGAGCGGCCGTGATGGCCGCGGATGCCGACAAGCCTGCCGCCGCCAAGAAGCCGCGCGTGTTCTTCGTCGAGCCGAAGAACAACGCCACCGTGACCAGCCCCCTCCACATGAAGTTCGGCTCCGAGGGGATCACGATCGCGGCGGTTCCGGCGGGCGAAGTCACCACCGTCCGGCCGGGAGTGGCCCACTATCACGTCGGGATCGATCAGGACTGTCTGGCTCCGGGCAAGAACATCGTCAAGGGCACGCCGTCGTGGGTCCATTTCGGCGACGGCAAGGACGTGTTCGAGACGCAGCTCACGCCGGGAAAGCACAAGCTCGCCCTTCAGCTCGGGGACGACAAGCACGACACGATGCCCGGCACCTGCGAGGTCATCACGGTCGACGTCAAACCGTAGCGCGCGCCCGGAGGGCCCAGCTCCTCGCCTCCTCGCCGGCACGAAGCGTGCAGGAGACGCTCACCGGAGGAGATGCCCCAATGAAAACTGCATCCACGACGGCGGCGGCCGCGGTCGTTCTCGGGTTGGGCGCGATGGCCCTCGCCCAGTCCCCTTCCCCCGCGGCCCCCGCCGGGCCGAAGAAGGCCACGAAGGCGGTCGCGATCGTGCACCCGACGCAGGGCAACAACGCCGAAGGCACCGTCTGGTTCACGGCCGGCCCCGCCGGCGTCACCGTGAAGGCAACGCTGAAGGGTCTCGCCGCCGGCAACCACGGCTTCCACGTCCACGAGTTCGGCGACTGCACGGCGCCGGACGGCGCGTCCGCCGGCGGCCACTTCAACCCGAAGGGAACTCCCCATGGCGCGCCCACGGACGCGGCGCGCCACGCCGGCGACCTCGGCAACGTGCAGGCGGCCGCTGATGGGACGGCGACCCTGGAGTGGAAGGATCCGGCGATGAAGCTCGACGGGCCGGACGGTGTCATCGGCCACGCGGTCATCGTGCACGCGAACGCGGACGACATGAAGACCCAGCCGACGGGCAACGCGGGCGGCCGCGTGGGCTGCGGCGTCATCGGCGTCGCCAAGGGCGAGTAGCTAGACCCCCGCCGCGAAGAAGCGGTCGGTGTAGAGAGCCCAGTCGCGGACGGCGGCCCACGCCACCGCTCCCGCGAAGGCGAGCACGGCCAGGGCGCGACCGGTGCGCCCTTGCCCCCAGACGACGGACAGCCCGGCCGCGCTCAGCACGGCCAGGGGAGCGAGGAGCAGCTCGACGTCCTTGGCGTCGCGCAACGCCGTGGGCAGGGCGTAACGCAGGACCAGGATCGCTCCGCCGACCGCCACCGCACAGGCCAGCACGCGGCGCGCCGACGCCGGCATCCCGCGGGCCACGACCAGACCGAGCAGCGCCAGCACGGGATAGACCGCGTCGTAGAAGATGCCGAGCCGGCGGAGCGCGGAGGTCCAGACGGGATCCCGCGCCGCCGTCACCGCCGCGCTCCCCCCGCCTTCGAACACGTAGGGCAGCACGCCCCCCCACAGGGTGGGCAGGAACCCCACGTACATGGTGGCCATCAGGATCGCGGTCGCGATGGCCCATCCGATCGACAGGCGCAGCGCGCGCCGCCATTCCCCGGTCATGGCCAGGACTGCGGACAGGGTCAGGACGAGCGCGGAGACGGTGAGGAGCGAGCCCGTGTACGCCGCCTCCGCGATGAGGATGAAGGTCAGAGCGGCGGCGCCATCGCGTGCCCCGTCGAGATGAGCGAGACGCCGTGAGAGATGCACGAGCAGGAGCGTGACCCACGCCAGCCCGAACAGCGTGGGGTAGAGGGCCAGGGACAGCCGTGAGGTGAGGACGGGGAGGACGGCGGCCAGGAGCTGGGCCAGCGTCGCCCACATCGGATCGAGCGCCGCCGCCCGCGCCAGCGGGTGCACGAGCAGCACGACCGCCGCCGCCGCGATCACCGCCACCGTCTTGAGCGCGCCCGTGTCGCCGAGGAGTGGCGAAAGCGGCCAGGCCGAGGCGTGGAACACCATCGCGTAGGGGATGGGGATCTTCTGGCCGCCGATCTCACGCGTGACGTCGCCGCGGCGCTGCCAGGGCTGGGTGGGATCCACGAGCAGCGAGGGGTTGTCGCGCAGCGCCTGCAGGAACCGGCCGTGCGTGTCCACGTCCGGGTAGTAGCAGAAGGGATGGAAGAAGGCGACGCAGGCGGCGATGGCGAACAGGATCGGCAGGGCCACGGTGCGGCCGCGAGCGGCGGCGGGATCGGGCCAGTGCCGGGTCATCAGCCGATCCAGGCCCAGCAGGACGAGGACGGCGAGGAACGCCGGCACTGCCGCGTCCGCGCAGGCCCAGGCTCCGCCCAGGCGATCCCGCCAGACCGCGGCCGCGCCCACCGCCGCCGCGAACGCGGCCACGCCCGTGGCCAGCGCGCTCGAGCGCGTGATCAGCCAGGCGAGCAGCGGCGGCCCGAGGAAATAGAAGGCGAGCCGTCCGGCCAGGCGGCTCGTGGGACGCACCGTCTCCGCGCCCACGACCTCCGCCCAGTCCACCGCGACCGCGGTGGGATCGCTCCCCTCGCCGTGCGCGCGGAACGTGAGCGTCAGCGGCCCGCGGAGTTCCCCGAGATCGACCTCTCGCACGCGCCATCCGACGGAGGGCTGCACCCACCGGTCCACGGCGCGGCCACCCGCCTCCACCGTCACCTCCGTCGGGCTCGGTGCAAATCGGGCCAGGCGGATGCGCGCGGTGAGACGGCCGGAGCGGACGGAGACGGGCACCTCCAGCCGCGAGCCGTCTTCCGCCCAGCGGAACATGGTCTCGCCGCTCCCGGTGAGCCCGTCGCGCTCCCAGCGCGCGCGCCATCCGCGCGCGAAGGGGCCGTCGCCCGCGCCCACGTTCACGAAAAGGGGCTGCGGACGCTCGAGTCCGGCGATGAAAGCGGCGGCCCCGAGGGCCCACGCCACGGCGAGGAGGAGGGTGAGGCGGCTCCAGGATGAAGGCACGCGACTTCGACCTTAACACCGTCCGCGGGGCGAGTCCCCATGCGGCCAACTCTTTGGTTCCTCAGACTTTCCCATGGTAGCCTTGGCGTTTTGCCAGGGAGGGAACGGGCGCTGCTGTCCATCGAGCCACGTGGCGCGTCGGACGCCGACGAGCTCTTCCGCATGTACGGCGAGGTGTTCGGGCAGTCGCTCACGGACGCCAGCCGCCGGCGGTGGCAGTGGCAGTACCTGGACAATCCCGCCCGCGCGGACGGCCGGCCCGAGATCTGGGTCGCGCGGGAAGACGGGCGGCTGCTCGGCCAATACGCGTCCATGCCCGTCCGGCTGTGGTGGGGGTCTCGCGAAGTGCGCTCGTCCTGGGGAATGGATGTCTTCCTGGCCGCGGAGGCGCGCGGCCGCGGTCTTGGCGCGCAGCTCTTCACCGCCTGGAGCGACCACGTCGAGGTGGCGCTGGGCCTGGGCCTGACTCCTTCCTCCTACGGGCTTTTCAAGAAGCTCCGCTACCATGACGTGGGGCCGGTGCCCTTCTTCCAGAAGGTGCTCGATGCGCGGGCGGTCGCGCGACGGCGCCTGGGCCGGGTGGTGGGTGAAGCGGCCGCACCCTTGCTGCGGGCGGCCCTCGCCATGGTCCATCCGGAGCGCCGCCGGCCCGCGCCCGGCGTCGTGACCGCCCCCGGCGCCGGGTTCACCGAGGATTACGACGCGCTGTGGGAGAGGGCGCGCGGCTCCTATGCGATGTGCGTACGACGAGACCGCGCGTACCTGGATTGGAAATACGCGCGCTGCCCGCACCGGCAATACGAGGTGACGGAAGCGCGGCGCGCGGGCCGTTTGGACGGGTTCGCGGTCAGCCGCCATGAGGACCACCGCGGGCTGCGGCTGGGCTGGGTGATCGATGTGTTCGCGGAGGCCGGGGACCACGAGGTCAAGGACGCGCTCCTGGGCGCGGTACTGGACGGCTTCCGCCGCGCCGGGGTGGCGCGCGCGCAGGCCTTCAGCATGAACGCGGCCCTGGCCGCCGATCTCCGCCGCCGCGGGTTCGCGTCCGGCCATTCGCCCATGCAGTTCTGCGTCCGCACCCAGGTCGAATCCGCGGACGTCCTCGCGGACCTCGGGCGTTGGCACGTCGTCTTCGGTGACAGCGACATGGACCGATGAGCGCGCGTCCGCCCGCGGTCCTGGTGGGGATCGACACCGAAGCCGACGACCAGTGGTCGGCGCGGGGACGGCAGGAGATGGGTGTCCGCAACGCGGCGCGCCTGCCCGCTCTCCAGGCCCTGTTCGAGGAGTTCGGGGTTCGCCCGACGTACGTCGTCACGTGGGAGATGGCCACGCGGCCGGAGAGCGTGGCCGTGCTCCGCGACCTCGCCCGGAGCGGCCGCTGCGAGATCGGCACGCACCTGCATCCCTGGAGCTCGCCTCCGTTCCGTCCGGAGGACCTGGCCGCGCACACCTATCCCCACAACCTGCCCGTGGATCTCCTGGACCGCCAGCTCCGCGAGCTCACGGCCGCGATCGAGGAGAACCTCGGCGTCCGGCCCACGACCTACCGAGCGGGACGCAACGGCTTCGACGGGCGCACCCTTCCCATCCTCGAGCGGCTCGGCTACACGGTGGACACGAGCGTCGATCCCCTCTTCAACGAGCGCCGCAAGGGCGGGATGATCTTCGACGGCGCGCCGATCGCGCCGTACCACCCGGATTACGACGACGTGCGGCGTCCGGGCGCGTCGAAGATCCTCGAGATCCCGATCACCTCGGCCACGCTGCCCGGGCTGCCCAAGGTACTGGAGCGCGCTTACGCGCGGCTCAAGCCCATTCCGTGGCGCGGCGCGTTCAAGCGCCTGGGACTGCGCCCGGTGTGGCTGCGTCCTTCCTACACCCCGCTGCCCGACATGCTCGCCTTCGCGGATCGGCTGGGGCGCGCGGGGGCGCCGTGCCTGAACCTCATCTTCCATTCGAGCGAGGTGCTGCCCGGCGGCAGCCCGTACACGCCGGACGAGCCGAGCGTGACCCGCTTCCTCGACGACCTGCGGCGGCTGCTCGCGCACGTCACGGGGCCGCTCGGTGCCCAGGGACGCACGTACGCGGAGTTCGCGCGCGAGTGGGCGGGATGAACGTCCTCATGGTCACGCCCCACCTGCCGCCGCACCAGGCCGCAAACGCCCTCCTGCCCCACCTCCTCGGCCAGGCGTTGGCCCGGCGCGGCCATGCCGTCGAGTTCCTGACCTTCGGGGACGGACGCGACGCGGACGGCGTCCACTTCGTCCGCCGCGGCGCGCGACGGATGCGCGCCACTCGGGTGCCCCAGGCGATGGAGGCGCTGCGGACCTGGCGCAAGGCCTCGCCGCTGCTGGCCCGGGCCCAGGTCGTGCACGTCCACTCCAGCACCTGGATGAACCAGGTGGCGGCCCGGCTGGCCGTGCGCGCGGGCCGGCCCTACGTGCTCACGCATTACGGCACGGAGATCTGGCACTACAACGGCGGCGATCCCCGCTTCCAGCGGTTCAACCGCGACGCGCGCCACGTGACCTTCTACAGCCGCGCGCTCCTCGAGCGCGCGCGGGCCCTGGCCGTCCCCCTGCGCGCGGCGTCCGTCGTGTACCCGCCGGTAGCCGACGCGTTCCAGCCTCTCCCTCCGGAAGAGCGGATCGCGCTGCGCGAGCGCGTCGCCCCCCGCGCGGGCGCGTTGCTCGTCAACGTCAAGCGCCTCCATCCCCTCGCCGATCAAGCCACGCTGCTGCGCGCGTTCGCGGAGGTGCGCCGCGAGCGCACGGACGCGGTGCTCCTCGTGGCGGGCACGGGCGAGATGGAAGGCCCGCTCAAGGCGCAGGCGGCGGCACTGGGACTCGGGGACGCCGTCCGCTTCCTGGGCCTCGTGCCCAACGACGAGGTCGCGGCCCTGCAGGGCGGAGCCGACCTGTTCGTGCTCTCCTCCGTCCTCGAGGCCACGCCGACGGTCGCCCTGGAGGCCCTGGCCTGCGGGACGCCCGTCGTCTCCACCGACAACCCCGGCGGCCTGGAGCTGCGCGAGATCTTCGGCCCGGACGTCGCGGTCGTGCCGAAGGGAGACGCGGCCGCGCTGGCGCGCGCGATCCTCGACCGGCTGGCCCGGCCCGGGCGCACGAGCGCGGCCACCGCGCGCCACATCGCCGAGCGCTTCCGGGTCGACGGCGTGGCCGAGCGGTATCTCGGGCTCTACGCGGAGGCCCTGGCGTCGTGAGGACGATCGACGAGACCGCCCTCCGCGAGGCCGCGGCCGCGCGCTTCCGCAGCGAATACGACTACGCGGTGTTCGAGTACCGGCGCAGCGCGAAGGTGATCCAGGCCCTCGAGCGCGCGGGGGTGAGCGCGCACGGCCGCGTCCTCGACGCCGGCTGCGGGGGCGGAGGCACGGCCCTCTCGCTGGCGGAGGAATCGTCCTTCGCGGTCGGCCTGGACCTCGAGGCGCGCTTTCGCGGCTCGGGCACGCGGCTGGCGAGCGAGAAGCACGTGGCCAACGCCGCGTTCGTCCAGGGCGACGCCGCGCGCCTGCCCTTCCGCACCGCGGCGTTCGATCTCGTGTTCAGCCATTCCGTGATCGAACACGTCGCCTCCGCCGAGGATTACCTGCGCGAGTGCTTCCGCGTGCTCCGCGCGGGTGGCGTGCTCTACCTCTCGACCGCGCCCACGCTGTCCCTCGCCGGCGCGCACCTGCCGCGGCTGCTCGTACCCGTGCCGCTCCACCTGCTCGTCGGCCGGCGCGTCTCGTTCGCGACCTTCCGCTGGCTGGCCCGGCACGCCCCCTGGACGCTGCAGGAGCCGAAGGAGGCGAACACCTTCATCGCCCTTGCCGAAGAGGGAAAGGAGAAGCAGGACGACGTCCTCCAGACGGTGACCGTGCGGCGCCTGCGGGCCTGGATCGAAGGCTCCGGCTTCCGTCTCGTGCGCGAGGACCGCCACGTCACCGGTTTCTTCCGCCGCGTCCTGCCCGGGCCCCTCCGGCGCGCCCTCGAGGCCACGCCGTTCACGCAGGACGTGATGATCGGCCACATCCAGTGCGTGTTGCAGAAGCCGTGAGCACGGCGGCGACGGCGGCGCCTCTCGAGGTCCTCGTGCCCGCGGACATCCGGTTTCCCCTCGAGCGCGCGAACGGCGTGCAGATCGTGAAGACGGCGGCCGCGCTCAGCGGAGCGGGAGCCCGCACCACCCTGCTCGTGCGCCAGAGCGATCCGCGCCCCACGCCGGAGATACTGGCCCTCTTCGGCGTGCCTCCCCATTCCGGCCTGCGCGTGCGGCGGATGCGCGTCCTGCACCGGCGGGGATCCTTCGCGCTGCCCCGCGCCTCGTTCCTCGCCCGCGCGATGCTGGTGGCCCTGCCCGCCCTGCGGCGGGGAGCGGTCGTGCTGACGCGCGACCTCCAGCTCGCGGACGCCTTGCTGCTCCTGCCCGGCGCGTCGCGCGTGGTCTACGAGGCGCACGCGGTGGAAGCCCTCATGTACGGCGAGCGGGCCGCGCTCTACGGCACGCAGGAGAGGGCCAGCCCGCGCAAGCAGGAGCGCTTGCGCGGACGGGAAGGCCGGGTGTGGCGGGGAGCGGCGGCGGTAGTGACGACCACCGCCGGCATCCGCGACAGCTTCGCCGAGGCCTATGGCGCGCGGCCCCGCGTGCACGTGGTGCCCAACGGCTGCGATCCGCCGGAGAGCGCGTTCACGGGCCTGCCCGCGGGCGAGCCGGAGATCCTCTACGCGGGCCAGCTCTATCCCTGGAAAGGCGTGGACGTCCTCGTGGAGGCCTTCGCGCAGGTGCCGCGCGGACGTCTCGTGATCCTGGGCGGGATCGAAGGCGAGGCGGACACCGCGCGCGTGCGCGGGCTCGTGGAGCGCCTGGGCCTGCGCGGCCGCGTCGAGATGCCGGGGCTCGTTCCCCAGGCGCGCGTGGCGGAGGCGCTTCAGCGCGCCACCGTGGTCGCGGTCCCCTTCTTGCGCACGGCCATGACGGAGCGCCACACCTCGCCCCTCAAGGCCTTCGAGGCCATGGCCGCCGGGCGCACGATCGTCGCTTCCGACCTGCCGTCCACGCGCGAGGTGCTGCGCCACGGTCATACCGCCTGGCTGGTGCCGCCGGGCGATCCCGCGGCTCTGGCCGCGGGTCTGCGTCGCGTCCTGGACGATCGCAAGCTGGCGGAGTCGCTGGCGCGGGCCGCCCACGCCGCCGCCCCCGCCTACGGATGGCCGGCGCGGGCCCAGGCCCTGGTGGGCGTGTTGTCGGAGGTCCGATGAGCGCGGCGCGGGTGCCCTGGATCCTCGTGGCCGCGCTCCTCCTCACCCTGCCCCTGGTGACGCCGAAGATCCGGGGCGCGGACGAGATCGAATACTTCGCGTACCTGCACTCCGCCGTATTCGACCGCGATCTCGACTTCGAGAACGAATACACGCATTTCTACGCCCAGGATCCCGTGGGTCTGGCCGGTTTCAAGGCGACGTTCCTCGACCTCCGGGAGCCGACAGGGCGGCCCATCAACTTCGCGCCGATGGGCACCGCTCTCCTTTGGGCGCCCGCCTACCTGCTCGCGCACACGGGGGTCGTGATCGCGCGAGGCCTGGGTGCCTCCGTGGCGGCCGACGGTTTCTCGCGGCCCTACGTGATGGCGGCCTGCTACGCGTCGTGGGTTTATGGGATGTTGGGCCTGCTCCTGGTCCACCGCGCGCTGGTGCGCTTCGGCGGGTTCGCAGAGCCGGCGGCGGCCTGGGCCACGGCGGCGCTCCTCTGGGGAACACCGCTCCTCTACTACGTCACGCTGGGACCGGGTTTCTCCCACGCCGTCTCGCTGTTCGTGATTGCGCTCCTCCTCTGGCTGACCCTGCGCTACCGCGGCCACGAGCTCACACTCGGACGGGCGGCTCTTCTCGGCGCAACCGGAGGCGTGGCCGCGCTCGTGCGCGAGCAGGACGGCCTGTTCCTCGCCGTGCCCGCCCTCGTCGTCGCGATCGACGGCCTTCGGGAACGGCGCCTGCCGGCGGCGGCGGCCCGCCTCGGAGTGATGGGTGTCGCGGCCGGGATCGTCTTTCTGCCCCAATTCTTCGCCTATCACGCCATCAACGGCCGCTTCGGCCCGTCGCGTTTCGTCACGCGCAAGATGAGCTTCGCCGGTCCACACGTCCTGTCCGTCCTCTTCGATCCCGCTCACGGCCTGTTCGTATGGGCACCACTGCTGCTCCTCGCCGCCGCCGGCCTCGTTTTCGCCGCCGTGCGCGCGCGCCGCGGAGAACCCGTCGCCCTGGCCCTGGCTCTCGGCCTCCTGTTGCAGGTCTGGATCAACGGCTCGGTCGACAGCTGGACGCAGGCCGGCGCCTTCGGGTCGCGACGGTTCGTGGGCGCCACCCCGCTCCTGGCCTGGGGCCTGGCCGCGCTGCTGGCCGCGGTCCTTGCGCGGACCTCGCGGCGCGCCGTCGCCGTGGGGCTCCTCGCCTTCGCGTGGTGGAACGTGTCGCTGATGGTGCAGTTCGGCCTGAAGCTGATGGACCGCCAGGGGCTCGAATGGCCGCGGGTGGCGATCAGCCAGTTCACGGAGGTGCCCCGGCACCTGGGCCGATCGGCCTGGCTCTTCTTCACCGATCGCGAGCGTCTCGTGCGGGAGGGGCGATGATCTCGGAGTCGCTCCTTCAGGCCGTGGCCTGCCCGGTCTGCCTCGAGCCCGCGGGCTGCGCCGTGTGCACGCGCACGGGCGGCCACGACGTGACCTGCGGTCCCTACGCGTCGCGGGCGGCTTGCGCCTGCGGCGGGCCGGACAAGGTGCGGCTGACTCACGACGGCGGCGTGCTCGCCTGCGCCTGCTGCGGCGCGCGTTATCCCGTGGCGGCGGCGGAAGGCTGGGTGGACCTCGTCCCTCGCACGTCGGTGGGCGAGGTCACTCAATACGCCGACCACGAGTTCCACGAGCGCCTGCACGTCACGGAAGCCGAGCCGGTGCTCTCCGCGCGCGTGAAGGCGGACATGATGCGCCGCATGCTGGGCGCGGGGCCGGGCGAGACCGTGCTCGACCTCGGCTGTGGCGCGGGCAAGATGGCGCTCTACGCGGCCCAGGGCGGACGCCGCGCGGCCGGCCTCGACGTCGCTCCCTTCTTCCTCCCCCGCGCCGCGCGCGAGGTGGACCTCGTCCTCGGCGACCTCCGGCGGCTGCCCTTCCGCAAGGGCAGCTTCCCGCGCGCCTACTCCCTCGACGTGCTCGAGCACCTGGACGAGACGGGCGTGCGCGAGGTCCTGCTGGAGGCGCGGCGCACCCTGGGCCCGCGCGGGCGGCTCTTCGTCTACACGCATGCCATGGAGTCGTCGCGCCTGGCCTCGTTCCAGCGCGCCGTGAACCGGCTGGCCCGGCGGCTGGGACGGGCCGGCCTCATCGACCACGAGCGGGAAGCGATGCGCAAGAGCGACCATCGCAACGCCATCCGCAGCCATGAGCACTTCGACGAGCTGTGCGCCGCCGCCGGGCTGCAGGTCGCCGAGCGCCGCTACTACAACGTCGTCTTCAAGGCGGTCGTGGAGGACCTGGGGCTGCGCCTCTTCGAGCAATGGCGGCGGCGCGGGGGGAAGACGGAAGCGCCGGCCACCCACGACGCCCACGCTCACGCGGCCGGCGGCGCCGCGGTGGGGACGAGCCGTCCCTCGCCCGCGCTCCTGGCCGTGGCCCACGCTCTGACCTGGCTCCTCAAGCTCGACGTCGTCCTGTTCGGTGGGGTGCGCACGGGCCCGTTCTTCGGCCTTCTCGTGCCGCGCGAGCCCGCGTGAAGATCCTGTACGTGGCTACCGACCAGAAGGTGCCGGGCGCGACGGGCGGCAGCGTGCACGTGCTGGAGGTCGCGCGCGGGCTCGCGCGCCGCGGACACGAGGTCCACGCCGTGATCGCCGCGGACGGCGGAGCCGCGCGCGAGGAGGAGGCCGGAGTCGTCTGGCATCGCGTCCGCTGGACGCCAGGCCATCGCGTCTTCCGGTTCCGCGCGCGGCCCGCGGTGGAGGCCATCGCGGCCGAGGTGCAGCCGGACGTGGTGATGGAGCGGTACTACAACTTCGGCGGGGAAGGCGTGGGCACGGCCGCGCGGCGCGGCATCCCTTCCCTCCTCGAGGTGAACTCGCCGGTCGTCGATCACCCGCGCTCGGCCAAGCAGGCCCTCGACGCTGCGCTCCTCGTCCGGCCCATGCGCCGCTATCGCGAGTCACTGTGCCGGCAGGCGGCGGCCCTGGTTTCGCCGATCCCGGAGATCGTGCCGGCTTTCGCACGCGCGAAGACGGAGACGGTGACCTGGGGCGCGAACGTCGATGCGTTCTCGCCGGGCCGCGGGCAGGAGGACGTCCGACGCGGCCTGGGCATCCCGGACGGAGCCGTCGTCGTCGTCTTCACGGGCAGCTTCCGTCCGTGGCACGGAGTCCATGTGCTGGAGGCGGCGGCGCGAAGGCTACGCGACCGCGCCGACTTGTTCTTCCTGCTCGTGGGCGGACCCGACGCCGGGCCGGGCGAGGGATATCGCGGCCGCCGGCTGGGCACCCGTCCGTACGCGGAGATGCCGGCGCTGGTCGCGGCCGGCGACGTGGGGGTCGCGCCCTACGACCCCACCCGCCTGCGCCAGCTCGCCCTCGGGTTCTACTGGTCGCCGCTCAAGATCTTCGAGTACATGGCGTCCGGCCTGCCCACCGTCACCATCCCGCGTCCTCCGCTCACGGAGATCGTCCGCGAAGGCCAGGAAGGGCTTCACGCGCGCGAGGGCGACCCGGCGGCCCTGGCCGAGGCCATCGTGCGCCTCGCCGGCGATTCCGCGCTGCGGCGGCGGCTCGGCGCCAGCGCGCGCGCCCGCGTGGTCGAGCGCTACTCCTGGGCCTGCCACTGCGAGCAGCTCGAGCGCGTGCTCCTCCGGATCGCGGCGTGAGGGTCCTCCTGGCCACGGAGGTCTACCCTCCGCGCGCGGGGGGGGCGGGCTGGTCCACGCGGGCGCTGGCCCTCGGCCTGCGCGAAGCGGGTCACGACGTCGCCGTGATCACCACCAGCCCCGGCACGGAGGACCTCGACGGCCTGGCCGTCCGCCGCCTGACCACGCGCGGACGGCGGCGCCTGTCCGTTCCCCGCGTCATCGCCCGCGCCCTCGCCGAGGAGAAGGCGGGCGTGGTGCACGCCCAGCACTCGCTGTCCGCGCTGGGAGCGCTGGGCGGGCCGCACCCCGAACGCGTGGCCGTCACCGTGCGCGACCACTGGCCCGTCTGCTTCTGGTCTACGCGGATCAGCCGCGGCGCCCTCTGCCCGGGCTGCGGTGTGAGGCCGATGGCGCGCTGCGTCGAGGGCCACGTGCCCGCGCCCGCCCCTCTCTCCTGGGGCGCGATCCCGTACATGCAGGGCGACCTCGCGCTCAAGCGCGCCGCCCTGCGCCGGGCGGGCGCGAACCTGGCGGTGAGCCGGGCCATCGCCGAGGAGCTCGGCGCGGCGGACATCCCGCGGGTCGAGGTGATCCCCAACGTGGTCGACCCCGTCGAGGCCCGCGCCGTCGCCGCTGCCCCGTGCTCCTTCCCGCTCCCCGAGCGGTACCTGCTCTTCATCGGCAAGCTCGAGGAGAACAAGGGGGCGCGCCTGCTCGTTCCGGCGGTGGCCGCCGCCCGCACGGGGCTGCCTCTCGTCGTCCTCGGCGAAGGCAGCCTGTCGCATGCGCTGAAGTTCGAGGCCACGGCCGCCAACGTGACCCTCGTCCTCCGCGGCTGGGCGGAGCGCGAGGACGTGCTGCGCGCGCTCGCGGGCGCGACCGCGCTCGTCTTTCCTTCCCTGTGGCCGGAGCCGCTCTCGCGCGTGCTCCTCGAGGCCCTGGCCCTGGGCACGCCGGTGGCGGCCATGGAAACCGGAGGGACGAGAGAGATCCTGGGCGGCACGGAAGCCGGCCTGCTCGTCACGGATGTGGGGGCCCTGGCCGACGCCGTCGCGCGCATCGCCTCGGATGCCGCGCTCAGGGAGCGGATGCGCGCCTCCGCGCGCGTCCGCGCGGAGGCGTTCTCTCCACCCGCCCTCATTCCACGCTACGAAGCCGTGTACCGGCGGCTGGCATGAGGGTCGCCCTCTTGAGTCGCTCCGCACATCCGCTCCACGATCCGGGCGGCATGGAGCGCGCGGTCTACCTCCTGGCCAAACACCTCCAGGCGCGCGGCGTCGAGACCGTGCTCGTGACGCGCCCGGCCACCCGCGGCGAGGCCTTTCCCGGCCGGGTGGTGACGGTGCCCTACGGCGGGCGCGGACGCCACGGCCGCGTGCTCGCGCGCACCCTGCACTATCCCGCCTTCGCCGTGCGCGTCGGGGAGACGGTGTCGGAGATGGTCCGCGCGGGCGAGGTGGACATCGTCGATGCCCAGGGGCTCACCGCGCTCGGGTACGGGCGGCGACGGCGACGCGACGCGAGCCTGCGCGCGCCCCTCGTCATGAACCCGCAAGGTCTCGAGGAGCACAAGGCGCGCGGGCTCAAGCGCCTGGCCCTGACCCGCCTCCGCCGCCTCTCCCGCGAAGCGGCGCGCCTCGCGGATCGGGTGGTGGCGACGGACGAGGCCACGCGCGCGGAAGTGCCTCGCTACCTCGGCGTCGATCCCGGCCGAGTGGTCGTGCTCCCGAACGGGGTCGACCTCGACGAGATCGCCGCCCTGACGCCGCCCGATCCCCGCGCGGTGGCGGAAGCCGCGCTCCCGGCCCTGCGTGGGGCCGATCCCGTCTTCCTCTCCGTCGGCCGCCTCGAGAGCTACAAGGGATTCGAAGACGCGGCGGCGGCCCTGGCGGCGCTGCAGGCGGACGGACGGCTGGGCCAGAGCTGGGCCTGGGCCATCGTCGGCGAAGGCCCCGCGGCCTCGCGCCTGCGCCGCCGGCTCGCGCCCGCGATGGCGCCGCACGTACATTTCGCGGGGCGCGTCCCGGACTCGCTCCTCCACGCGCTGTACGAGCGCGCGGACCTCTTCGTCCATCCCACCCATTACGAAGGCTCGAGCCTGGTCACGCTGGAGGCCATGGCGCACGGCCGCGCCGTCGTGGCCACGCGGGCGGGAGGGATCCCGGACAAGGTGCAGGACGGCATCACCGGTCTTCTCGTCGAGCCCGGCGCCCCGGCCGGCCTCGCTTCGGCGCTCGGTGGTCTCGCGCAGGATCGCCCGCGCCGCGAGGCCATGGGTGGCGCCGGCCGCCAGCGCGTGCGCGCAGCGTTCGCTTGGAACGTGCTCATCGATCGCACGCTCGCCCTCTATGAGGACCTGTGCCGGCAGGCGCGCGCATGACACGCGACCGCGTGTCGGCCCTCGTCGCCGTCGTCCTCGGCGTCGGCCTGGCCCTGGTCGTCATCACCGGCCGGCCGAAGGGAGTCCTCACCGCGGGTCTCCTCGCGGCGGCCACGGCCGGTGCGGTCGTCATCCGGGCGTGGGCGCGGCCGCAGGACGGTGCCCAGACCCGGGCGCAGGCCGTGCTGCTGGCGCTGCTGCTCGTCTCCGTCGTGCAGCTCCACGCCGTTGGCGGCCGCATCGCCGGCGACGGGGTGAGCTACTACGTCTACGTGCGGTCACTGATGAAGGACGCCGACCTCGACTTCACGAACGAATACACCCACTACGAGATGATCGATCGCACCGACCTCAAGGTGCCGACGCGGACAGGCCGGCGCCGCTCCATCTTTTCCGTGGGGCCGGGGCTGGCCTGGATCCCGTTCTTCGCGGCCGGGGAGCTCGTCGGCCGCGCCCAGCGCGCGCTCGGCGCCGAGGTCGATCTCAGCGGCTATGGGCCCGTGCACGTCAACGCCGTCGCCCTGGGCAGCCTGCTCTACGGATTTGCCGCGGTAATCCTGATGCACGGGCTGCTGCGCCGGCACTTTCCCGAAGACACCGCGCTCCTCGCCGCCGTCCTGATCTGGTGGGCGACGTTCCTCCACTGGTACATGGTCCATCAGCCCACGATGTCGCACGCCGTATCCGCGGCGGGCGCGGCGCTGGTGGTCCGGCTCTGGGACCGGCAGAGGAGCCGGCCGACGCTCTGGTCCGCGGTGGCCCTGGGGCTGGCCACCGGCTTCGCCATGTGCCTGCGCTGGCAGAACGCGCTTCTCCTGCTGCTGCCGGCCTGGGATGCGCTCCTCGCCATCCGCCACGGCGGCCGCGAAGCGTCGGAGGGCCTGCGCCGTGGCGCTCTCGTGGGAGCGGCGGTGCTCGTGGGCGCCTTTCCGCAGATGGCGGCCTGGAAGGCCATCTACGGCGATTGGCTGCTCCGCTTTCCCCCGCACGGCGCGGACTTCCTCCGGCTCGATCATCCATACGTCCTCCAGACACTGTTCTCGTCTCGACACGGCCTCTTTTCCTGGACTCCCATCTTCTGGGCCGGCTACCTCGGGTACCTCTGGCTGGTGCGGCGGCGCGCGCCCCTGGCCTGGCCGCTGCTGCCGCCACTCCTGGCCATGACGTACGTGAACATGTGCTCCGGCGACTGGTGGGCGGGAGGGTCCTTCTCGAACCGCCGCTTCGACAGCCTGTTGCCGCTCCTCGCCCTCGGCCTCGCGGGGAGCCTGGAATGGGCGCGGCGCACCCTGGCGCGTCATCCCCAGGTCGCGGTCGGGGCCGCGCTGGTGCCGGCCGTCGCCTGGAACATCGGCGTGATGACCCAGGTCGCGCGGGGTGAGGCCGCGCCCGGACGCGCGGCGTTCCCCGACCTCGTGGGGGGGACGGCGCGTCTCGTCGCGGAGGTGGCGGGCAGCCCGCCCACGTGGCCGGCGAGCTGGCTCTTCGCCTGGCGCCACGGCCTCGCCGCGCGACAGTACGATGCCGCGGTGGGACGCTACCTCTTTTATCGCCAGAACAGCCTGGGCGGCCGCATCGACGTGGGCGGATCCGAAGCGGCCCTGCTCGGGGAGGGATGGGGAGACCGTCAGGAGAGAGGCGGCCGGGACTGCCGCGTGGCTCAAGGACCGGTGCGCGTCCTCGCCCCCCTCGACGTGCCGGAGGACCTCGCGTTGACGGTGACGGCCCACGTGGACGGGCCGAGGGCCCTGCGCATTCGCGTCAATGGCCGGGAGGCAGGTACGATCGCCGCCGATTCCGGGGGGACCTTCGGCCCCCTCGTCCTGCCCGCCGCGCTCTGGCATCGCGAGCTCAACGACCTCGTGCTCGTCCCCGGGCCGGGCGCCGTCTGCGTCGAGTCATTCGACCTCGTCCGGATGCGCGCGCCCGAAGCGCCACGCGGATTCCAGGCCCGATGACGCGGCGCGCGATCGTCATCGGCGGCGGACCCGCGGGCATCAAGGCGGCCCACGAGCTGGTCAAGACGGGCGCGGACGTCACCCTCCTGGAGAGCGCACCCGTGCTCGGCGGCCTGGCCAGCGCCTTCGACGTGCAGGGCGTGCGCATCGAGCGCTACTACCACTTCATCTGCAGGGGCGACGACCACCTGGTGGACACGCTGGAAGAGCTTTCCCTCTCCCACAAGCTCCACTGGCGCGATTCGCGGATGGCGTATTTCGTCGACGGCCGCCTGTACCCGTTCCTCACTCCCATCGAGCTGCTGAAGTTCCGGGCCCTGCCTTTGCACGACCGACTGCGCGCGGGGCTGGCGGTGAAGCTCGCGCAGCGGAAGCGCGAAGAGGACCTCGCGCCCCTCAAGGCCACGCTCTGGTTGCGGCACATGTTCGGGGAGCGCAGCTATCGCGTCATCTGGGAACCGCTCATGCGGTTCAAGTTCTCCGAGCACGCGGACGAGGTCAGCGCGGCCTGGATCTGGGCGCGCATGGTGCGGCTGGGACGCTCGCGCACCTCGCCCTGGCGCGAGGAGCTCGGCTACATCGAGGGGGGCAGCGCGACCGTCATCGACGCGCTCGGTGCCGACTTCCAGCGCCGCGGCGGGCGCATCGTCCTGAACGCTCCCGTCGAGCAGATCCTGATCGAAGGCGGGCGCGCCACCGGCGTGCGTGTCGGGGGCGAGACCCTGCCCGCGGACGCCGTCATCTCCACCATCACCACGTCCCGCTTCCGCGCCCTGGCCCAGGGGCTGGACGGCGACTACATGCGCGCCCTCGAGAAGATCCCGACCATCGGCATCTTCTGCCTGTTCCTCCGCCTGCGTGAGCCCGTGACGCCGTTCTTCTGGGTGAACGCGCACGACGCGCGCGTGCCGTTCGCCGGGATGATCGAATACACGAACCTCAACCCGCTTCCCGAGCTGGGGGGCGACCGCATCCTCTACGTCCCCCAGTACCTGTCCGCCGACGATCCCCGTTACGCGCAGTCGGACGAGGAGGTGCTGCGTACGTACACGGACGCGCTGGCCCTGATCAATCCGGCGTTCGACCGGCGCTGGGTGAAGTTCTCGGCCGTCTTCCGCGACCGCTACGCCCAGCCCATCTGCCTCACCGACTACCGCACCACGACTCCGCCCATCCAGACTCCGGTCGCGAACCTGTTCCTCACCGATTCCTGCCAGCTCCACCCCCACGACCGCACGATCAGTGGCTCCTTCGGCCTGGGCATCGACGCCGCGCGCCGCGCCGCGGCGCCGGAGGCGGCGCCGCGATGAAGCCGCCCGTCGAGGGACGGACGGTGGCACTGCTGACCGCCACCATCGTGCCGCCGACCTTCGTCCTCTCCGGGCGCTCGCTCGCGGCGACCCTTCTCGCCCTGGCCAGCCTGCTCACGATCGCGGCCGGGCTGGCGATCCTGGAGCGCACGCTGCACGAGACGGGCGAGCTCGCGTCCGTCAGCGTGGCCGCCTGCCTCCTCACCCTGTACGGGACGGGCCTCCTGTGGCACGCGGTCCTGGAGCCCGGGCTCGACGCCCTCGCCTTCGTCGCGGGCACGCTGCTGGTCGGCGCTTGGATGAGCCGCGTGGGCACGTCTTCCTCCAACGCGATCCTCCGCGGCGCGGCGCTGGGGGTGGCCCTGGCCGGGATCGCGCTCCTGATCGCCCTGGCCGCGGAGGCTCCGCCGTCGCTGGCCCGGCCGTCGCTTCTCGACAGCCTCTTCTCGTCGCGCCACGGGCTCCTCTTCTGGGTTCCCGCGCTCACGGCGGCGATCTTCGGCCTGGCCCTCCGCGCCGGTCCCGGACACCGCGGGGCCCTGGGCGCGCTCGGCGCCCTCGCCGTCCTCGCCATCTTCAACTCCAGCCTTCGCCCCTGGTGGAGCGGCGGCTTCGCCAACGCGCGTTACCTGCCGGCGCTGCCCTTGTTCGCCCTCGGCCTCGCCTTCGCCCTGGATTTCCTGCGCACGAACGCCCGGCGCCATCCGCTGCGCCTGGCTGCCGTCGCCGGCGGAGCGCTCGTCCTCTGGAACCTCCTCTTGATGGCGCAATATCGCGCCGAGCTCATCCCCCGCGACGACGTCGTCTCCTTCCCGGAGGTGGCCGAGAACAGCGCACGCCTCCTGGCCCGGAGCGCGGGCGCGCCCACCGCCTGGCCGGCCAACTGGATCTTCGCCGCGCAGCAGGATCTGCCCGCGGCGCGTTACGACCTGCTGGGGGGCCAGGACGTCCTGGCAGGTTCTCATGGTCCGACGCGCATCGAGGTGGGCCGTCTCGAGAGCGAAGCGGCGTTCCTGGGGACGGGCTGGAGCGTGCGTCACCCGTGTGGCGCATCCACCTGTCGCGAAGTGGAGGGCCGGGCCGTTGTCTATCTGCCTCTCGTCGACGTGCGGCCGGCGGACGTGCGCGTGCAGGCACAGGGATCCGGACTCCTGCGCGTGACCTTGAACGGCCACCTCCTGGCCGAGACCACTCTCGCGCCCGCGTTCGCCGAAGTCGCCGCGAGCGCGCGCGCCCGGGATCTCCGGCCGGGGACCAACGTGCTCGTCCTCGAGCTCGCTCCGGGCGGGCAGGCGCTCGTGGATGCCATACAGGTGATGCCCAGGGGCGGCTCGGAATGAACCCCGAGGAATACGGCCGCATGTACGAGGCGGAGGAGACCCAGTGGTGGTACGCGGGGATGCGCGCCATCAGCCTGTCCCTGCTCGCGGCGGAATGGCCGGACGGCGCGGCCGGCGACCGGCGCATCCTCGACGCCGGCTGCGGGACGGGCAACAACCTCTCTCACTTCCGCCGCTTCGGACGCACGGTGGGCGTGGACCTCTCCGCCGAGGCGCTGCGTTTCTGCCGCAGCCGCGGCGTGGCCGCCACCCGCGGGAGCCTCCTCTCCCTGCCCTTCCCGGACGCGAGCTTCGATGCGGTGACCTCGTTCGACGTCCTCTATCACCGCTGGGTCGAGGACGACCGCGTGGCCGTGCGCGAGATCGTCCGCGTGATGAAGCCGGGCGGCCTCTTCCTCGTGCGCGTCCCCGCCCTGAAGATGTTGTGGGGCGCGCACGACGAGGCCGTGCACTCGCGCCACCGCTACACGCGCGGCGAAGTGCGGCGGCTCCTGGAGGACGAAGGCCTCGAGGTCGCCCGCCTCACCTACGCGAATACCCTGCTCTTCCCCGTCATCGCCACGCGCCGGACGCTCGACCGCCTCCTGCACCGCCACGGCTCGGACGTCGGTTTCCTGCCTCCGCCCCTGGAGTGGACGTTCCGCAACCTCCTCGGGATCGAGGCCCGCCTGGTGCGTCACCTGGCCCTCCCCGTCGGGGCCAGCGTCTTCGCGGTGGCGCGGAAGCCGCGCGGAGGCGCCCCTGCGGCCCGCGGTTAGAATCGCCGGCATGTGGGGCGAGGCCGCATGACCGACCGCAAGCAGGTCGCGGAGGAGCTGCGGCGCGTGCGCGACGCGGTGCGGGCGCGGGCGCTGCACGAGCGCACGGCGACGCTGCCCGCCGCGCGCGCCGTCCACGTGCCCGGGCCCATGCCGCCGGACGACGCTCCGGCGCCGATCGTGGCCACCCCGCGGCCGGACAACGCCGCCCTCAACGAAGGATGGCGGGTGCGGGACACCCTGGGCGGCGGGGGCTGGCGGCGGCTCCTCGCGCGGGGCCTGGGCCGCGTCCTGGCCCGGGTGCTCGACGCCCAGGAGTCGTTCAACTCGCGCCAGGTGCAGTTCGACAACGCGATCCTCGACTACATCGACGCCCGCCTCACCGCGACCCACCGGCACTACGACGAGGTGCTCGGCCTGCACGGGCGCCACATGGGCGAGATCGACGAGCGGCACCTGATCCTCCAGGAAGAGCTGGTGACGCACGTCCACGACCTCGTGCGGCGCATCGACCTCGTGTTGGCGGAGGCGGAGCGCGGGCGGCTGGGCCTGGAGCGCGACCTGCGCGAGCTGCGCGACCGGGCCCGCCAGCTCGAGGAGCGGCTCTCCGCGAGATGAAGACGGTCCTGGTGTGCGCCGCCCAGGCGCCGTTCGTGACGGGCGGAGCCGAGATCCTGGTCTCGGAGCTGCGCGCCAACCTCGAGCGGCGGGGGTTCCGCGCGGACGTGGCCGCGGTACCCTTCAAGTGGTACCCCGTCTCCGAGCTCGTCCGCCAGGCCCTGGCCTGGCGTCTTCTCGACGTGACGGAGAGCAGCGGCATCCGCGTGGACCTCGTGATCCCGACCAAGTTCCCCAGCTTCCTCGTCCGCCACCCCCGCAAGGTGGCCTGGCTGTTCCACCAGCATCGGGAGGCCTACGACCTGTTCGGCACGCCCTACTGCTCCTTCCAGGACACGCCGGAGGACGTGCAGGTCCGCACGGCCATCCAGGCCATGGACACGGCCGCCCTCACGGAATGCCGCGCCGTGTACACGATCTCGCGCAACGTGGCCGAGCGCCTGCGGAAGTACAACGGCCTCGCCGGCGAGTCGCTCTATCCCCCGCCCCATCACCTCGGGCGGTACCGCACGGACGCCTACGGGGACTACCTCTTCTATGCGGGCCGCCTGGACCGGCTCAAGCGGCTCGACCTCGCCATCGACGCCATGCAGCGCGTGCGCGGCGGCGCGCGGCTGAAGATCGCGGGGGCGGGGCCGCTGGCCGAGGAGCTGCGCAAGCAGATCGAAGGCCTCGGCGTGCAGGACCGCGTGGAGATGCTGGGCTTCGTCTCCGCGGACGAGCTGATCGGCCTCTACGCGGGCGCCCGCGCCGCCTATTACGCGCCGCTGAACGAGGACTACGGCTACGTCACGGTGGAGTCGTTCCTCTCGCGCAAGCCCGTGGTGACCACGACGGACGCGGGCGGCGTGCTCGAGTTCGTCACCCCGGGCGAGACGGGCGTGGTCGCGGAGCCGACGCCGGAAGGAATCGCCGACGCCATCGACACGTTGTGGTCCTGGCCGGAGGCCCGCCTGCGTGAGATGGGCGACGCGGGCCATGCGCGCGTGGCGGACATCTCCTGGGACGTGGTCATCGACCGGCTCACGGAGTCGATCCGATGACCCGCCTCGCCGTCTGGAGCCCGCTGCCGCCGTCTCCTTCGGGGATCGCGGACTACGTCGCGGAGGGCCTGCCCGCCCTCGCCCACTATTTCGACGTGGTGACGGTGAGCGAGGAGCCCGGCTCCGCTCCCCCGCCTGCGGATCTCGATCTCTATCACCTGGGCAACTCGCCGGCCCACGGGTTCGTGTACCGCGCGGCCCGCGCGCGACCAGGCGTGGTGGTGCTCCACGACTGGAGCCTCCACCACCTGGTGCTGCACGAGACGGTCGAGCGGGGAGACGTACCGGGCTACCTGCGCGAGATGCGGCGCGCCTACGGCGAGACGGGAGCGTTCGTGGGCCGCCAGGTCGCTCGCGCCCTGGGCGGCGATCTCCTTCCCGCCCTCTTCCCCCTCAACGACCGTGTGCTCGAAGGAAGCCTGGGCGTGGTGACGCTGAGCCGGCAGACCGCGGGGCGCGTCGCCCGGCGCCTGCCCGGCCGACCGCAGCTCCATCTGCCTCACCACCTCTCGCTGCCGATCGAGCCGCCGCCGGCGCGGGCGGAGAGCCGGGCGCGCCTGGGGTTGCCCGCGGACGCCTTCGTGGTCACCGCACCTGGCCTGGCCACCGTCAACAAGCGGCTGGACGTGGCCGTGCGCGTGATGGCGCGGCTCCGCGCCGACCATCCGGAGTCGGTGCTGGTCATCGCGGGCGCGAGCGATCCTCGCCTTCCCTTGGAGGCCTGGGCGCGCGAGGCGGGTCTCGGAGATGGCCTGCGGGTGACCGGCCGGCTGGAGCTCGCCGACTTCGAGCGCCACCTGGCCGCCGCCGACGTCGTGCTCGCCTTGCGTTTCCCGTCTCACGGCGAGATGTCGGGCGCGGTCGTGCGCGCCCTGGGCGTGGGCCGGCCCGTGCTGGTGAGCGCCGGCAGCGCGGCCGCGGACGAGTTCCCGGAAGGGGTCGTGGTGCCCGTGGATCCCGGCCCGCGCGAGGAGGCGGAGCTCGAAGCGTTCCTGCGCCACCTCTACGCGTCGCCCGAGCTCCGGGAGACGATCGGCACGCTGGCCGCCGTCCACGTGCGCGAGGGCCACGGGCTGGCGACGACGGCCGCGGCCCTGGCCGGATTCCTGGGCGCGGTGGAAGGGGGCAAGGAGCGCGCCGTGGCCTCCCTGCAGGCGGACCGCGCCGCGGAAGGCGGCCTCATGGGCTACTTGATGGAAGAGGTCCGATGGGGCGCGCGCGACCTCGGCCTCGTGGACGTGCGCCTGGGCCTCGAGGGGCTCCTCGCGCCTCTCGCGAGAGGCGCGCGCTGAGCGCCCCGCTCCTCTCCGTCGTCATCCCCGCCTTCAACGAGGGGCGGCGCCTGCCCCCCACGCTGGAGAAGATCCAGCGGTACCTGGAGGGACGCCCGCACGAGATCATCGTCGTCGACGACGGCTCCCGCGACGACACGGTGGCGCGGGCGGCGGCGGCCGGGGTGACGGTGCTGAGCAACGAGGGCAATCGAGGGAAGGGATATTCGGTGCGGCGCGGGATGCTTCAGGCGCGCGGGGCGCGGCGTCTCATGACGGACGCCGATCTCTCGACTCCGATCGAAGATTTGGCGCGCCTCATGGCCAAGATGGACGAAGGCTACGACGTCGTGATCGCCTCGCGCGCGCTGCCGGAGTCGAACGTGGAGATCCGTCAGCCCTGGTACCGCGAGAACTCCGGCCGCCTCTTCAACTTCTGCGTGCGCCTCCTCGCCCTGCCCGGGCTGCAGGACACGCAGTGCGGCTTCAAGCTCTTCCGCGCGGAGGCGGCGGAGAAGGCGTTCGCGCCGTCACGCCTCGACGGCTTCTCCTTCGACGTCGAGGCCCTTTTCATCGCGCGCCGCCACGGCTGCCGCATCGCGGAGGTGCCCGTCACCTGGCGAAACGACGAGGCCACCCGTGTCGGCACCCTGAAGGGAGCCATCGCCTTCGCGGACCTCGCGCGCATCCGGTGGAACGACTGGCGCGGAGCCTACGACGGGCCCGCGACCGCGTCCGCCGATTCCGCGTTGTAGCGGATCTCCGCGGCCTCCCGCAACTCCTTCACCCACGCCTCGATGCGGCGCGACAGATCCTCCTCGACCAGGCGGGCGCGGATCGCGGGCGCCGCCTCCGCGAAGGACGCGGCATCCCCCGTGCCGCCTGCCTGGTAGGCGCCGCGCACTGCCTCGTCGCTCACCCGCACCTGGGGCCGGAAGCGGAACCCCACGTATTTGAGGATGGCGGCCTGGCGCCGGGCCAGGCGGTGGAGCTGCTCCTCGTCGTCCGGGCTCGCCGTGGTCAGGCGCGCGCGCAGGCTCTCGAAGGCGCGCTGCTCTTCCTCCGGGGTCAGCGCGGCCTGGGGCAGCCGCGCCGCCTCTCGATACATGAGCTGCTCGTCGATGAAGCCGTCGAGAGCCTGGCGCTCCGTCTCGCCGCGCACCTTCGCGAAGAGCACGACTTCGGAGAGAAGCACGGGACGGCCGTCGACCACGGCCAGGATCCTCTCCACCATGCCCGCCCGGGCGGGGGCGACGAGGAGGAGGAGCACGGCCGCCAGATCAAAAAGCATGGCCGATCGTGAAGTGGAGATGGTACGGCTTCTCGCCGGTCCGGCGATCGAGCTTGTAGCCCCAGTCGAAGCGCAAGGGGCCGACCGCGCTCTTGTAGCGCAGGCCCAGACCCGCCGTGTAGCGGAGGTCGCCCAGCGAGACGTCGGAGGCGAGCGGATAGACGTTGCCCGTTTCGGCGAAGGCCGCGGCCCAGAACGCGCCCAGGAGGTGGCGACGCAGCTCGATCCCGCCGAGGACGAGCGCGTTGCCGCCGTCCGGACGCACCTCGTCCAGGCCGAAGCCGCGCAGCGAATAGTCGCCGCCGGCGAAGAAGCGGTCGGGCGCGGGCACGAGGAGCTGCTCCTCGCCGAAAGTGCGCGCGAGGCCCAGGCGCGCGGAGAGGGCGACGAGCGTGTCCGCGGTGAGGAGGTGATAGCTCGCGCCCTGCACGAAGCCCTTCACCAGGGTGTTGCCCCCGAGGAGGTGGAGCGACAACTGTGTGTCCGTGAGGAGGAAATGTCCGCGGCGCGGGTCCAGGGGGTCGTCCCGGGTGTCGTGGACCAGGGAGGCGGACGGGCCGGAGAGCGTGCCCGGACAGAACTCACGTCCGAAGGCCAGGCAGTCCTCGGTGGTGTTGAAGGTGCGCGTCTCCGCGTAGGTCTCCCGCAGGATGAGGCTCCAGCTGTGCGAGAGGCTCCGCGCGGTCTGCAGGGTGACCCCGGTGCGGATGTAGCTGAAGGCCTCACGTTCCTCCTCCTCGCGGAAGGCGGTGAAGAAGAGCTCCTGTTTGCGGCCCAGCAGGTACGGCTCCCGGAACGTGCCGAGCATCCGGAACCCGCGGAAGCTCGCCCGCGCAAAGGCGGAGAGGCGGCGGTCCATGCCGAACAGGTTCCGCCGCGTCACCTCCACGCTGGCGCGCAGGTAGTCCTGCTCGGCATAGCCGATGCCGTAGGACACGGTGGTCAGGGGCGCTTCCTCCGCGCGCACGATCACGCTGCGGCGCTGCGGCGAGTCGGGGTCCATCTCGGTGATGGTCACGCGGTCGAAGAGGCCCAGGGCGCCGAGCCGGCGCTGGGACTCGAGCACACGGTCCAGCCCGAGCGGCTCGCCTTCCTTGACCGCGAGCTCCCGGCGTACGACTTCCTCCTTGGTCGTTTCCAGCCCGCTGATCACGACGTGCTCCACCGTGGTCGGCGCTCCGGGGGCCACGCGCAGGACGACGGCCGCCTCCGCGCGGTCCTCGGAGAAAGTCACTTCCGGAACGACGTCGGCCTGCTGGTAGCCCGAGTTGCGGTACGCGGACAAGACGGTGTCCCGGTCGCGGGCGAGGTCGGCCAACCGGTAGGGGCCGCCTTCGCGCAGGCGGAGCTCCTGGGGCGCCGTTTCCGCGGGCAGGGGCTGCGGGCTCTCGATGCGGACGGAGGTGACGCGCGTCGCGGGGCCGGGGCGGGCACGGAAGACGACGGGGAGATCGCCGCCTCCGTCCGCCACCTCCACGTCGACGCGGGCGGCGGGATGCCCGCGCTCCTCGAGGGCGCGGGTCAGCGCGCGGACGTCTTCGGCCACCGTCGCCTCGACGAGGGGCTCCGCCGGCCGCGTCTTCAGCGCCGCCTCCAGCCCCTCCGTGCCTTCGCCCTCCACGCGCACGGACGCGACGTAGGCGCGCGGACCCGCCTCCACGTCGTACACGAGGAAGAGGCGTGACTCGCGCTGCTCCTCGTGATGGCTGACATGGGCGAGGCGGTGTCCCAGGCGTCGCGCCTCCTCTTCCAGGAGGTCGCTGGCCTCCTCGACGGCGTCCGACTCGAGGCGGCCTTCCTTCAAGAGGTCGCGGATCCGGCCGCGGAGGCGGCTCTCGGGGAGGCCGCGCACCTCGACGTCCACGAGCGGGCCCGCGTCCACCTGGAAAACGAGCGCCATGGTGCCTGCGCCCGGGTCGTAGGACTCCGTGACCGTGACCGTGCCCCGCCAGTAGCCGAGCCGGGCCAGATCCTCGCGCATGTGCTGGGCGGCGGCCTGGCTCTTCTCGCGCCGGAAGGGCTCGCCGACGTTCGGGCGCACATCCGGCTCGAGCGCGGCCATGACCTCCGGCGGACCCGCCACCCGTGCCGAGACGACCCGGACGCGCGGACCGCCGGTGATCGTGAAGACGGCGTCCGCGCCGTCGCCGGTGTGGCGGATGGCCGCGCTCACGCGGGCTTCGAGGTAGCCGCGCTGCGACAGGGCCACGCCGACGTCGCGCGCCCCCTGCTCCAGCCGGGCCGGCCACAGCGGCTCGCGCGGACGGAGGCGGGCCAATCGACGGACGACGTCCGGCTTGAGCAGGCGGTCGCCCTCGACCCGCACTTCGTCCAGCAGCGGCGCCTTGACGGGGCGGAACACCACCTCCACGCCACCCGCGGACGGGGTCGTCTCCACCACGACGTCCGCGTATTCCCCCGTCGCGTAGAACAACTCCACCACGTGGCGGACGAGCTCGGGATCGAGCCGCTGGCCGGGTTTGATCTCGACGTAGCGGCCGAGCCGGGACTGGTCCGCCGGATCGCCGTCGATGCGCACGGCCGTCACGACCGGCGCCGCGACCGGTTCCGGCGCGGCCGGCGCCGTCCCCGCCAGCAGGGCGGCGAGGACGAACGCGCTCATCGCGCTTGCCGGCGGATGCGCAGATCGAACCCGTAGCCGCTGGTCTGGGACTGGGTGAGGAGGACGGACAGCCGGTCGGACAGCGTGTATTCGACCGCCACCAGGCGCTCCTCGGTTCCGGTCAGGTCCTGCGAATAGACGACGTTGATGTCGGGTGTGATGCGCTTGCCCAGCGTCATGCGCGCCGTCGAGTTGCCCCCGCCCTCACCGCGCAGGAAGTTGGGGTCGATGGAGAAGCGGTTGAGCCCGAGGCGGGCCGCGCCTTTCTCGAGGCCCATCTGCTCCGAGAGCCGGCCCGCGGCGAGCGTGGCCGCGCCCTGCCCGGCCATCTTGTCCACCCGGCCCTGGACCTGCTGCGCGACCTCCACCTGGCTCTCGTCGAGGCCGGCCAGGAGGCCGAGGATCCCCACCGTGCTGAGGGGCGGATCGGAGCTCAAGGTCGGATACACGCGCTCGAGGGTGCCGTTCACCTTCAGGGTCACGTTGTAGGAGCGAACGCGGGTCTCGGCCTCGACGTCGAAGAAGGGATCCAGCTTCTGCGGGTTCGTGAAGTCGATCGTGCCGCGGCGGACGGTGTAGGTGTTGCCCTGGAAGTAGACGCGTCCGCGGTCGATCTCCGCGCGACCGAGTACGACCGGGGCCGCATAGCTCCCCTGCAGGTTCAGGTCGGCGCGGGCCTGCAGGGTGGCCAGGTTGTTGTCGATCTTGAGCGTGCCCGGAGCGTCCACCTTGACGTCGTAGCGCACGCCTCCGCCAAGGGTGGCCGCCTCTACCCCGGGCCCGGAGATGGCGAGGAGCTCCGAAGCCACGTCGTAGCGCCGGGTCCAGACCGCGTCCTTCACCGCGACCTTGCCGGTGAGCCATTGCTCGGCGGCGTCGCCGAAGAAGCGCAGGTCGGCGTCGAGCACGCTGCGCAGGCCTTCCGGATAGCGCAGGGCGATGCCGCGGCCGTTGCCCTGCAGGTCGAAGGAGGTGAGCCGCCCACCCGCGTAGGCGGCCTGGCCCTCGATCTCCACCGGGCCCCCGCCGACGGTGCCGGTGATGCCTGAGAAATGCGCGGCGTGCCCGTTGAAGAGGACGCGGCCCTTCACGTCCTCCACGCCGTGGGGGAACCCGCGCAGCCGCACGCCCGCGCCGTCCACGTCGAGGGTCCCTTCGACGACGGGAGCGGTCCGGCGGCCGGAGATCGCCACCTCGACGTGGGCCGACCCGCGCCCCCGCAGCTCCGTGCTCACGATGGACAGGGCGCGCAGGTCGGCGCTGCCGCGCACGGTGAGGCCGAGGGCGCCGTCGCCCACGAGCGGGGCCGTGCCCGCCACCGCGAGGTCGGTCCCTTCCCCGGAGAGCTCCAGGCGCTGCACGTCGAGTTCTCCGTCGGCCAGGCGCAAGCGGAGCGGAGCCCGGTTCTTGACCGGGTAGTCGGGCAACGAAACGAGCAGCTCGCGGACGTCCGCCTCCGCGGTGAGCGCGCGCGGAGTGGCGAGCGGGCCGCGCACGCGCAGGGCGCCGGAGGCGACGATGCCGACGGCGGCGGGCAAGGTCGCGGCGGCGCGCACGAACGGGTCGAGGCTCGTCTCGTCGGCCGTGAGGGCGAGGTCGGCCTCGTAGGGAGCGGCCACGCCCACGCTGCCCTTCAGGGCGAGGTCCACGCGCGGCGACCGGCAACGCGCGTCCACGGCGACGCGACCGTCGCCCGTCCCCGTGATTCGCCCCTCCAGCGCGCCGAGGCCTTCGTCTCCCAGGAACACGCGGGCCGCCGTGAGATCGCCTTGGACGCGCGGGCGGGCCAGCGTCCCCTGCAGGAGCACCGATCCCGAGAGGCGACCACCCAGGCGCAGCACGGTGGCCTTCGCCGGGACCAGCGCGCCCGCGTCGAGCCCTTCCGCGCGCGCACGGCCGTCGTAGATGCCGTCGTCGGTGACGGTCCCCGCGAAGTCCAGGCTGCCCCCGCCGATGCGCGCACGGCCCGCCGTGACCTCGGTCACGTGGCCGTGGAGCATGGCCCGCAGGTCGAGGTCCTCGTAGGGCACACCGTAATAGCGGCCGGCCCCGCTGGTCAGATGCACGCTGCCCAGCGCTTCGCTGCGCCGGCCGGTGAGCGAGGCCTCGCCGGAGACGAGCCCCTCGACCGCGATGTCCCACCCCAGCGCGGTGACGAGGTCGGGCGCGGGCCAGTTCGCGATGCGGACGCGCGCGTCGATCGCGTCGTCCGCCCCGAGGTCGCCCGTCTGCACGCGCCCGTCCACCCAGAGCTCGCCCCCCGGACGGCGCAGGACCAGCGAGTGCGGCCGCACCTCGCGCGCGTCGAAGGCGCCCACCCACTCCGCGTGACCCCAGCGGACTCCCAGGTACGCGACGTCTTCGCCGGTGAAGCGGCCCTCGAAGACGGGCGCATCCAGCGTGCCGCGCCAGTGGCCCTCGAAGACGCCCGCGCCCGCGAGGCCGACGGGCTCGGGCCCGGACGCCCCCAGGGCACGGCGGACGCGCACGAGCAGCGCATCCGCGGCCGCGACGTCCGTGCTGCGCGCTTCGAGCGCGAGGTCCGTCTTGCGGTCGATGGTGATGGGACCCTGGACATGGGCCTGGGCCGCCGGCGTCTGCAACTCCGCGTCCTCGACGAGCTGGGCGCCGTCCTGGGCGCGCCAGACGACGCGACCGCGGAGCGGCGTGCGGCCGTCGTCACGGGGCACGAGGTCGAAGGCCGCCCGTCCGCTGAGGGCGCGCCGGCGGCCGCGTGGCCAGCGAACGGAGACCTCGCCCGTGGCCGCGGATCCCAGGCCCGCCTTGCCGATGCCGAAGAGGTGGCTGGCCGCCTCTTCGGCGTCGATGCCCTCGACCTCCGCGTCCACGCGGGCCGCTCCCGGAGCGGGCGGCACTTCGATCTCGAACTTCCCGGTCCCCCCCAGCAGCGCGGCCTCCAGACCGCGCACGTGAATGCCCTTCTCGTCCCACGTCACGTCGCCCGCGTAGCGGGGCACGGCCACGCCGTCGAACGAGCCCTGCGCGCCGTCCAGCCGGCCGGCCACGCGCAGGTGGCCCTGCTCGTAGTGGACCGTTCCCCGGAACTGCCCGTGACCCTCGAGGCCGAGATCGCTGGCCAGGACGTGACGGTCCAGGATCGCGAGGTCCACCTCACCCACGACTCCCAGCTCCGCGCCCAGCGGGGAGAGCGCCACGCGGCCGCGGTAGGTGAGGTCGGTGCGATCGCCGGTGAGAGACCCGGATTCGATGGTGATGTTCGACCCTTCGAGGGCCAGCTCGACCTGCGTGCGCAGGGGCAGCGGGGGCGCCGACCCGAAGCGCGCGGGCCCGGGACCGAAGGAGAACGTGCCCGCCAGCACACCCGGACGCCGCTGGTTGAGGCGTCCTCCCACGTCCGGCAGCTCCAGGTCCAGCGGGACGCGCTGATGGTCGAGCTCGAGCTCCCCGCCCGCCACGATGAGCCGCCGGATCTGCACCTCGCGCCCCGGTCCGCCGAGCGTGAGGCGCGGGAGGTCGTCGCCACCCTGCTTGAAGGCGTGCACGCGGACGCGTGGACGCTCCACCACGACGCGTGTCAGCACGACGCGGCGATCGAAGAGGGCGGCCAGGGAGGGCGTGACGGCCAGGCGCGGGATCTCCAGGAAAGGCGGGGCCTCCGCGGTGGGACCGCCGATGCGCAAGTCCGTGACCTCGACCTGCAGCGGCACGAGGTGATAGCGGACGCTCCCCACGGAGACGGGCCGGTGGAAGACGCGGGCCAGGCGGTCGGAGAGGATGCTCGACGTCCAGATCGGTACGCGCAGGAGGGCTCCGCCCAGGGCGAGGACGAGCAGGCCGAAGACGATCGTGCGGCGCTTCATGGGCGGACCCGGGGAGAGAGCGGGCGGTTCACTCCAGCAGGACGAGGAGGGCGCCGGTCTCCACGGCCTGCCCCTCCCGCACGGGCGCTTCCTTAACGCGGCCCGCGCGCGGCGC